>CENH01000033.1_pt1 | contig 19273 bp, 36 predicted proteins | sample 530171 | NCBI WGS metagenome assembly CENH01 (sample SAMEA2591132, study PRJEB7988) | marine metagenome | biome: marine biome (ENVO:00000447); feature: deep chlorophyll maximum layer (ENVO:xxxxxxxx); material: saline water (ENVO:00002010), including plankton (ENVO:xxxxxxxx) | depth 70 m | reverse complement strand
TGGGAGTCGTAGACGTACAGGACATACAAACACAAGTAGCAGTAAAGATAAAAGCCATAGATAAACAACTAGCTGCAGTCAATATTATTGTAGCAGATACTATGGAAAAACAACAAGTAGATATATCTAGTTACTATAAACAGTATACAGATAATAGACAATTGTATGACACTAATGTGTATGAAGACCTTCGTATATTAGAAGGATATGACATACAAATATATCAAAATAATAATAAATTTGTTGCTATATCAATGAATGACCCTGTACTTAAATACCAACTAAATTTTCAAAGGGCTCAACAAAATAGAATACTAAAAGAAAAAGAACTAGAAGTTCTAAGGAGACAATATGCTAGATAAATTACAGAAGTATGCCATGATTATTGGTGTTGTATCTGCCATTGGTGGTGGATTCTATGCATGGGGTGTGTTTAATAATAGACTAGATGCAGTGTCAGAAGCAGTAGGTTCTAATACAATAGAAAAATTACAACAACAAGTAAATCTATTAGATAAAAGAGTAGAGGTATTGGATGCTAAGTTAGACGAGTTTAGGTCTGGGTTAAATAATCCACTAGGTAGATGATGGAAACAGAATTATTAGCAATGTTATCACAAGCTCCGGCTCTTGTTATTATTGTTTGGCTTGTTATGAAACAGCAAAACGGTAATGGTACAGCTGAAGTAGCTCGAACTATAGCTAGGTCCTTAGAAAAACTAGCTGATGCACAGCGCGAAGCTAATCTTATAGCAGAAAAACGTGCCAATGCTTTTGATAGATGGGTAGATATTCAAAAAATAAATTGTGATTTTCAATCAAGAAAAACTAGAGACTAGAACCGGAAGTGAGATGTGAGTTTGGTAAGGTATCCAGTCTCTAGAGTGTGGTACTAATTGAGTATTTCGTCATACTCTGTTTCATACTCCTGATACTTACGTGTGTACATATCAGGGTATGCAGTCTTAATGTATTCTTTCCAGGAGGTGTGTGACAAATTAACCATTGTTTCATTGTTAGTTTCTGCATCTTCAGTTAATTCAATATATGTATTCTTTAACTCTATCTCCGATTTTATTTTCCTATATATAATACTACTGGCTAATAGCTGTTTTGTCAACCCATCCCCTAGTATCTGACGTAACAATGTAGCTATTAATGTTTGACAACGATAGAATACATTCTCATGGTAACCATCTACAAACCATATTTTAGCATGTCCTGCTGCTACTAATGCAATCAAACTACCTATAGTTTTATCTCTTACTCCTACTGTAGATAAGTCTACATAAAAATTAACTAATGATTGTTCTAACTCTGTAGGATTATCCAACGTAAAATAATCATCAATTAAAAACACGTCAGACAACCTAGCAATTATTTTTTTGTATTTAATCTCCATATGTTTCATAACTCCTTTGTAATAAATTATCTACAGTTGCCCAGTCATCAGTAGTTGTATACAAATAACATTTAGTTACAAATATTTTAGGTATTTTAATTCTTTGCAACACATAAATAATTCTATCAGGTATTAAATTATAATATACTCTAGTTTTTTCTTTGTTAACACGTTCATAATTTAATATTTCAGGTAACTCATAGAACAATATACTGTCATTTTTCTTTACATTTTTGTATGTCATATGCACATAAGTTTCTTTGTTTATGTACTCTCCACGTAATGATTGTACATACATAATAAAATCTTCAGCATCTATATCGTCAGGTAAAAATCTATGTAAATTTAATTCTTCCCAATTAGTAGACACCATTGACAACAGCTTAGATAATAAACTAATACGGCTGTCCATAAATAAACTACCTGTTAATAACCCTGCGCCAAACTTATCTTTTAATAAAAGACATATGACTCCTAATCGTTTTAACGCATCTAAATAATAGTGTTTGTCATCCATAAATCTATCCACTCTTTTATACTAGGATTGTATACAATATCTTTTTTATTTTTGTCTAGGGTAGCAAAGAACAAAAACATACCATTGTCTTGTCTAGCAGCTGTTGTGCACCTCATCATTTCTGGTTTTGAAATGAAACCTTTTTTACATTGTATCCCAAACCAGGTGCGAACCCCGTTACGTTTGTTAAACAACCCAAAAACTATGTCGGCTTTACCTTTGCTACCTCTAGATTCCACAGAATAATATAGTAAGTCGTCAATAGTATCAAACAAACTAGACACATCTTTAGTCACCCGTTTTTCAAATCTGTATCCTGCTTGGTATCTTCTATTTGGCATCTTAATCTACATTATTTGTGCACTTACCTAAATGAGGACAAGTGTTACATATATATTTAGGGACATCCGTAGGCATAGCTGGAACTTGTTTGTTTCTAATAGACCATTTTAATCTATTAACTAAGTCATCCATAAATGGATACCAATGTTCGTAGCTTTCAACTACCTTGCCCATCTTTGAATACAAAGTATCAACAGCAATTACACACGACTTCATATCCATTGTACTACGACGAGTATAAATTAACATAGCATACGGTACATTAAGCCCGTTTTGTTTTGCAATATATACCCATAGTAATAATTGTTTCAAATGATATTTCCAATAGGTAAAGTCTTTCCATTTGTAAACATCAGTTGATTTTAATTCTATTGGCACATAATATTTTACATCGTTTTCAACATATTCTTTAACAAAGTCTGTAGTTGCTGCACAATGTATGTCTTCATCATTAAGTAAATCGACATGTATTGGAAACTTATTTTGTTCTTCACTACTTAATCCATGTGTTTTACCAGGCATTTTGTCTATAATTTTACCCATGATTTCTTCGTTAATAAATCCCATATACATACGTCTACGGGCTAACGGGTCACTTACGGGCGTACGTTGTGCCTGGTCGTTAAAAGAATAATATGCTTGTCGAATACATGTGCCTAAGCTAGAAGCACGAACTTGTTTGTCACTACCTCTAGCTTTCCACTCTTCAAACCTAGCATCAAACTCTATATCCAAAATATGTTCAGTAGAATCAGTTAAATCATCTAGAAATATCTCAGGATTATTTAATATTTGCTTGGTTGTATGACTCATTAGTCACCCTCTCTTACCGGTACATCCTCACCAGCCATATCAGTTTCTCTGATAGTAAAGTTTATTGCCGGTGGGTTAGAACCTTTTGGTTTGTTATTCCAAAAAGCCATAACTTTGTATGCTCTGCCATTTATTTGTATCTGACATGAGTATCCCCAGTTAGTTTTCCAACCACCACCACATGGTATTAACTTAGCTTTACCATCATTATTTGATGATTGCTGTGCTGGAGCACTACTACTGCCTGAATCATTATTCAAACTTGCTCCTCTTGCTACACGTCCAGCTCTTGGTGTGTATGAATTTGCCATTTCTGACCTCCTATTGCCAGTTGACGCCGTTTTCTTTGACATCCAAAGGCAGTTGTATTTCAATACCTTTGTTTAATACATCGGGTATTGTTAAATCTAATTCTTCTACAATTTTGTAGACTTGTTTTTGTTCTGGTTTATATATATCTAACTCCATAGCATCATGAAACTCTAACCATATACGTGATATAAGTTTCTCTTCGCGCAGTCTATTAAATACATAAATAATTCTCATCTTATTTAAGTCAGCACTAAACGATTGAATAGGAAAATTTACAACTTGAGTAGGATTAAGTCTAGTACCAACACGACCATATGGAGAATAAATATAATTCAATTTCTTCGCCTTGTCAAGTAACTTCTGCTGATACTCACGTATCCCTAACTTATCCATAGTGTCTATAAAACTTTGTACAACAGTGTCAGCTTTGGATACTTGTACTCCAGCTTTGACTAACTGATTTTTTAATCCAAACTCAGACGAGCCATACACAAAAGCAAAGTTAAGTACCTTAGCATTTTTTCTACTAATACCAGCTAACTCTGACACAAGAGTGTGCATGTCAGTACCTGCATTGTATGAATCGATTAAATATTTACTACCACTTAAATAAGCCAAACATCTTAACTCACTCTGACTAGCATCTACTGTTACTAAATTACCTTCTTCCCCAAATACACTAGAAAAAATAGGTCGCACGTCAGGTGGTATATTCTGCATGTTAGGGTTACTCGAACTCATGCGACCTGTAATAGTATTAGCTAAATGTAAATTACAATGTACTAAATTATTTTTATCTGCCATAGCCGGTAGTTTAGATAAATAAGTAGTAGTAAGTTTACTTACCTTTCTATACTCTAACAACTTATCTACCACCTCATCATTTAGTTTACTTAATGTCTCTATCCCTGTGCTTTTTACTTTATGTTTACGTTTCTTTAATAATTCTAATACCTGCACAGGACTTGATGGGTTTATCTTGTGCACTGATTCAAACTCTTGTAATAATTTATTTTCTTTTAGTTTTAATGTGGTTAATTGTTTCTTTAACTTTTTCAAATCTATTCTAATACCACCGTGCACCATGTATGCAACAGGCAATATCATTTCCATATCTATATCACGAGCTAACTCCATATGTTTCCACTCGTTCTTAAAATCTTGTCTAAATTTATTATACAAAGACAACGTAGCCCACGCATCACCACCTGTATAACGTAACAATTTAGGACTAGGGGATTCAAAGTCTTCAACTGTAATATCTTTCCAATATTGTTCTAACAGCAAATAACGCTCCGCAAAATATTTGAGACCACCTTGGCGCAAGTTAAATACTAACTCACGCTTCAGCAACAACGTGTCTATAAACTGACAACGAATACGTGCACCAAATTTATCTATAACACGTCGAACATCTTCCGCTATATTATGCCCAACAATAGTCATAGACTCATCTACTAGTATATTCTCTATTGCCTTCTCAGTATGTTTGTCTAACACAAAACCACCAGCTACTTTACCAGCAGCTAACCCTACTGAATGTGCAATCCCTGTATCCGGATTCCACTCAAAGTCTAACGCTATCAACTTTGTTTTAGCTGCCTGCAACAACACTCGTGACAAATTAGTCGTTAGTGGTATTGGTAGTAGTACCTTGTGTAGCTCATGCCATACTCTGTTTAAGACTTCCGTTACTGTTGATTGGTTATCAACAACTAATGACGGAGCATTATGTACTGTCATATCCGTCGGGATTATCCCGACCAGATATTCGTTCATTGATTTTTTAGCTGTATCTCCTAGAGTGATAACAGCATTTGGTTTTATTTTGGCTATGTCATCTGCAAGATATTGATTACATTCTCTTATAGATGCAATTTTTATTGTACCTTCACCTTGCCTACATTTAACAGCATGGGTAACATAAACATTAAATTCTTGTAACCATTCTTTTGATAAAGTTTCTAGTGAATTTAATAGCTTACTATTTTTCATAGAACCAGTGTGGTCATACAGCTGTGACGGAGTGTCTACGATAAACAGTACAGTCTTGTTACCACTTTGTACTTTTTTGTATTTAAGTTTGTAATTTTTACACCCAGTAAACAACCCACACTTCAGGCAGTTATCTGGGTAATTCGGATATTTTTTCTTTCGTTCCTTGAACGTCATCTATCACTTCCTCACCACGACACACCCTATTCTGTAACTCACCTAATAAAGTATCTAAGTTTCTTTGTAGTATTCTGCGCACGATAGCTTCTTCTAAGGCATACTTGAATTTAGGTTGACGTTTATCAAACTCAAGCCCTGTCATTATCTGTGCTGTTACATCATCAATAAATTTACTCACCATCTTTAAGCTCCTTCCTTAACCCTTGTAGAGTTGTGTTTACTTTCATTATATCTGCCTCGTAAGGCTTACAGTCTGAATCAAATACCACACTGTTTATCCCATGTGCATTGAACTTATCATTAAGATAAGACGCTACCACTATTGCATCAGGGTCAAAAAATATAATACACGACAATCCATAATGTGCAAGTAGAGGTACAAGTGAACCTCTTGGACTTGTACCTAGTAAAGCAATAGCATCAAACCCAGCTAGATTTACAAACAAACCATCAACAATAGATTCGACTATTACAACTAAACGATTAGCACTTGTTAATGATTCTTGAGTCATCACTGGACACCATGAATAGTCTGGATACACATTATTAATAGGCACAGTTATGTATTTGTTTTTAGTTTGACGAACAACGTTACGCTTTTGATAACCCGTTACCTGCATGTCTGCATCATAACAAGGTAATACAACTATGTTGCCCTTACATTTAATTAAGTAATTACCAACATGCCAATCAGGTATCTGTCTATCGGTAAAAAACTTTTTAACACTATCAGTTAACTCATAAGTGTAATCAGTGGTATGTAATGTAGGGGTAGCTTTGTCTCGTACATCAACACCACTAATCAACTCAGTCATCCACGGCTCTAGCTTTCCTGTTTTCTTACACCCAAAGCAGTGGTATGAATCTTCATAGATTGCTAGTGATGGTGTTCTATCATCATGAAATGGACAATGAGCCATTGCGATTACTGTTCCCATTAATTACCTCCGGTTCAAATTCTGTGTAATGATACCACAGACGGGTGCGTTTGGTCAATCTAGGTGGTGCAGATATGCGTACATGAAACATAGTCTGTCCAGGTCTAGTCATCTGACGCGTAATAAAAATACCTCTGTCTAACTCAGGTACAAAACAATATATACAATCAATATTGTTTTCGAAATATAATATTTTACTAGTTAGATTATTCGACACGTACTTGTAAGTATTACGTAACGGCACTATAACTTTTGTGCCACCACTTGTAGGACATTTCACGCAACTAACATACTTTATTTGGAAACGAAAAGTTGTATCTTTACTATAAGCAAATGCATCTACAACTGATACGTGTGAATCAGGGAAAGCTACGTCCCATCCTGGCACACGTAATATTTCTTTTGCAAAGGCATGTTGAGCTATCTGTCCATTTGCGTTCTTAATATCCATATTATAACTATGGGGTGTTGGCTCTCTTATCTCCATGTGTTCTCCTAAAAAATAGATGTATTTAGATTTGCAAAGTCAATATCAACTTTGAATACATCTACTGGTGCTGCTCTTCTTGATTTAATTGTAGTAACATTTCGCACCGTATCGTACATGTCACCACCTATACCAAGCACTAGGTCTGTATGAGCTAAGAGTCCTGCTTTAGCTTCTAACAGTTCTTTCTCACTTGGTAAATTTACATCAGCGTTTAACTGATGAGCTGTGATAATAGCTATCTTCTTATCTTGAGCTACTCGTTTCAAGTTTTCAGATATGTATTCCAACTGAAATCTTTTCTCTTTGTTCTGTGGTGCATCTAGTACACTCATGTAATCTAGAAATACTACGTCTGGCATCAAAGAATCGACCTCTACTTCTAACTCTGGTATACCAAACGACGACGAGCATACAGCATAGAAGTCCGGAAACTCATGTGCCGTAGCTATACGTTCTTTCAACATACCCTCAGAGAAATCTTGCACTGATACAAACAAAACTTTGAGCCCATCTCGTATTGCTTGACGCACTAGTGATAAAAGTATAGTTGTTTTACCTCGACCACTAAATGCACACAACACAGCTAACTCTTCTCTACTTATTCCGTAATAAAATAAACTAAGTAAATCATTAGTAGTATCCGACACAAATTCACTAATAGGTTTAGCTACTGCTTGAGTCGTAATAGCACGTACATCTGATGCCTTGTTTATTTTTTCTAGTTTCTTTTCTGGTCTAGCCCTAGTCTTTAATACATCACTTACTTCTTTGAGTTGTGTAAGTGTTTGTAGATAGTGAATAGACCTGTACCCTACAGCAGTAGTAACTCGTTCTGGCATACCTTTGACATAACTAAACTCTGTTGAATTAAGTTTACCCTTAACAAACTCTAACAAATCAGACTTACTTATGTCAGTCTTTGTCATCATCAACTCGTCCAATAATAAATCAAATGGCGCATCAAGTTTAATACTTTTAACTATAGGTTCTAATACTTGGCGCTTATCTTTCTTTAACAAGAAAGCCATCAAGTTTAGATATGCGTTATCCATTACTCTTCTCCTTTGCCGTATAACAATTCGTCTCTGTAGTTTAGCAATTCTTCTACATTACGTTTTACATTATTAATGTTTAACCCGTGTTGCTCCATTGCAATCGCAGAGTTTATGATAGCTAAGATAGTAATGCCTTCTTGCTTTTCTTTCTCAAGCTGTTCTCTACGTTGGGGGTCTTTGTCATAATAACCCATACTAATCACCTCCTAATAAAAATATAAATATAATCAATAACAGTATCGCTTCTTTCATTAGAACTCACGCATCCATTGCGTTAGCTCCATTAGAATTGGTTCTCTCATTGACTTAGCGTAATTAAAAAACTTCGTGGGGTCGGTCTTCCACATGTGCCAATACTCGTCACGGTCTGCGCTAGGCATTTCACAATCTAAATAACTATCAAATCTTTCTCGTGCCATCCTATCTCTTAACCCGTTTACGCTTAGTAACACTAGTTCCATTGCTCTTATGTCGCACTTTTGCATTATGTATTTTCTCCTTCTTTCGTTGTGTATCAAAAAAATTCTTACTGTCGCCTTCATTCCAGTCACTTGCACCCGGTGGGTAATACATCAACTTGTAAAACGACGCACTCATTCCATTGATTTTCTTAGACATTATCTTCTCCTTTCTTTCTCGCGTTGATTCATGGCTCTCAACACAGCTTCCTTTACTGCTTGTAATGTATCATCATCAAGTACTTCACCACCAAAAGAATAGTAGTCTTTTTCTATACCATTCTCTATGGTGTTAGCACTGAATCTGATAGACATAGACCAGTCTGTTACTGCTGTATTATTATTATTGTTGCTCATCACCTATATCCTCCTCGTCGATATCATACTCTCTCCAAGAGTCATCGTCTTCATAAAACAAGTCTTCTTCTGCCATAATCCAAGCGTCCTTTGGACTGTACCCTTCCTCCATGTACTGCTCGGCTCGGCTTTCTAAGAACTCATCGTTGTATTTGTTACTCATATTCACCTCCTAGAATTACCCGTATAAGATAACACCCACGCATCTTTATGTCAATCATCAATGTTACTCTCATACTCTACATCAACTACTTCAAACCCATTGGTATCTACTTCATGACCAATGTCATCATAGTCTAACTCTTGCGCTTTATCCATCGCTTCGTCTTCATTCTTAGCTACAACAGTTGTCTCGTAGTTGTGTACATTAATTAAATATACTTTGTATGTCGGCATACTTTACCTCCTTGTCGGGATAGTCCCGACCTATTTTATTTTATCTAGTATCTTGGCTACTTTGTCAAGCTCAGACTTGCTCAATGAATTAAGTCTGTCTTGATTTATTAGTTCACTACTAGACCATACATCTAATATTTTAGTTGTACCATCTGGTTTGATATCTAAATCAATTCGCTTGATAGGTTTCTTACCTTTCTTCATATCATACCTCCCATAATTGATATTGCTAACCAGCATAAAAAGAAAATTCCTAATATTACTTTACTCATCTTCTACCTCCTCGCAAATATCCCATTGGAATCCACTATACTCTGCTTTAATCTTTGCATGGTCATACCATGTTACTTCTGACACTTGTCTAGAGAACATAGACTTTGCCTCTTCTAGGCTTGGAATCACATCAGTCTGTGTATATTCTGCCACATATTCTATGACCTCACTAGCCCGTATAATATACTTTTTCTTTTTCTTCATGTCCCAACTCCTTCGGGATGATATCTTTTTTGCCTATCATCATAGACACCCGTATCTCGTAGCCATACATGTACTGCATGACTAGCTATCGATTCTAGTTTGTGGTTGCGCATCAACAGACATATGCATGAGTGCCACCTGACATGACACTCTTCATACTCTGGATACCAACGCTGTAAATATTCGTACACTTCTGTACCGAAATTACCATACTTGTTCATAGTATCCTCCTATACTGGTGGTAATTCTTCTAGTTCCATCGCACCTTTGCGTAACAATGCTCGTTTAACATTCACATTGTCAACATAGAAACGATACTCTCTATCGCCATTGTCGTGCAAACGATGTGTTACCACATGTTTGAGAAAATGATGAGAGTTACGCGCACTCGTGCCTACCTTGACAAGAACATCACCGGTTGCTTTTACACCGTATGACTTGTTGCCTTGATAGGCACACGAGTTTATTAAGTTCCATATTGGATAATGTCTACTCATGTGCCTGTCCTCCTTACCAATTTATTGGCATAACATGTTTGTTTGGTATGACATCTTTATGGTTTACGACATAGTCTTCGTACCACTTAATCTTACCACCAAACTTTGTAATTCTATCACCTACCATTTTACTTACATCATCTTTATGTAGAGCAAACACTAGGTCAACCCGGTTTGGATTGTCTTCATCATGTGTACGATACTCTTTGATATACTTTACACGATAGCCCAAAGTATCTTCCATAAATACTTCAAAGTCTACAACAGGTGTCGGTTCATCAGCTAACTGACAAGCCGTACCTATCCATGTACACACTTGATTGTATGTATCTTTGTCATAGTCTTGCATAAGTCTCACTTCCTCCTTTTCATTAATTTTGTTGCTGACTGGATGTCAGCTTTGAGTGCACTTATCTTCTCATCTACTCGCACTCGTTTGTGATGTGCACTATTGATAGACATGATGTAATTATACAACTCGTTTATCGTCTCAGCACACTTCTCAAGTAGTTCAGTATCTTTGTGGTCTACTTGCATAACTCACCTCCTTGTTAACATTCAGCTTCAAACATACAACTACCATTCTTCAGAATACAGTCACGAATCTCTACACCTAGACCGTATCTAGCATATAGTTGCATAGCTTTGCTGACTTCTTCTGCTGGTATGTTGGTTTGTTCTACTAGCATCTCATCGTTGTACCCATTGTTCTTCTCAAAGAACTCATTCAACTCACTCATGTATGAACCTAGCTTGTACTTGATAGCTAGTAGTTGCTCATCAACTTTGAGTAGGTCTTCTTTCTGGAACTCATAGTCAATTGTTTGAGTCTTGTCATGGTACTTACCTTCGACACCGAAGTTACTGGCATCATCGCTAGATTGTACAGCAAACCAAAACTTACCTTCGATGTCACCCCAATAGTATCTACCCATAGGAACTCACCTCCTTTTTAGTATCGTAATATTATGTCGGGAGAATCCCGACTAGTCAAACGGATTAAATGTTTCTGGTTGACCAACTACTGACAACCATTCGCCGTCTCGTTCTACTGCCATAACATCACAAGCATAGATAGAACCAGCTTCATCAAACAAACCTACTTCACTACCTTTTGCATCCACTAAGACAGTTTTCTTTAGTCCTTTACCCTGCTTAGGTGACTCCAATAAATAGGATGTAATAGGTTGCTCGATACCGACTTCTCTTAGCTGAGTAGTCTTTAGCTTATCGCCTTTAACTAACTCACGAAAAGAAATTATATTGTGAAATTCGTTCATGGTATCTCACCTCCATTTAGAATGTGTAACCTGTCGGGACATTCCCGACCAGTCACTACTAATTACTAGTTAATACTTACTAATATAATTAAATACTAATAACTAGTATATACTAGTAACTAATATATACATATAAGTATACACTAATATACTAGTATGTCAAATGACAGTCAATACTCGTGTATACACTTGTCCAGCTCTCAAATTAATTAAGATATAGTTATCAGTCGGGATATTCCCGACGAGTTTTAGCAATAAATTTTGGACAAAAAAAAGCCCTCACGAAGAGGGCTCAAGCAGGTATGGAGTTTGGATTTTTTAATTTATGATTGTCCTGCGATTTTCTTAGTTAATGTTGGTTCAATCTCAGCTTTTTTCTTTAATTGAGCCATACGAAGTTCAAGTTGTTTCATCCCGTGATGTTCAATTGACTCTTCGTGCTGAACCATTTCAGTAAGAGCATTGATTGCAATTGTAGTCAATTCTTCCATTTTCTTTCTGACAACTTTTGCAGTTTTTCCCTTGCCTTTTGTCACTGTCGGCTTTGGTTTTTCCGTAGGCTTATAAACGGAATCCGCAGCGATTTTCGCAATGCCTAAGTTCTGCAAATTCTTTAAGCTAGTTTTCTTTTTAGTAGCTAGCGCCACATTGAAAGAACCATCAGCAAAAAGCATTTTAGAACCAGTAAATGATGTTTGGATTTGATAAGCTAATTTTGCCTTGTCTGAATCCTTAGGAATCCAAGTATCAAAAAGCTCTTTGGTTTGTGGGTTCCAGTTTTCGAACCTAGAACCAAAGTTTATACCACCGGCTTTAAATGCCTTGGAATCTTTAGCAAACATCCTTGCTAGTTTTTCCTTAGTTGTTGATAAGTCAACGATGTTTTTGTGCAGTCCTTTAATAACTGCTTTGTATTTTTGGGTTATTGTTTTATTCATCTTTGTATCCTTACCAAACTCCATACATACATTATGCCATCATATGCTTTTATATCAACAGTGCTTGAATCGGTCGGGATAATCCCGACAAGTAGAGACAAATAAGAACATATAAACCTTGTCAGGGAATCTGGTAACAAATTTTTTTCTTTGTGCACACATAACGGCAACTACATATGTCCCCCCCGTGTGGCCACGACCCCCCATACCCCTAATAAAAGTACATGGGTTGATTTCCCACTCTTCCTCATTAAAACCACATGTATTTATTGTATAAATAAATAACTAATGATTACGGGCAGTTACAACGCCGCCCAATGCTCACCCAATAGTAGCTATTTATTACCAAGAGATACTTGTAAATTGTATTCTAAAGCACATATAGTGTAATATTTACACATATAATAAATAAAACTTGACTTTTGCAGTCCTGGGCTATTTATACTTGTAAGGGGTTACAATAATTATGACAGAAATGCAATATCTTGAACTAAAAGATTACTGTTTGCTTAATGGCGCTAAATATGGTATAACAAAGATAGACTGCGAGGATATTTTGCATGATGCATGTGTTTACATACTTGAAGAAAATATTATGCCGAACGACTACAAGTGGTGTGTATCAAAATATATTGGTAAATACCGTGAAAGACGTAACAGAGAAAGCAAAAGGGAGACACAACTAAGCTATGAACAATAAATTAAATCAATTATTTCCTGAAGAAGTCGATTATAACAAGAAAATGTGGAAATTTCTCGAAAGTTGTTACTCAAATGGTTGGGTTCTACGAGCTACAGGGCGACAACTGAGTATTGACCACAAAACAGTTAAGAATATTCTAGATTCTTGCAAAGAAACAGAAACATATAAAATATTTATGTCCAAAGTAGAGGATACTGTCAAATCATTTGCAGATGGTGACTTTAGTTCTACTATATTTCAACGATATGAAACAGCATTACAAGAATTAGATGGTAAAATTAAAAACGCGACCAGTAAAAACGATGATAGGTTAGTAATTCAGTATTACAAACTAAAGTTAACTGTTCTAAAAGACCAGTTGCGCGCTAGTTTAACATCAACTGGACAAGAAAAAACACAAAATTACCTGAATAAAGCAATTGAATCATTACAAGATGAGGCATGGGAAGAGTATGGAGAAAAAATCCAATAAATTAGATGTGCATGAAGATGCAGAATCAAAACATCTTATGCGAGAGGGTAGATATTTACCAGCATGGGTAGAAAGTAATAAGGTAGTAAAGAAGAAGGAGACATCGAGTGGCAAAAACACCCGCGTGGCAAAGAAAAGAAGGAAAAAATCCTAAAGGTGGGTTAAACGAAAAGGGTAGACGTAGTGCTAAAGCAGAAGGTTCTAACCTAAAAAGACCAGTAAAAACTGGTACAAACCCTAGACGTGTGAGTTTTGCTGCTAGATTTGGTGGTATGGCAGGTGCACTCAAAGATTCTAAGGGTAGACCAACGAGATTAAAACTTGCTTTGAAAGCATGGGGATTTGGAAGTAAAGAAGCAGCCAGAGCTTTTGCAGCAAGACATAAAAAGAAAAAATCTAATAAAGCATAACGGAGGATATAATTATGCCAATGGGTAAAGGAACATACGGAAGTAAAAAAGGAAGACCAAAGAAAAAGAATGGTATGCTAACAGGAAAACAAAAAACATTGCCAGCAGCATTAAAAAATAAAATAAAGAAATCTAAGAAGAGGATGGCATAAGATGCCTTGGTGGTTACTTAAAATTGTACCGACTATATCTAAATATTTGTTTGGATGGTGGAGTAAACGTAGCCAAGACAAAAAAGATATAGAGTTAAAGTCTGCCAAACACGAGATTTGGGTAAAGACTATGGAAGTACAAGCAAAGGAGCATGCAAATAAAAAAATTAATAATACTACTGATTATCTTGACAAGCCTTAACGGTTGTTCAATACTTAGTAGTAAAGTAGAGTTTGTTAAACCACAGTGCCCACAAGCACCTGATTGTAGTAATGCTAGCGATAAAGTAAAATGTTGGGCATATCAAAAACAAACTTACAAGGCATGTATAGAATTACATAATAAAGCATGGGATAAATTAAATGAATATTAAGCAGGATGTGGCACAGTCGAAGAGATTTGACACGCCAATACATCCTTGCTTTGGAAGATTATGATAAGAGACTGGTGGTTTAAGGATAAGAAAATGTTGGCTTTGTGGCACAAAGTTCACAATATGACGGATGAAGAGTTTAGTAAATTTGACCCAAAAATTAAAGCAGAGTTACTGTATTGGTATGGAAACCTTTTCTTCTTTCGTCCGTATCCTGCACAGAAGTCCATTGTTAACGATAATAACTTTTCTGTTTATGTCCACGGTAACAATTCTAGTGGGAAGTCATATTGTAGTGCTGCTGTTACAGCTTATAACGTTATAGGTTGGCATCCTCAATATGAAATACAAAAACCAAAATATGGTAATAGGATTATATGGGCGTTTAGTCCCTCTTTTGATATTCAAAGGACGTCTAGTCAGGTTCACCTTTTTTCTACTGATACGCCTAATGACATAGGATTATTACCATCAATAGAAAGTATAGAGAAACGTGGCGGTAAAGTAGCTTGGGGTAAAAACAGATGTTTAGATTTTGTAAAATTTTGGGATGGTACAATCTTAGAATTTAAGTCTGCTGAAATGAAAACACAAAACCTACAAGCTTCTGGTATTGACTTCTGTTGGTTTGACGAATGTCCGTCTCAAAATATGCATGATGAGATTCTTGCTAGGTTATTAAGAAAATCTGGCAAAATGATTATGAGTTTTATTGTAGAAGACGCAACAAGTAATTATATACCACAAGATATATACAAACGACAAGAAGACGACAAAGATACAAGTTTTCATTTTATAGATGTATATGATAACTTATCTCTAGAAAAAGAAGAGATAGAAAGATACAAGAAAAGATTTACAGAAAATGCAATGCATTGGAGATTTAGTGAAGGCGGTAAGTTTCAACTGCAACCTAAAGGACCTATTGTGTACCCAGACTTTAATGAAATGCATGTCGTAGATAATCTTACAGAACAATATGACCCACTTCGTACAGCATGGAGAGCTTGGGATTTGGGTTATTCAAGACCTGCTTGTGTAATTTTTCAAGTAGACAAAGTAGGACGTAAAAATATTCTAATGTCAATATTAGGAAAAAATATACAGCTAACAGATTTTATAGACCAAGTAGCTGTACAACAAACAGAAACATTTCCAAAGTTATTAAACACAATGGATTTGTTACCACACGACGCAAACAGAAAGTATGATGTATCTCCTAACACTAGTGCAATGATATTTGAAAACAAAGGATTGCAAACAGATGTAGTGTATGTAAAGAGAGATACGAGTGTAGTGTTAGCTAATGAAGAATTAAAAATATTAGCAGAAGGTATACCTAGAATACAGATAGATTCTAAACACGCACAACTTCTTTGTGAAACATTATCTAATTATACAAGAGACGAAAATGGTGTACCTAAACGAGACAAATATTACGAACACATATCTGATGCATTTAAGTTAGGTTTGTATTACATATCTAAACGATTAGTTAATACAGATGATATTCCAATAAATGAGCCCGAATATTTTGATATGAAGTTTGGAGAAAAAGGCAGGACATTAAATTGAATGTAAAACCAGAAACAATATTAAGTTTTTTCAACTACATAAAAAATCAAGCAGAACCAGTGTTTACACAAAACTCACAAGAGTGGCGTGAGAACATGCGTTTTTATATGGATGAATATAACTTTGACAATAAATTAGATTGGCAAACAAAGATTAAAGACCCAGTAGTTGATAACTTAGTTGTTAGATTATCTAACTTCTTTGTACGTATATTGATGTCAACTGATAATAAATATTTTACAATAGAACACCCAAACAAATCATATCAAAGTGCTATGAATAAACTAATGCAACAAGTTTTATCAAACAATAAGTTTCCATTAGTTTTTGGAGATGCACTTAAATTTTCATTACTAACAAGTCCATATTATACAAAAATTAAATACACTTATGATGAGCAAACTTATCCGCGTGTAGACGAAACTAGTGGTGAAATAGAAGAGCAATCAGAGATATTGGGTAAAACTTCTGTACAAGCAGTAAACCCATTTAACATAATGCTAGACCCTAATGGTGATAGCTATATTATAGAAATGAAAACTGTTAGCTTGGCTGACTATGAAAGATTAGCTAGAGTAAATGGTTGGACTAATACAAACAAAGTTATGAGAAGTATGATGTATAATGGAGACCAAGAAGAAAATCATTTATCTCAAGTAAAACTTTGTTATGTATATGCAAAATATATTTCAGACAAACGAGGCGCTGTGTTAGACCGTAATGTACATTTTATTATAGCCGGTGATGATACAGTTGTTTATTATGGTAAAAATAATTTACCAAACGGAAGATTTCCATATGTATGTGGATTTCCAATGAAAGTATTACAAGGACGTTACGGAAGAGGTTATATATCTAAACTAAGAAGTTTGTTATCATCATATGTAGAAAGCATGAATTTATTATTAGATGCTTTCCGTATGTCAACATTAGGAGTTTATGAATTAGTTTCTACAAATGTTGAGAGTGGTAAAGCTCATCTCTTTGGTTCTATAACACCAGGACGTTTATATCCTGTAACAGCTCCTAATACAATTAATCAAGTATATAATCAAAACTTAAATCCTAATGCAACAAACTTATTGTTTGTTATAGATAGGTTAATACAAAATAGGTCTTTTCAAAACGAATTTTTCCAAGGACAACCAACAAGTAAAGGAAGACCTACAGCACAAGAGATTAGTCAAAAGTCACAAGAAACTGCTAGTTTCTTTACAGACATAGCTAGTGAGATAGAACGTAGTATTATTGAACCATCATTAGAAATGATATTACATACAGAGTTAATTTATATAGACGACGTATCCCATGAACCTATGTATACACAAGATGAGGACAGCCCAATTAAACAACTGCTAGGACTATCATTTAATGAACGTATGAATATTATACGAGAAGCTAGAATAGTTGTTAGAGGTATATCAGGTAAAGTTCTGAAAATGACAAACTTTAACAAGTTAATGCAGATAGTAAATGTTATAGGTAACATGCCACAGGTTGCTGGTGCAATTGACCCAATTAAATTTGTAGAAAGAATTTTTGAATCATTTGATGAACTACCAGAAGATATATTAAACATGGATGTATTGAGACAACAACAAGAAAGTTGGACACAACAACCACAACAACCACAACAACCGCAACAACCAATGGCAAATCCAACACAAGCCAATGGACAAGCACAAATGTCACCCGAAGAAATGATGGAGGTATTAAACAATGTCAGAAGAGACAACACCACAAACGAATAGTGACGATGCAAGAGTCAATATAACTGCTAAAGACGCAGCAGCTAGGTTAACTCCAGCCGGGGTAGACATGTCAAAGATGTCACCAGAACAACAGATGGAATTAACATCAAATATGGTTCAAGCATCTACACTACATGAAAAATATGTATCAACAATGACACCAGAAGAGGTAGAAGTATTTGATGCATTACTTCTTGCAACAGCACAAGATGCACCAGTAAAAGAAAGATTTGCTAGTGCGTTAGATAAGTTTAACAAAGTACGCAACAAACAAGAAGAAAAACAAGAAGAAACAGCAGAGAAGGAAGTTGCTCCAAAAGTGTCACCAAAAGGTGAAATGGATGTAGCAGGGCAGCCTTCTCCGACACCTGATGGTAATTTATTGTCACCAGAAAACGATGCTCCTCTAGGAGACGACAACGATTATTTTAAGTTTCTAGAAAAGCGTTATAGACAACAAACAACTATCAGAAGAAAACAACAATAATTTATAAAGGAGGTTATTGATTATGCCACAAGGAGCTATAAGCTACTTAAACGAAGAGGCTAGACTTGCTAAAATCAAAATTGATTCTGATATCAGATTTCAAGCTGGTAACATGATGCAGTTTAGAACACTGTCTAAGCCAATTCAATCATATGGTAAAAACAAAGGTTCTCAAGTTGAAATCGAAAAGTATCAAAAACTTGGTACTGCAACTGGTACAATTTCTGAACTACAGTCATTACCTATGCAAAAACCAAATGTTGGTTTTGTAGTCGCTACAGTAAACGAATATGGTAACGGTGTATCTTACACTAGAAAAGCACAAACACTCGCGGAATACTCTGTTGATGAAACATTGAAAAAAATATTAAGTATGAACGTTGCTGAATCTATGGATAAGATTGCTGGTACTGAATTCCAAAACGCTGACGTATTCTACACACCAACATCAACAACTGCAGGAACATTAGATAAAGATGGAACTGTAAGTACAGGTGCAGGCGCAAGTATTACATCTGCACACATAAGAGACCTTATCAGAAATCTTAAAACTGATAATGTACCAAAATATGATGGGAACAATTACTTAGGTGTGTTCTCACCATTTGCAATGGCAAAACTATTTGAAGATACTGCAAGCGGAAGCATTGTAGACTTACACAAATATGACCAACCAGAATCGTTAATTAACGGTGAAATTGGTCAATACTTTGGAATGAGAATGGTAGAAGAGAACAATGTTCTTTCTAACACAATCGGTGGGTCATCACACAATGGTGAAGCAATTATCTTAGGATTCGAGCCAGTAGTAGAGGTGCTTGCACAAGCAGAATCTACTATGATAGAATCTTGGGACTTTGGTAGATTCACAGGTGTTGCCTGGAACGCACTGACAGGGTTCA
>CENH01024035.1_pt1 | contig 19401 bp, 13 predicted proteins | sample 530171 | NCBI WGS metagenome assembly CENH01 (sample SAMEA2591132, study PRJEB7988) | marine metagenome | biome: marine biome (ENVO:00000447); feature: deep chlorophyll maximum layer (ENVO:xxxxxxxx); material: saline water (ENVO:00002010), including plankton (ENVO:xxxxxxxx) | depth 70 m | reverse complement strand
CCACTGACCCATATTAGCTCCTCTCATGTGATACCATATTCTAAAATTTGCATTTGCTGAATTGACTCTAGCAGACCTTGCTGAATGAAAATCAATCTCCTTTCCACTAACCATAGTGTCAAGAGGTGAACTTGCACGATTTTTTAGACTTCTTAATGGCATAATTATGCTTCCTTATCTCCAATCACTAAAACATTACAAGCAATACTTGCAGTTTCAACATTGACTTGAATCGTATCATTATCAGTTGTTAGTGTAATTGGATAAGGAAATTCTAAAAAATAAGTATCATTATTTGATAAAGTTAATCTTGCTAGTTTATTTGCGGCCGCAGCAGTACCAACACTCCCACCATTATTAGGAACAACATGAACTGCTACAATTATTTGATCTGTATTACTAGTATTGAAAAGTATCAATCCTCTTATATAAGAAGTTTTACTACTACTAACAGTATATACTGCAGAAGTTGAGTTTCCACTCACTGCAGCAATTCCACCTAATCCAGTTTTTGCTAATGCCATTATCTATTATCGTTTTGAAATATTTATGTGAACAACATCATCTCTAATAAATCAACAGTTCCACCACCTCCACTAGATGCTGCAATCGTTACTGAATCTGCTGAATCATCTGTGGTTATTGTTACATTAGAACCAGCAACTAATGTCAACGTATCTGTTGTAGCGTCAGCAACCACGTTATTTTGTCCACTAACTGCAATTGTAGAAAATACATTTTGTGATCCACCTCCTCCACCAGATGCAGCTAAATCGATAGTTCCATCACTATCTTGATAGGTTGCAGTGATGTTCGTTTCAGTATTACCTGAGAACATTGCTCCTACAATATCCTGAACTTGTTCTGTGGTAACGCCCACCGTAACAATTCCAGTTGGGCCACCAGCAAGTGTTACATTAACACCAGCAACAATAGATGTTACAATACCTGAAAGATTTACTCCATTACCATTAGCAAGTAGAAGTGTTCCTGCTGAGTTTGGTAAAAGCACTGTTGGATTTCCTGAAAAATCAGAATGTGGTGGTGCTTGTAAATTTAAATAATGTGCATTATTTGATTCGCAATAAAAATAAATTCTACCTGAAGTTGAATCATCACTCTTAATATCTAATCTGTTCGTTGCAGTTATAATCCCAGAGGCGTTAATATTATTAACTTCAAAACCAGAAGCATGTAAATTTTGAGTGTGGAACTGAATACCATTTGTATGTCCAAGTGTTAGTGCTGTTCCGACATTTACTATATTATTGGTTCCGTCTAATTTTAATGAACTTTGTCCAATTGTTAATATACCAGTTATACGAGCATCTCCATTAACAACAAGTTCAGTATTTCCTGCTCCAATAACGACATCGTTAGTATTGAATGTACTTACTCCAAATACATTTAAACCATTAGTAGTAGTTAGCAATCCACCAATTGATACATTTTTTGTGGTGCTGATTCCAGTAGCAGTAGATGTCCATGTACTACCAGCACCAGCTGTTCCACCACCTCCTCCAGAGACAGTTGCAAATTCAAATTTTTCTGTAGTGCTATTGTATTTTAAGAATTTACCATTATCATCAGATCCATTCCATGTAACATCATCTAAACGTTTGAAATTTACTTCACCACCTCCACCTAATGTGGATAATTGCTGCTGTATTCTTTGGATTAAAACTGAATAATGCTTTTGAAACTCTTCAAAATTAGAAAACTCTTGATCTAGTGGGGTTAATGGATCTTTATTATCATCAGTTATTGCAAGTAATCCTAGAGATTTTTCAACTAAAGAAGCCTCTTCTCTGACTTCTTCTATTTCTTTTTCTAATTCTTCTTCACTTATTTCTTCTACTTCTTGCTCTTCTGTGATTACAGGTTCTTCAATTATTTCCTCTTCTATAGGTTCTTCTACAACTTTCTTTGGTTTAGGTTTTTCTATATTTGAAAAAAAATTTTCAAATGCATCAAGTTTTTTTGTTTGCTTTTTTTCTTTTTCTGCTTGTTCTTTTTTTATATTACCAAAATCTTCAAACAAAGAATCTAACCCTAAGTCCCCTACGATGGATTTAAGTTCTTTCTTTGCTTCTTCTAATTTTTTCTTTTTCTCTTTCTTTGACTTTGAGATCTCAGAGAAGAAGTCTCTTAAATCATCTGACATTATTAAGATTCTTCAGTAGTATTATTATTTAGAACACCCTTTTTTAACAATTTTGATAAATCTGAAGTTGATCCCACAAATAATGCATTATTGACTGTTTTTGGAGAGTCTTTTTCCTCTTTGTTTAATTCTTTCATTTTTGATTGAAGATCAATTAACTTATCAGTTGTATCTCCAACACTTTTAATTATTTGTCCTGCAACTTCGTATGCTCTGGGGTGGTCACTTCCCTGTGCCACTTCTAGAATACCATTAAGTGCTTCTTGTCCCTTTTCAATTAAAGAATATAAGTTTCCCCTTGAGTACTCATAGTCAAGAGTCGAATCTTCTTTCTTTTCTACTTTTTCAATTTGGTTCTTTTTTGGTGTATCAACTGGATCTACATCCAAAAATTCATCTATCTCATCAAATTTACTCATACATCAACTCCTTTTGTAGGGCTGTAACTTCTGAAGTCAGGTAAATCAAACCTCTGCTCACTAAATCCAAAGTCATCTCCGAGTTCAACTAGAGCATCATCTTGAGCATTAACAGCGTCAATTGTGTCACCATTTACATGAGTATCTATAGTTGTTCCATCTTCACCACGCCTAACAGTAATATTATTTCCACTAATTTCTTTAATAAACATCAATTCATCACCGATTGCAATGTAGGTATCAAGAACTAAACTTGATGTGTCCTGAACTAAGAATTTGATTTGAGTTTTTGTAATATCCTCTGCAAGTGATGTAACTGCATCATCATTATAATCTTTGAGTGCTCTTGGTTCAGCAATATATCTCTTTGACCTTGTTGCAGTTCGAGTATTGGTATTTGTATTATAATCAACCTGAACTTTCTTGATGAGTCCTGAACCAGAATCTGATACTGGGCCAAATAGATAAGTTTTTGCAGTAAATGATAGTGTGTGAGTTATGATTCGTTTTTCATCATATCCACTATCATAATTATCATCAAAGGTCACACTTTCTAATACCATTGGTATATCTCTCTTTTCACCTATTGCCTTAACTAGATCTACAGTTAGGTTAAATGATGGTTGAAAGAATGGTAATATTTGTTCAATAATTTGTAGAGAGTCTTCATTATATTGAGTCATTGCATATAACTTAAAACTTAAATTATAAGGAACAGGCATGAATACCTTTCTTGCACTCTTTGAACCATCTTTTGTAAATGCTTTAAAAGTTTGCATTGTTGAAACTTTTCTTGCAGGATCGTATGATATTCCATCCATCTCAAATGCTAAACGAGGTAAAGTTATTGCAACTCTCTTTCTTAAATCTGGTTTCTGTTCTAATCTTGCCAAGAATTTTTCTGTTGGGCCATAAGCAATTGGAACCCTTACAGTTGAAAATGGTGCACCTGCAGCAGTCTGATGTTTTATATCAATTGTATTGAAAAGAGTACCAAAGGATATAATAGTCCTTCTGATTATCTCATGGTAATAATAGGTTCCTAACATATCTTAAACAGGACTTATCCGAACTATTTAGAAGTCACCGAATGGGTTGTCTTCGGTAAAGTCTATAATTGAGTCTGCTTCAGACTCTACGACTATATTTTCGTTATAATTATCATACTCATCTTGATCAGATGCACTTCTTATAATATACTTAGAATCTGATCCTAACATGGTTGTTCCGATACCAACAACTGCTTCTCCAATTGCGAATCCACTTCCAGCAACATTTGTAACTTTAAGTATTCGATCATCTGAATCCCAACTAGAAACGTATGCTGTTGTTCCTGTTGAAACTCCTCGAACTAATTCTTTAAAGAGATAATTTCCAGTTGCAAATCCAACTGCTGCAGGCGGTGATATAGTAAGAGTCGGTGCTGTAGTGTAACCAAATCCAGCATTTGAATATCTAATAGATGCTAGTTTACCGAGTGTATTAATAATAGCAATTGCTTGTGCGGTTGACCCTACTCCGATATTAGTATCTAAACCAACAGGATTGAAAGTTACCGTAGGAACCGCACCATAACTTGCTCCAGCCTGGTTAATGACTGGTGTAGATAGAGTTCCGTCAGATATAATTGCAGTTGCTGCAGCACCTGTTCCGAATACATTTTGACTTCGAATTGTAATTGTTGGTGCGATTGTGTAACCAAAACCAGGATTTGTTAATTCAATACGGTCTACTGATTGTCCATTTTGACCACTTCGACTGGTCATAATTGCAACAGCAGTTGCATTAGTACCCTGACTTGGTGCTGATGATATACCAATCAATGGTGGTAATGTATATCCTGTTCCATCATTTATCAAATCTATAACTGCAATTCCCTTACCAATATTAGTATTACCTATATCTTTAGATAATTGAACAGTAGCACTTGCAGTTGATGCAGCAATACCAACCATACTCAATCTTGTAGTATATCCAAACTCTACAGCTGCTTCATCTACTGCTTGAATTCCAGTATCAATATTCTCATCAAGGGCATAATCCATCACCTCACAACTTAAAGTGTAAACATAAAGATTGTTCAATTGATAAAATGGTTTTTTACCCTCAACATACTTGATTTCAAACATTGTATTGTCAAGAGGAAAATAAATTAAATCTCCTTCTTCTGGCCTTGTTGCTAATTCTATTTGATTATCTGTAGATAAAAATGGACTAATGAAATCCTCATATCTTTCTTTTGATACTACAAAAGTTACTGCATCTGTAGTTTGAACTCCAAATTTTTGTAAAATATCCCCATTACCTTCAAACCCTTGATAATTTAAGAGATATGCCTCCATACGATAAGCATCATCAAAAGTTGATGCTGTTACTTCTTTTATAATTGTATTTTTATTAATTACTTTTCGGGGAAGATAAACAATATCTTGCCCATAAATTTTTAGTTGTTCATTTATAAGATCTTGAACTAATCTTTGTTCACTTGATGATCCTTGTAAAAAATATGGTGAAAGTGGCATGATATCATCCTATGAGATCAAGAGGTGGTATTTCGTATTCTGTTTTGAGTGAGTATTCAATTTCTTCAATTTCTTTTATAGCATCTTCATATATTTGTCTTCCATTCAATTGAACTCCACCAGGTAATAATACACCATTAAATTTAATTAAATTCATTCCCCATTGTTTTTTAATTACGGCTGTCGCATATTTCTTTAACCAAAAATCATTATAAATTGCAGGTGCATCTGATGGATCTAAAAGACGATAACCATCAATGATAATGAATGTATCATCAGACATCTGCCCAAAATCAATATCAAGATATAGTCTATGATTCTTTTTATTAAATCTTAATTGTGTATCTGGAGTAATGATACGACTTAAATCTTCCAAATAAGTCTTAGTCATTGCATAGTTCATCAAATCAAGTGCACCATAGTAATATAAGTCATTCAAAAATATTTGATACTTAATATTAAACATACCACTAGATATGGTACTTGCATCCATTTTAAGAACTCTTTCTACACCCAATACATGGTCTGGTAGTTGTATAAAGTTTTGACTCTCTGTAAATGTTGTTGTAGTTATACCGACTGTAGAATTTGCTGTGGTTGTTGTAATTCCAGTTTTTAATGTTTCTCTATTTTCTTTTGTAATTTCATGTTTCAATAACATTCTTTCGACACCATCAAAATGTCTTTCTTGAAAGTATTGAATTGAATCGTCAATTAGATCATCAATTTGATCATCATCCACATTAACTTCCAGCACAGGATAACCCAGTCTTCTTAGACAGTAATCTATCAATCCTTGCCTTGTGGATGGCTTACTCATTTCTTAATTCCCCTTTTCGGTTTTTGCAACTCTTCAAATTGTTGCTTTAATTGCATGTAATCCTTTGTCATAGACTCCATTTTTGCCTCTAACAATATATTTTGATTAACTAATGTTGATAATTTCTTATGGTAATGATTAATCAAAATATTCACATCAACTTCACTGTTCATAGTATCAGAATTGACCTCCATCAATTGTTGTTGTCCACTTCGGTATGCCACTGGCATCCGTTGTTAGTATATAGTTTGAAGTAGTTATGCCAGATGATGTACCAGCAGCACCAACCATTTTACCAGTGGTGTCGAAATAAACAACTCCATTACCAGCAGTATGGAAATCTCCAGTCTGAAAATAAATTCCTTTGATATCTAGAAAACCTTTCGTACCACTTATAACATTACCAGTGTTAGTAGCATCAGGAATATATGTGAAAGACCTTTCAGGTGCATTACTATTTTCACCTGTGCTATCATTAAATCCAAAGAATCCAGTTTTGTTGTTTGCTACTCCAGTGCTTGTATTATAATTAAAACTAATACCACGATCAGTATTTGTATCAAATCCATGAGTAATTGTTAACTGTGTTGTTGCTCCAATTCCAGCTGTTGTTTGACCATCAATGAATACGGTTGTGATACCTGCAGATTCAACAAATGAGTTAATAGTTGTTGTGCCAGCACCTGGAAGTGATGAACTACCACTTATTGTGTCACCTGTGTTAATACCTGTAATCGAATCAAGTTGAATTGCAGATGTTCCAGATCCAACTATTGCTAAAACAGTTCTCTTACTTGTCACATCACCAATATTCATTATTGGATCATTTAATGATGTATTTGTAGAGTTAACAGTGGTTGTAGTTCCATCAACCTGTAAACTACCTTTGATAATGACCATTCCATCACTATCCAAACCATCTGGATATGGGTCAATGAATAAAGTGTTTCCTCCACCAGACCTACTTCTAATTACATTAGATGAAATTCCAATATTATCAATAATTAAACCATCAGCACCAGGATTTATTATTTCAACAGGAACATCATTGAAAACCCAACCTACACCAGTTACCTGAACCTTATCCGTTCCATCTTCATCGTACTCAATACTTGAATCTGAGTTTTGACCAAATGATAATTTAGTATCATCATTAATAATAACTTGTCCACTACCGTTAGTTACGAATTTTATATGTCCATTACTATCATTTGAGTATATTGTATTTCCATCTATTGTTAGATTATCTACGTTCCACTGATTAACTCGTGGCATATTACCTACAGAGCTACTACCTTCTCCAAAACCTGAAGAACCTCCACCTGGGTGTCCTGAACTTTCTCTTTCAAGAATTGGTATGAATCCGTTTGCTAATGTACCACTATTAGCATTCGCACCACCAGCAACTGTACCTGGTGTATTACTCATCATATCGGTGTAGTACTTACCACCGATAACTATTGGATTTGGATCTGGATTTGTATTATCTCCAACAAACAGTCTTGAACCTAAATTTCCTTGTGTTCCGTTCGCAATCGTGACTGCAAGTTCACCATAGTTTATACTAGCTGGAGCAACATTGCCAGTCGATCTTTTTACTCGTATTATGCTGGCCATTTAGAAACTTCCCCCATTAATGTTTAAATTTTGTGTTGCTCCTGGTGTTAATTCTAAAGTTGCTTCAAATTTACTTGTTGTCGAATTAAAAACTAAAACCATTCCATTCTGTAGTCCACCAGATATGTCCACATCTGATAATTGAGCCAAACTGTCACCACCTCCAGATAATGAGGATATAACTTTATTAGCATTTTGTGATCCAACTCTGACTTTAATATTCGCCATGTTAATTAACCTGTAGTGACTCCAGCAGTAATTATTGCACTCCCACTAACAATTCTTGTTTTTATAGAACCATCATTTAATAATACATCATAACTGTATCTACCTGCTTTTAAAGCAGATGTGACAGAAGATCCCAATGATATCTTCAATTGTCCTAAAGTGCGGTTAGGAAATGAAACAGAAAAACTTGCTTTCTCATTTAAAGAAGCAGGATGTTTTTTTAATTTCGAAGTAGCTGAGTAACCACTTAAGTCGAGTGGTGCATTTGATGAACTTTCTAAATTAAAAGTTTGATCAAAGTCAGCTCCAGCATCAATTACTATGTTACTAATATATGCTGCCATTATTTAACTAATTAGAATCTGTCTTAGAATATTTATAAATCATTTATCCATAATATTTCTAAGAAGAGTTTTTATCTCATCCATATCCTGTTTTAGAGAATCCAAATCACTACGCATATTATCAAATTTTCGTTTTTCCTCATACTTTTTTTGAGAAAGTTTTACAAATTTATCAAATTCACTCTTATTTTGACTGATAATTGCATTTGAGTCCATATCTCTAACAAGAGAAACATCAGACTTAACTTTTATGTATTTGTTCATTAGTCGTCAATTTCGAATGATCTAAGTGCGATTGCTCTAAAGTTCTTAAGTCTAGGTGGTTTTGCTTGACTAGTAGATGTCATCACAACTTTAATCATAAAACCACTAAACTGTGCAGTGTTTTCAACAGTAAACTTATATTCACTAAACGCATTTCTAAAAGCATTTGCATTTACAGTCTTGTCTGGTAATCCATTTCCATTAAATGGTATGTAGTTTTGATTCTTATCATCACCATCGTTTCTGAATATCTTATAGAAGACTCTAAACTCACCCTCTGCCTCTCTATGTCCATCAAATTGGACAAATATCGAATTTGAAACAAATTCTAAGTTAATTTTTTGAGTTTCATATATGGCAGTGTTTGGATCTAAACCAGATAGTTTTGGTCTACTATCAGTTTCAAAATTAGTTACCTTATCATCAACTAAATTACTTATTGCAATAATGTTCAAAGTATTTAAATCAATAACTGGAGATACATCCTCTTTTGTTGTTGAAAGAGTCAATTCGAGACCAAAAGATTTTTGATTACCCAATAAATCAAATTCGTTTATTTCTGATGTAACTATTCTTGGACTGTTAAGATAATTTAATTGATTGAGAGATACGGGTTCATAACCTTTATCTACAAATGATGCTTCATTACCACTCAAACTTGTTCCAGATGTTGTTTTGATTCTTCCTGTTATATTAGTTCCAGTAGGTGTTATTGATGTAATTCTTGGATCGATGATTTCAAAAGGAACGTTTTGTGACACGTGAAGTTCACTTCCCCCTCCAGTTTTGGTTTTTTGGAATGTTTGACCCTCACTAGGAACTTTTAAATAATAACTATCAAAAGTTTTTTCTCTGGAATCTATATTATGATCTGTATTGATCCTTCTTAGAGATACACCATTAAACTCGTACTTACGAGCTAGAGTTGATGCACTATGGTTAGATTTGAAACTTGAATCAGTAGATCTTGTTGCAATTGTTATTTGGTTATTTGAAATAGAATTATATGAAATAATTTCTCTGTCTATTAGTAAATATCCAGTATGTCCAGCTCCAACCGCAGTTCCTTCGAAGGTTGTAAAGTCAGTTCCACTTGTAAGATCAATTGTTGTACTATCATCATCTATACTTGAAGTTATGAGTGTTGGTTTTGCATCAGGATGGAAATTGGAAACTCTTACTTTGTTTGTACTAGAGTGCATTCCATGATTTCTATGATCAAATTTGAGAGTATAACCATCTCTAATTGGATCAGAACTAATTCCAGTTACATCACCAGCATTGATAATGAAATTTGTTCCATTTGTTTCGATGTAAGTTATACTTGCTGAATCTACAAAAGTGTCTTCAACTTCATCTACAATTAATTGATTTGTATTAGTAATAGTCTTAACAACTGCTCTTACTCCAGAACCATTGAATCCAACATTATTCATAAGTAATAAATCACCTACTTGATATCCAGTACCACCATTTGTAATTGTAATACCAGTGGTTGTGTTGATAGCATTAGATGCTACTGTTACAACTCCAACTGCTCCAGATCCAGATCCTGTTAAAGTAGTGAATCCAATTCCCGCAAAGGTTCCATCAGTTAATCCAATTCCAGTATTTGCAACAATTTCAACTGTTCCAGATCCTGCTATAGATATTTTTCCACCAGATGAAAATATTCTACCAGTGTTTGTTCCTTGTGTAACTTCAGCTCCAGGAGTAAATGATATTGTAGTTTCTCCGATTCCAATAGTTATTCTCTTTGAGAATGAAGTAACTGGATTGGTTTTTCTAATTTTTTGTAGTGGTAATTTACTATTACGAAGAAGAACACTGGATGGTGTATTAGCCACAAATTGTGCCTTGTTAAGTTTAAACTTAAGATCTTCTAACTGACTTGGTGTCCAAGTGGAACTGTTTTGTGATTTAAACAATGATCCAAGATATGGTTGCCTATTACTTACAGACTGAAGAACTAAATCCTCTTCACCCATTCTAGTAATGTAAGTAAGATATTTTTCAGTTGGTGCTACTAAAACTAACGCATACTCATATCCGCTTTGTAAATAAACTGGTGTATCAAATCTAAAGTTAGTTGCTACAGTTGGATCATCAGAAGCATTGACATCTGCAGGATTAATCTGCATTTCACCAAACGGTAAAATTGTAGTTGTTGGTGTACCATCTCTCATAGTTCTTATCTGCACAGTTACAGGAACTTCATTGTCTTTAGTTTTGAAATATAATTCACCACCTGTTATAAAGATACCATCTTGATATTGATCCCTCTCAACTAAGAATGATTGAGCTAAAGGATCATACCAACCAGTATCAGTAACATTTGTTACAGTATCTTCTTCCGTTCTAGTTTCTGTAAATAATCTAGATATTGGTTGATCAGAACCAATTTGTTTACTTTCAATTTGAGGTGTCGTAATTGATAATGTTTGTTCCTGTGTATTTGTTTGATAACCAGTTGCAAGATAATCTGTTTCTGCAGAACTTTCACCAGGATCTAATACGCTTGCATTAGTTGCACTTGTGGTGATTCTGATTGTATTGTTTCCAGTGCTGAATAAAGGATTTCCCTCTACAGTTGGATCAGGTATGTGTAATGAAAAGATCAAATTTCCATTAGCATCACTAACTAAACTTAAATCACTGATAACTGCTTCTGCATCACCATCTTTATTAACTAAGGTCATTCCCTTTTTAACATATCCAATATGATCTGCTTCAGTGAAGAATGATAATCCACCAGTATCAACATTTAAAATTGTACTTGTACTAGAGTAAGTTGCAGGTAAAGATGTTGAATCATATGGATTTGTTGTATATGTTTCTGTGGGATCATTAAATGGGCCTATTTTATGATTTGAATCAGTAAGTCTAAAATGAATACTTGCTTTGCCAGCAGTTCCTGGTGGATGTTCTACACTATACATCAAATCACCAGTCGAGAATGATCCTCTTGACATAACGACTGGAAGAAGTTTTGGAACAGCATATGCTGTCATATCTTGATTTTCCATGAATACATAATATCTTGTATTCGGTTTTAGTCTTTTTCCAACAATTTCAATATTTCTAGATCTAACATTATACAATACATCTACACCAAGAACTTTATTGCCTAAATCAATAACTTGTTCATTAGGTGTCAATTCAAGACCAAATGTTCTCTCTATACCAGTTTCTTCAAATGTTTGAGTAATTGTATTCAATAACTCTTGAGTAGTGGTTGTAATTTGTCTTATACCATTACCAGAAAGACGTTCTACATTTGTATTTGATGATAAAACTTGAGAATCAGTAATTTCTTCACCAAGGAATGTTGCACTATCTCTACCATTCCAACTTTGTTCATGTGAATTCCAAACAGAAGATGCCATTCCACCATTTTCTCTATCATCAATACCCAATACAGCAGCAAATGCACTAACTCCAGTATCAATACTAAAGATGTCTGGAGCTCCAAGAGGAACTTCCTCAATCCAAAAATCTGATTCAGGACTTAATTGTATTGTTCCTGCAAATAATGCTATATGGAAAGGATTGAGATTTTCAGTTGTTGTTGCAAAGGGTTGTGATATGAATTCTACATCAGTATGTTTAAGAATTAAAGCAGGCCCATTTCTTGTAACATTTCCATCTACAAAATCTTCACTCCATCTGTAATCAGTAGTGATTGGATTTGAAATTGTACTCTTTGTTTCATGTATTAGAGCGACATTTCTTTCTGTTGATCTTGGTCTACACTCACCTCTTACAAGATCAATATCAAATTTAGATTCTCCTTTTAAATTATGAATCAAATGATCTTTAAAATTATCTACGAAAAAACCAGATTTAAATTTATCTAATCCAGTGTTTGGATCTTTAATTGATAAATTTTTAGTGTCAGTTTCTAATAATGATAATGTTGTATAATTTTCTAAATTTTTAATTCTATGTTCGAGACTACCAATATCTTTCATTGTATATCTCTTATGTTTAACTTTCTTTACAGTAACCTCTTTACTTGCATTTCGAACATATGGAGGATATGAAATTGAAGCAACTTCAAAAGCTTCCTCATTTGGTAATGGTAATTTGGGAAGTCTTGATGGAGTTCCTTCCTTTACAGTAAATACTTTATCTTTTGTTAGGTATAATCTATCAACTCTACCTTGATAGTAAGAATAATCAACTACAACAGTTTCATTAGATGCTACTACTTCAGATTGTGTTGAAGAAAAAGATCTAGATCCAAATGAGAATGGTGATTTATTGTTCGCTGTAAATGGTACTACTCTAGGTCTGAAATCAATGAAATCAGAAGCAAATCTATCAAAAACAAATGGTATATCTTTACTGTAACTTAGTGTATTATAACTATTAACTGTTTCAATAGTTCCTGTAGTCTCGTTATTAAGTAAGTAATCAAAAATAATTCTTAATTTACGAGTTGGTTTTTCTGCTTCAGACTTTCTTACAATTCGAGAATAATCTGCAAATTCTAATTTCTGACCATCATCTAAAGTATAATTTTGAAGTATGTTTCGATCACCAGGTAGAACACTGGTTAATGATGCGAATATTCCAGATGTTTTAAGTGATATATTTTCTCCTATCTCAAAGGTATTTTGATTTTCATAAACAAATGAGATAGAAGTTCCTGATACAACAGATACAACACGAGCCACAGCACCTGAAGATCCACCAATAAATTGTTCTCCTACAGTTACGTTTCCTGTAAATGTTGCTGTTGCATCTGTTGCAATAAGAGTTGGTAAGTCTGGATTATTTGTATCATTTGATTCAAAAATTGCCAATACACGAGATACTTCTGGAACATTTAATGAAATTTCCTCATCTTGAACTCTTGTTCCATAGTATTGTCCGTAAGTCAAACCATCATCTAAAGATGTTGCTCCAATACCAGATCCAGTTGATTCTGATTTTGTTATTACTAAATCACTGCATCTTACGATTGATTTTTCTTTTGATGATAATTTACTTCTTCTAACAGTTGCTGTTAATACTGCGTCACCAGTTACTTTTGATAATCCACTTATAGTAATAGTTTTAAGGTTTGTAGATACCTCTACCATCGCACTATCTAGTTTTTGCATAAAACCTAAATCTGTGCTTGTATCAACTTCTAAAGCATAATTTGTTTGAGTAAATGGTTCAAAGAATAAATCATCAGTATTAAGACCACTGATGTCCGAAATATTAAAAATAACTTGACTATTAGTAAAACTGGTTTTTGTAATTTGTTTTCTTATAATATATGAACTATCCAGTACATTCATTGATGAAACAAAATCATCTGTCAGTTTAACTCTAAAACCAGGATCATCTGCTTGAGTTAGTGTTGGTATTTTAACTGAAACATGATTTGGTGATATATTACCAATAACACCATCACATACACCATCAACAGTAGCAACTGCTTCCATTTGAAAATTAGTTCCACCAGCACCAATAGAACTTACTCGGTTAAAAGTTACATCTGTTCTATTAAAATTACCAGCAAAACCAATAATATCATTTACTTTAACTAAAGATCTGTAATCCTTAACAGATGGATTTTTAAGCAATCCAGAGACAATACTAATTTCCTCTCCAGCTCTGAATATTTCTTTGTCACGATCTAATACTAAGTTTGCAGCAAAACTAGTTGTACCTGCACTAACTCCTGTGCTACTATGAATTGCTTTTATGTCTTCAAAACTATTATCTACAATCGTTGTAATATTATTACCTATTTCAAGACCGTTAACTATTAATGGTTCGTTTATTTGAAACTCTCCAATAACATCACGAAGTGTCATTGAAGTTCCATTTACTGCTGTAACTACATATCCAACAGCTCCACTAAATTTACCTTTTACATGAGAATCCACACCAGTAGTAATTGTATTTGCTACAGTAAGAACGGTATACAATTGCATATCATAAAATCTTAAATCAAAAGTTGTGACTGCAATTCCTGCTAAAGTTCTCTGCATAAAGTCATATGGTCTTACATCACCTATGACTGTTGCACCAGTATCACGCTGTCTAGAATCAAGTAATCTTCTATCTAATAATTTTAATGAAGATGCATTAAATCCAATAGCTGGAGAACCAAGAACATTTGTTATGTTTATTGACTTTCCAATTCTTATTGGAACGCTTATATTTTCCTCTAATTTGGTCGTTCTTGGTTTAAATACATCAATAGACGTTGATCCGACTTTATCGATCTCATAACCCCTTACATACGCCCTTCCTGAAGAAACTTGTAAACTGATAATATCATCTGATGGTGTATTTCCATTTTGAGTCTGTTGAGTATCAAAATATATTCCCCTATTTCCAAGTCTATCATTTAATGACTCTTTTACGTCTACAGAAAATGGTTTTACGTAATAATCTCCAGATTCGTCATAAGTTCGTCTTGCTAACTCTTTTGCAAAAATATTATATTCAGTTGTGGTTACCATCTCTTTAACGTAACCATTTTCAACTCTCATCAATTCAACAAAATCTTTATCATCAATATCAGTTAAAGATTTTTTATGAAGAGTTAAAGATATTTTTAATCTATCTGCACCAGGTGCAGCCTCATTTGAAAAACCTAAAGCATTATCGTATAAATCAGAATTAGTTGAAGATGCACTTGATTTTTCTTCCTTTATTAAAAATCCAACTCTATAACTTGGAGAGTTACTATATTGATCTAAAATTGCTGTAGATGCAACTGTTTTTACAAAAAATCCACGAACAAAATATACACCTTCATTAATAGAGAATGATGATCCTGTTGAGGTTGAGTTTGTAACTATACATCTTGCAAATTGACTATTCGCTGCAATGCTTGTATTTGCAAATGTAATTCCTGAAAGAGTTATTAAATTTTCACCATCCTGAAATGTCCTTGTAGTCCCGTCTGATCCAGATTTAGAGTACTTTACATATAAAGTGTCAAATCCATCAATTGATTCGGATGCAGTCAATCTATTGACCACTGTGGCTTCAACACCAGATGTTTCTCCTTGTATTTTTATATTATTGTCTACTAAAAATTTCGTGTAACTATTAACTGGAATATTTAAAAAATTTGGGTCTATTTTTACCGCAAAATAACTGGTATCATAAAAAGTTCCACCAGGTATAACCATTGAACCTTCTTTGAAAAAATGTCTTCCAAATTTTTCAACTTGATTTTGTAATATTGATTGTAGTGTTGTTAACTCTCTTGCTTGAACTGGAAAACCAGGTTTAAACAATACCTTATGATAATTTTTATTTTCATTAAAATCATCGAAATATGGAGAAACGTTTAAGTTAGTATTTTGTGGCATCTGATTAGAATTCGATTACGATTTTTACTTCTTCCTTTTGTGAAGTTGTCCTTGTGACTGGTGCTCTGTTATCAATATATATTATCTCACCAGAGAATTTTTTAATTTCTGGATTGGCAATCCCTTGAGTGAATGCATGACCTAAAGACTCACTTCTTTGACCAATAGTGATTGATTCAGCACTAAATGTTGTATCAACCTCCAAATTATCAACAGTTTGACCAGGTTGAATGTGAGTCGCACCAGTAATTGCAGTTGCCACTCCTACAAAATTACGAAGTTCATAACCATAAACAGATTGAGTCGAAAAACCAACTGGTTGATAATACCTCAAGACTCCAGTATTAGAATCCCAAGAAGCAACATACCCAATCGCAGTTCCAATACCAATAGTAGAATCATTTGAGTATTGAGTTATCTTTGTGTTCTTAGTATAAACAACATTAGATAATACCGTACTAGATCCACTAGGAACTTTTAATCTTAATGCACCTAAAGAAGTTGCAGTCCTCTTATTTAGAACAGAGGTTCCACCAAACTCTAAAGGATCTTTAATTATTCCAACACGAGAAAAATCATTTCCAATGATATAATCTGCTTTATCATTAATATTATTATCAAATTTAGAATAAACCATAACTCTAAATCCACCCAATTCACGATATATGTCAGCACCATGTCCACCTTTTGGTGGTATTATGACTTCAAATTGAGGTTCATCAGTACCACCACCTACAGTCAATGTTTGTCCGTCTAAAGGTGAACCAGAATCAAATCTAACTGCTGCATAAGTATACTCTTTAGAATTAGTATCTGCTAATTTTATCTTTGTTACCACACCTTCAGCTACTGTAACTATTGCCTTACCATCAGATCCATCTCCAATTATAGGGACTGTTATAGTTTGTGTTCCTGAAGTTTGACCACCGATTGAAGCTGTTCCTGCTCTCTTTATTATGATAGATTCTAATTTACCATCAACTGCTGCATCTTTTATGGTAGCATTTGTTGTATCTCCCCATTTTTCTGGAAGAGGTATGTATGAAGATGTTACAAATTTGACAATATCAGCAGGTGCTATGGTGTAAAGATATTTCCATTGATAGTCATCTGTATTTCCGCTTTCATCTTGTTCAGGAACTGTTGTAGATGTATGAGTCGGTTCAACTTTAGATGTAGTTCCATTTGGACTCGTTGGAGTTGCACCATTATTAATACATAGATAAACTTTAAACTCAGAAGTTACAATATAATAATTTGAACCATATAAACCAGAAGTTGCAGTTTGAGATGTTCTATTCGTGGCACTGTAATTATTCTTATACATCTCATAAACTGTTCCACTTTGCCAATCAATACGAGGTATGACTCTTCGAACATCACTAGAAGTGATTTGCTTCAAAAATAACATACTATCATGATATCTATTCTCTTGATTAAAATTATCTATTGGGTTGGGTGCTTCTGTTCCCCAAGTAAGATCACCATATCCAATCGCATCTGTAACATTAGTAGGATCTGGATGTCCTAAAAAAGTATAATAATTGTTTTTTCCAGTCGTGCCAATACCTACAAAACTGTCTACAAAAGTTTCTGCGTTTAATATTCGATATTGATCAGTGATTATTGCGGGCATTGATTCTTACATTTTTGATTATTTATACCTGTTATGTATAACTTGTTTTTACGGGTGAAGACCTTATCACTTGAGCTGAGGTTTCTATACCTGAAACTCCATTTTGATTGAAAAATTCAAACGATTTAGAATTCAATCCTCTGGATACATTTACTGTACCCCAACTATATTTACCACCTCTAGCATAAGTTGTTAATCCAACTGTATTAATTCCAGAAATTGATTGCACATTTGAAAATACTCTAACAACAGATTGTCCGACTCCAACAATATGTTCAGCAAAATATACATTATCTAAGAAATTGGTTCCAACACCAATAGTTTCTGGGCCTGAAGATGTAGTTTTAATTCCAGTAATTCCACTAGTGCTACTTCCAATTGATGTATTTTGAATTACAAAGTAATCACCAGTAGTGATTCCAGTTTTTTGTCTTTCTTTACTCGTTGGAGAGTTAAAGTTAGCAGGAAAAATTGTAGAATCTGGTTTAAGTTCAAAGAATAAAGCAGGCCCAGTAGTATTAATACCAACTGCACTAGTTCCTATACCAACTATATCACCATAATCACCACTATAAGTCACTTTTTTAATTGACTCAACGTTTGGTGCGGTTGTTCCTATACCAGCAAGATTACCAACTATAGTTATATTATTTAAGTTTGTTCCCAAATCATCGACATTTGAAAATGACCATGAGTCTTTTACATAAATTTTAGTATCTGTAGGTGAAATAGACTTTATAATTCCAGAAGTTGGTAATATTTTTGGTTCTAGGTAATTTCTTTCTTTTGAAATTCTCAATCCATCGATTGTCATATCTTGAGTTTGTTTTCTCCATACTGTTGGTCTTAAGAAAGTTGAATCGGTTGATATACCAACTCCAGAGTAAGTTTGCGTCTCTACAGTATCAGCAGCGATTAATGCGTAAATAACTCGATTATCTTGTTCTGGAATTCCAACATATTTTTGTAATCTTAACTCATCACCAGGTTTTATGGTTTCATCAACATCAATTTCATCAAAATCAGATGTTGATCCAGCATAGAAATACATCCTAAATTTACTGTTAGGTTTTGGTGCTTCATTGAAAGTAATTCTTGTTCCACCACTAAATGTGTAATCTTTACCAGGAGTTTGTAGTATATCATTAATGAATATTAGAAGATTGTTCTGTAGTATTATGCCTGATCCTTTTTGTGCAACTATACTGTAGTATTCTTTTGATGTTGTTGTTCTTGTAATCAAGAATGATTTTCTAAACCCATTAAATTGAATACTAAAATCATCCAATTCTAACAATTGACCAAAACACCATCCTGCAAATTTATCTTGATATTTATTTTTAACTGTTATGTTAAAAGCACTTGTTCCTATACCAACTTGGAACGGAATTGTAGATAATTCTAGATTGTCTCCAATTTCATAACCAAATCCACGATTTGCCATGTCGAATGATATGATACTGCCACCAGTTCCCACAACAACATCTATAGATGCACCAGATCCATTTCCACCAGTTAATGGGATATCTTTGTAAGGACTAGGTGGAGAAACAGTGATAAAGTTCAATCCTGTAGATATACCTGTATTGGTGTATCCGCTTCCTACATTATTAATTGTAATAGAAGTAACAACTCCAGCAGTAACGAAAGCTGTAAATGCAGCACCGACTCCAATAGTTGAACTAATTGAAACTAAAGGATTGGATAAGTAACCAGCTCCTCCAGTTTCGATTCCAACTGATTGTATTGTTCCAGCAGCAGATACAACAGCACTAAATATTGCTTTTCTTGGAAACTGATACCCACTTCCAATTCCAACATCAAATTCATTAATAATACCTCCTCTTGGCAAATCTTTGTTAGCACTAGTTCCTGTAAAATCAATAGTTTGCCCAGTGCCAACTATTGTATAGTCCGTTAATGCTGAAGATCCAACAACACCAAGATATGGTTTTTGGAAAATATTATTAATTAAAACTGCACCAAAACTACTGTTTATTCCAGTTAGTTGAACATTATTCGAAGTTAAATTAAATTGATCAGTTGAACCATCAAATCT
>CENH01007733.1_pt1 | contig 19490 bp, 23 predicted proteins | sample 530171 | NCBI WGS metagenome assembly CENH01 (sample SAMEA2591132, study PRJEB7988) | marine metagenome | biome: marine biome (ENVO:00000447); feature: deep chlorophyll maximum layer (ENVO:xxxxxxxx); material: saline water (ENVO:00002010), including plankton (ENVO:xxxxxxxx) | depth 70 m | reverse complement strand
TATCTTTACTATAAGAGCGCATAATAATTATTTTTTCATCATTATTATGTATCATCCACCCTACTTCTTGACACACGGCTAACGGAGCATTTATCACATCTTTTATGTCTAACCATCCAGTTTCCGTGTCCCGTGCATCGCGCCACGTGAGACGAACCATAGGAACTTTCTTAATATCTATATCCATGTCTAATTTCTCATTGCACATTACAATAAAAACACCTATAAATATAGAATAAAATAGGCGCATTTCTCCAAGCCTCGCCATCTTGCTATTCAACCAAAAAACAGTTGCTATATAAGGATTATGCATGATTGACGAACAATTTTTACGAACAATACCTCAGTACGGAATTGGTGGTTTTGTTGGTGGAATATTTAAAAAAGTAAAAAACGCTGTTAAAAAAGTAGCCGAACCAGCAGGTGCTGCTTTAGGTTTTATGATTGGTGGACCAGCAGGCGCTTCTTTAGGTGCAGGTATTGGTTCTCTCATTGCAGGTAAAAAACCAGAAAATGCATTCAAAAGTGCATTAATGGCTTATGGTATTGGTAACTTAGCAGGTTCAGGATTTTTTGGTAAAACTATACAAGGTTTTGGTGGTAAAGGAATTCCCACATTTGGATTAACTGATGGTAATCTATTTAGTGGTATTGGTTCGCAAGGACAACTTTTATCAAAAGATTTAGGAAGTAAATTTTTTAATAAAATAAATCCTTTTGGAGATCCTTCGCAAAATGTAGCAGTTAATGCTGAGTTAGAAAAAGCTAATTCAATTTTATCTAATCCAAGTGATTTTAGTATGTTTGAAGTTTCTAATGCACAAAAAATTGTAGACAATGCAAATAAAAAAGGTTTTGGTTTTAATCTTGGAACTGCAGCAACGGTGGGCTCAGTAGCGTTACCTGCTGTATCTTACATGGCAGCTAAAAAAGCACAAGATGATTTCGTTCCTGGTGACCCTAATGCACTAAATGCTTTATACTATCAAAATCCTGAAGAGTTTCAAGTATCGGGTCAAGGTGTTTCACCGTATTATTATACAAATTTACAGGATGAGTTTGGTGTACCAATAGAAGATTTACCAACAGATTTTTATAGACCGTTAGAAGTAGCAGAAGGTGGAATAATACAATTAGCAGATGGATCAGAAAAATATTTTCCACGCAAAAATGGTCAGATAGATGGACCTGGAACAGGGACAAGCGATGATATACCTGCTATGTTAAGTGATGGAGAATTTGTATTTACAGCAAAAGCTGTACGAAATGCAGGTGGTGGTGATAGAAGAGAAGGTGCAAAAAGAATGTATCAAGTGATGAAAAATTTAGAAAAAGGTGGTAATCTATCCACGGAAACAAGAGGAGTAGCTTAATGGTTCAAGAATACGTACAAAGAGAAGCCCCAGATATTGAGGCCCGTAAACTTGGTCTTATAGACACAGCAAAAGCATTAACGGAACAAGGTTATACTCTTCCCGATTTACAACAAGCACAATTTAGTTATCCTCAACAACTTGCCTTTGCTAACACATTACAAGGAATTGGAGCTTATCAACCTTATTTACAACAAGCAAAAGATGCTACACAACAGGGACAAGATTTATTGGCAGGTATTGCTCAAGCTCCTACCGCAGCACAAATAGAGTCTTATTCGAACCCATTTCAGCAACAAGTTATTGATGCTACAATGGCTCAATTAAATAAACAGGCAGCTCAACAACAAAATCAATTAGCAGGAGATGCGGTTCAAGGTGGTGTGTTTGGTGGTTCGCGTTACGGGGTTCAACAAGCAGAATTATCAGGAGCTCAACAACAAGCACAGGCACAAGCTTTAGCTGGTCTTAATGCACAAAATTATTCTCAAGCATTACAAGGAGCTCAAAATCAACTAGAGAGACAACGTTTAGCTGGTCTTGGTATTGGCGCATTAGGTGGACAATATGCACAGCTAGGTTCACAAGCTCAAGCAATGGGTGGCCAAGATATTCAAAATTTACTTGGTATTGGTGGATTGCAACAACAATTTGGACAACAATCACTAGATATCGCAAGACAAAATCAATTACAAAAAATTATGCAACCATATCAACAATTAGGTTTTTATGGAGATATTTTACAAGGAGCTCCATCCTCCGCACAAATGATTAACACGGCTCAAAGTGCTGGTGTTAGCCCTCTTCAAGCAGGAATAGGAACAGGTATTGGCGCATTAGCTGGTCTTGGTGGATTGAAAAAGTTAGGAGTAATTTAATGGCTGTCATGAATAGATCAATGTTTCAACGACCGATGCCCGTGGTTCGCCGTCAAGCTGGTACTCCTATGGGAGGAGAAAGACAAGAGGGTATTACTATAGCTAATAATGAAGGTATTAATTCACCAAGCTTATTCGAAAGAATAAAAAATAGTAAGGTTGTACAAAGTATAAATGATTTTCTTGATAAACCTACTGATCAATACGGAGAAGGAAATGCTTATGAATTAAATGAGTATGAATTTGGTTTGTTGTATCCTAATGTAGCTTATCCTTCCTCTGTTATGGAAAGAACAATTAATACTGAAAGTGACGACTATAGAAAACTTGTAGAACTTACTGTTCCGTCTGCAAGAGCTGAGGGATCACCTCCTCAAGGAGAAATGGTAGAAGAACAAGTAGACGTTGAAAACGTTGGTATCATGGATGGTTTTAAAGAAGAAAATCCTCAAGCAGTAGCAGAAAAAGTTTTAGTAGAAGGAGAACAGTCAAGAAAAGAAGTTGCAGAGTCTGACACATATGATGAATTAATGCAAGCTATACGAGGAGATAATTTAACGGAAGAAGATAGACGTGATGAATTAGCTTCTATTGTTGGTAGAGAAGATGCAGATAGAACACCTGATAGTGTTTTAACTTTAGTACAGCCTGTTATGCAAATGATGAACGCTGAAACGGCAAACACAGGTATTGCACAAATAGAAGATGGTAGTATGGAAATGCCTCAACAGCCAGTAGGTGTTGCTAGTGGTGGTTACATGAGCTCTTTTCCTAATCGAAATTTAAACACAGAATCATTGTCAGCTAGTGATAACATTGATGATCGTATTATGAAAAATTTACAGTTTGAAAATATGAACAGAGGTATCATGGGTTATGCAATGGGTGGAGCAGTTCAACCTATTCAAAAATTTAACACTGCAGGGAGTGTTAATAAATCTTTTCAAGAAGAATATTTACCAATGTATATGGGATTAAAAGATTATTATTTACCAAATAAAGATGCAGGAGTAGCTGATGCATTAATGTCTTTATCTAAAGCTGGATTTGCATATGGAATGGGAGCTCAACCAGAAGAAGCAGGAATGCTTTTCTTTGACGAGGTAGGTAAAAAAGGATCTAAACGAGCGGCTACAGAGCAAGCCGTATCAGGACAGCTAGCATCAGGTGCTTTGTCTGCAGCGGTTCAAGCTGATTTAGCAGCAAAGAAAAATTTATCGGATAAGTTAAAAAATACAAAAAACATATCAATTATAAAAGGAGATAACTCTACGTCCGATTATTTGCTTGCTCTTAAATCAGGATTTACAAAAGTAATTGAAACAGATGATGGACCAAAAACGACAGTGGATATGGAAGCATTTTATGAAGTATATAATCCAGGAACAAAATTTACTTACGACGGAAGTGATAATTTAATTAATATAGATGAAGCGGCTGACTCAACTAAAGGCACAACTTATGTTGTGAAAAAAGAAAATGGCGAAATTGTAAATTTACCTGATAACATTTCAGCTATACCTAACATACAAACTATTTTAGAAGGGGCACCAGAGGGATCTACATTATTTTTAGACTCTAATAATAAATTAACAACAACGGTAAAACCTGTTGCTGATAAAGAAGCATATTTCAACAAGTTATCTGAAAAAGTAGAGTTTTACTCTGACAAAGAATTTGAAGACTTAGATAGTGTAATAAGAGGGAATTTAACAACAGTAAGCGCAGGAACAACTTTTGTTAAAATGCAAAAAGAAGATGAAGTTATTGATGTTCGTATTGAAGATGTAGGTAAAAAAATTAGTAGTGGATATCAAATAGTTCCTAACTCTAAAACAAGTATTGAAAAAGGTTCTGTTACAGATTTATTTGCACAAGGAGGTTCTGTTGTTAAAAGAGCAGAGGGCACTCCTGAAGACGGTGAGCAAGGTTCTGCATATTATGAAGGACTTATAACCGATGCGGAAGATTTAATTAGTAAAGGTTCTTTGCAAGCAGCGGGAACAGAAGCAGATAGATCTTTCTTTAATTCTTTATATACGGCTGCTTATGATGGAATAAATGAACTACTAGCGCTAAAACAAATAATCGCTGCTGATCCTAGTTTAGTTGGTTACACAGGAAAGTTCCAACAATCTTTCAATAAAATTGCAGGGGTTATAAATGATTTAGATAATATTGCTGGTGATAAAATTTTTCCTGATGACAGTTCAACAACTTTAGGGTCAGCAATGCAATATGTAACTAAACCTGAAATTGCAGAGGTAAAATCATCAGTTCAACAATTATCAGATGCTGTAGCAGATATAATGAGTTTAAGAGGTAAAAGAGGGACACCTGAGTCAGTAAGAGCAAGAGCGGAAGAGAGAACTGCGGTTACTACTTTTGAGCCACAAGATATCGTGTTTAGAAGAATAGATAAATTAACTGATTTTTTAATTGATAAAACAAAAATATTTGGAGTATTATCAGGACAGTTTAATGCAGAAACTTTTCCTAAATTTAAAGATAATATAGAGCAGATAAGAATTAAAATTAAAGAAATAAACCCAGACAATTATACTGGTAAAAAAACAAGCTTTACAATTGAAGAATTAGAATCCATTGTAGGAGGTTAAATGGGAGAAATATTCATAGATGGTTTACCCTTTTCTATAACTATAGAGGGAGATACTCCTACAAAAGACGAAGCTCAAAGAATACTAAAATTAGTTGAAAGATTAGATGAGGTAAAAGTTACAGGAGAAGGAGACCTTCGCGCATTGGAAGAAGATAAAGGTTTTAAAATTCCTTTATTAGATGAGGCAATGCAATCAGAAGAAAAAAAGAATGCTTTAAACCTTTTAGATGATCTTAATTTTATAAATAAAGAAGAGTTATCTCCTGTTGAACAGATTGGTATCGATAGAACAACATCAGGAATAATTGGTTCCATGCTTGCATCATCAGGCGGTTTTAAAGAAATGATGAACCTTAAAGATGAAGAAAATTTAAAAAAACTTTATAAGGGAGTAAAATTATTTAATCCTAAAAATTTAGCTATAGCTGGAGGAAAAGCTTATTTTGGAGGAGTATTTGGTGATGTAGCGGGAAGAGCTGTTTTTGATATTGCTAATTTTATTTTATCAGGAGATCCTGATATGTTAAAATTTTTAAACTCTGTGGACGCAGATACCAAAGAAGCAATGTTTTATGAAGCTCTAGGTTTAGGTTTACCTCAAATAATTGGAGCGGGCTACAGAAAATTAACTGATTTAAAAGATCCTGTAGTTCAGGAAGCTTATCGAGCGGCAGAAAGATTAGGTATTCAATTAAATTTTGGACAGATAGCTAAATACACTGGAATGCAAAGAGCTTTATCTCCATTACCTTATATTGGTGGTAAAGTTAGAAAAACTTTAGCTACTCAAGCAGGTAAAATAAATGAAAAGTTTCAAAAATTGTTAGAACTTTATGCACCTATTTCTACATATTCAAAAGCAGGAAAAGATATATTTGCTTTTGTCGATAAAAGATTTGCTACTAACAAAAAAATTATGGCTAAATTATGGGACAAAGCATACAAATCACACGCAATGTTGCAAGACAAAAATGTTTTTAAAGCAGATAGTTTAAATAATTTTTTTAAAAATTTAATTGATGGTAAAGTTTTAAGACAGTTTAGAAATTTACCTACTAATGATGAGGGAATTATTGAATCATATGAAACATTAGTCAAGTCTGGTTTTTTTGAAAACTCAGGATTAAGCAGAGCAGAAGGAGCAGGATTAAAAGATTTAGTTGAAACAATTAGAAGGTATCAGATAAATATAAAAAACAATGGGGGTAAAGTAAGCTATGAAACAATGAGAAACTTTAACGATGATATAAGTGGCTTATTTAAAGATTTAACTGAAGGGGATAAAGTATTTAAAGATGGGTTTTCAAAACTTTTAGCACAATTTAGAGGAGCTAATGATGATATATTATTAAATATAAATGAAACTTTAATTAAAAATAATATTCCTAAAGAACTTTTAGAAAGCATATTAAAAGACCATAATAATGCTAACACATTTACTGCTGCGTTTAAAAAATTGTATGAAAGCCCGACGGGAAATATTTTTGGTAGATATGAAAAAAATTTATTTCAACCTGGTTTCATACAAGAAAAACAATCTAGAGATCAATTATTAAAATCTCTTTTATCTATAAAATCTCCTGAAATGTTAAAAGATTTGCAAAAATTAATTGGCCCTAATCAAATGAAAATTTATATTAATGAATATTTGTCTGGCGCTTTTGCAAGATCAGCTTCAGATACTTCAAAAGATTTATTAGGTAGAACAAAACAACTTGATTTTGAACCTAACAAACTAGCAAAAGAATTAGGTTTTGATATTAGAGGAAAAGATGAATTTGTTGATGAAATATTTAAAATAGCAGGCGTTAATAAACAACAAATAAAAGATCTTATTACCAGTGGAGCATTTTTAGAGGGAATTAAAATTGGTAATCCTTCTTCCTTCCTTCAAAGAAGATTTCAATTAACAGGTATGAATAATATTTTGGGAAGCGTTTTTGCCGCTGGAGGAGCTTATAAAGGCGGAGAAATGGCTTTTAATGAAGATGACGGTATATTTACCAAAGGTTTAAAAGGTCTCTTAGGGTTGTGGGCAATGAAATATGGGATAGGTAAAGTTTTTGCTAATCCTAAATTAGCTGGTAAAATAGCAGATGTTTATAATCCAAAACAAACTTTAAAGTTTAATACTAAAGTAGATATTGTTAGAGAACTTTTTAACATTCATCATAACGAAGATCCAGGTTCGATAGCTGAAACAGTAAAGATGTTTGAGGGTGTTTATGATGACATGAGAGACACATTAAATGAGCAAGAATTAGATGAAGTTTTAGATTTATTAAATGATCTTAAAGTTAAAGAAAACATATTTGAAAAAGGAGAAATGTTAGAGGAAGATCTCCAAGAAGGTGAAGATGTGCGTAATGAAATTATAGAAGAAGAAGTATCTAATATAAATGTTCCTGTTCCTAATAATAATTTTGATATGGCATCCGTAGTATCTGGAATTCCTGACCCTATTCCAACAAATCAAGCAAATTTAGATCCAGCTTTAGTTGCAAAATTAGAAAGTGTAGGACTACCTTTGTTTACAGCTAAACACGGTGGAATTGCCTCATTAATGGAAACTAAAAAACCACAACCAATGGTTGCATAATGGAAACTAATTTTAGAAATGTTATTTGGCTAGGATTAATTTTGGTAAGTGCTGGAGTAACTTACGGAATGATGTCTCAACGATTAGAAGCAGTTGAGTCACAGCAACAGCAACTAGAAAAAATAATACTCCAAGACATACCAGACATAAGAGAACGAGTGATACGACTTGAAGTATTATTAGAGAAAGCATTAGATAACTAATTTTTCAAACTTTACAGAGTTTGATCCCCATTTTCTTAAATAGTCTTCATCAATACTTGCAGTAAAGTTATTAGGATCTTTTAGTTTCTCTTCAAGAAAGTCAGCTTGTTTTCTAAACTTATCAACATTTTCCTGTGATCTTTCTATTTTAAATAACTTAGACATAATCAAAGCATCAGGAATACTGTTTGCTAACTGATCCATTGTGTAACTAAAATCAAATGACCTAGTTCCTTTTTCATACTTTGATTGAAACCAAACTTTATTTTGAGTTTTTCTTCTCCACACCGCATACGTTTCTTTAATCGTGATACGCGGAACGTTATTATTATTTCTTACCACATAAAATCTTTGTGGCTTGTCATAATATTTAGCCTCACCTTTTTTTAAATCAAACAAATCAATCATAGGACCCTCCAGTATTTACCTTTGATAATAACAGGTTTAGTTTTATATTTAGTATCAATTGCAATTACTTTTAATTTCAATTGATTATTTACAAATCGACAAATCTGAGAAGAACTAAGCTTAGGAAACTTATCTCTCATCTTAGCAATAAGTGGTTTTTTCTTTAAACCAGTATCAACTAAGCTAGCAAGGAAAGACATCAACTCTTGTTGGCGCTTTTTCTTTTCTTGTTTAGGTGACATCGGTAATGAAGGCACCACAATCTTAGGTGCCTCAGAAATAGAATTCAAACCTTTACCTTGCCTACCTTCTTTTTTATCCCTTTCAGCAAGGTCACGTAAAAATTTTGGTATCTCCAAAATCTCATCATCAGGATTAGGAATGATTTTAATAGTTTTAATACTCATGCGTACCAACTTTCTAATTGTTCTAATTGTTCTGTTTTAAATTGGATAAGTCTTCTAGCTCTTGTATGACTATCTTCTTTATCAAACTTATAATTCCAAACAGGCCTCTTTAGCTCACTTTCATAGTGAGCTATAGATTCTTTTAAAAGTTTAATTTCTTGTTTAATTTCAGGATGCATTTATATATCCTCCTGTTCTTGCTCTTCTTCTTTGGCGTCTAATACCCAATCAGTAAAAGAAGATTTTTTATTCTGACAAACATCACCTAATAAACTTTGTAAGATAGATCCTCTCATTGGATTTTTTCTAGATATTTTAGCAATGCTGTCTTTGAAAGTAAATGGAACATTAAAATCCATTTCTATTTGTACTGGTTCAATAAATTTAAGCTGCTTGTGCATGACTTTCTCCTTTCTTAATATGTTCAACACCTTTTATTTTAAGGCTGATTAAATTATTTAGTTGTATTGATCTCCAAGCTTTTTTTGGATCATCAACTTTTTTAAGAACGTTAACATCAATGCATTCTAATAAATGATTTCTGTCACCAAGTAATTCACCACCTGCAAAAAACTTTTGATCTTTTACATGTAGTTTAGCAAGTATCTTTCTCTCTTCACCATTACTCTTAGTAAAAATTGCAGAGAAAAATTCTGGGCCAATTATTTTAAATAAGTCTTGTTTAGTATATTTCATAATTCCTTCTTTCTAAAATTATAAGTATATACTATATAATATTATATCATATGCAAGACATATCTATTTTACCGCAGAAAACCGCCAATATTTTTAGGTCGCATCACCCCAAGATTTTCCTAAATCACAATCAACTTTACTTGGAACTGTTAATTTTACAGCATGTGTCATTAGTTCCATTATTTTCTTTTTAGTTTTTTCTTCACCATTAAAACTTAATGTGAGCTCATCATGAATTTGTATTAAAGGAATTAAATTTTCTTTAAACAATTCTATCATTGCTTGTTTTGTTTGATCCGCAGCTGATCCTTGTATCAATCTGTTTAATGCTTTGTAAGTACCAGCTCTTTGTAAAATGTGATGCTTACCATATTTTAATTTTGCTTGATCTTCTGGTAGAGCTTTGAACACGCCAAAAGTGGTCGGTTCCCATAACTCAAAACGACATTTTCTACCTTTGATTGTTGAGACGTAACCCTCACTATTGGCGAAGTTTGATACGCGTTTAGTTAATTCCTTAACAAACGGTACCTTAGAATTGTACTCCTTTAAAATTTCTTTTGCAACATCAACGTTCACTTGCAATTCGTTGGAAAGTTTGTTAACGCCCATGCCATAAAATAATCCAAGGTTAATAGTTTTTGCCTGATCTCTGCCAATGTTAGCAATGTTTGCTACTATACTATGAAAATCTGCATCAGGATTTTTTTGATATTCTTCCACAACATCTTTAGCTCCTTCGCATCCTAAGCTTGAAGCAAAGTGTGACGCGATCCGTGGTTCTTGCTGACTATAATCAAAAGATCCCCATGTCTCACCTTCTTCAGGTAAAAACAATCCTCGTATTTGTTTTTTAATTTCTTTATTACGAGAAGGTAATTGTTGTAAGTTTGGATTAGAATAACTAAAACGACCTGACACTGTTCCTGATGTACCATCTCTCATCTGATGAATGCTTGCATGAATTCGTCCTGACTCACCATGTTTTAAAATAGTATCAATAAAAGTTGATTGCACTTTATTAAACTCTCTGGCACTTTGAATCTTTTTAGCAATTGGATGTGAATGATGAACTAAAAAATCTTTAGTGAAACTAGGTGCCTGTGTTTTTTCTGTTCTTGGATAATCTATTTTAAGTTTATCAAATACTTTTGCAACACTAGCCGCAGCCCAAACATCAACTGCGATACCCGTGTCTGCCAGTATTTCATCAAGTATCTTCTTTTCTGTATTCTTAAAACTTTTTTTATAACGTCTTGCTTTATCTCCATCAACTCTTACTCCTCGTTTTGTCATTTCAAATATTATTGGTATAAGATTCATCTCTAATTTATACACTGTGTTTAGACTCTGTTTTTCAATGAGTGGTCGCATGTGGTGAAACAGTCGTAAAGTCAAGTCTGCATCTTGCTCCGCATAATCACCTACAAAGATAGCTGGCAACTTGTACATTTCATTTTTAGGATCAATACCAAACTCAGTCGCTGCTTGTTTTAAAAGTGTTTCATCTTTTATTTCACCAAGCATATCTTTTCCCACTGCACTTAATGCATAAGAAAATTTATTTTCATTTAAAATAGGAGCCATTAACATTGTATCAACTATAGGTCCTTTTACCTCTATGCCTTCAGCATGTAACCAACCTAAATCGTAAATAGCATTGTGTGCTACTTTGATAGCATTAGTTTGCATTAACTTTTTAACCCAAGTTAAAACACGTCTTCTATCCCAATTGAAACCATTCTCATGACGAATAGGATAGTAACCTTTCCAACCATCCACGGCTACCGCTACGCCAATAATATGACCTGTTTTAGTTGTCCATCCTGGTCCAGTCGTTTTTAATTGTGGATCATATGTTTCTAAGTCAAAAGCAATAACCTTTGCATCGGTAATATCAGGTAGTTCATGAGGCGGTACCCACTCGGATTTTGTAAAGCCAAAATTATTCTGCATCTTTACCCTCCTCACGTTCTGCTATCTCCCCTGCGATTGCGCCGTACGCTGCTAGGTCTACATAACTATCAGATTTACGACTATGCATGAGACGAGCTACTTTAACTAAAGCCATACAAATTGCTACATCATGAGCTGATATTTTTTTATTTAAAAAAGCAGACCATAAGTTAGCGATGTTTTGATGATTGGTAACCCGATCTCCGTAATCCGTGTTTCGTGCTCCGCCGATCAATTCAATGGCTTTGTTAAGTATCTTTTTATAAATCATCATGCATCCTTTCATCACCGTACATTCGGTAACCTTGTTGTTTTTGAGCCTCAACAATATACAAATTGTTTTTAGCTCTGGTGACAGCAACATAAAAAACACGGTGTTCATCATCAGGATTTTTTAAATAAGATCTGTAAACAATCTTTCCTAAATCTAATAACACAATAACATTTTCACATTCTCCGCCTTTAGCTTGATGAATTGTAGAAACACGAATTCGTGGTTCTGCTGTTATGTCTTCACCTATTTTCTCAAGCCGCCGTAAATAAGTAATTTCAAAAGGTGTTAAAGAACTGAGTACGTCCCACCATTCTCCATCGACAAGTAAACCATGATGATCTTTTAGTTGCTGTAATGAAAATAATTGTTTATCATTCTCCACTTTCATTGTTTTGTGACCATGTTTAATTCCAACTTTAGTTTTTATTTTATTATATAAAGTTTTAACCTCGGTTAATGTAACCGTGTTACCAAACTTTAATTTTTTCCATACATCGATAGCCCCTAAAACAGTCGTAGACACTGGTCTATGCTCACCTCTTCCATACCAATAACCTTGTTCTAAAAGTATTTCTTCTATCATTTCATTTCTAATTTTTTTTGTTCTGCCAAGGATCAACCAGTTGCCAGAAGATAAATCAATGTGTCGTAAATGTGGTATACGATATATTTTACCTTCATCTTCTTTTGGTTGCCAAACTTTAGGACGCCTGTTTCGTATTTTAGTAATAATATTATTAGCTAATCGAAACACTCTTCGCGGACAACGATACGATTTATCTAAAACTTTTACTGTTCCTTGTAGAGATATAAATTTATCTACATCAGCGCCTGACCAACGAAAGATAGCTTGATCATCATCACCTGCAATGTAAACCTCTTTACTATTACTAATTAATTTATCTACCATGTTATATTGAACGCGAGGCATATCCTGAGCTTCGTCTATAAAGAGCACATCAAACTGTGTCGAAACTGTGTCAGTTGTGTAATCAACAATCATATCTGTATAATCATAAAGCTCATTAACTTTTTTGTATTTATTTATAACTCTGTTTAAATAATCTAACTTAACCATATTAATTGGATCAGGATAAAGTCTTACCTCTTCAGCTAAACTAATATCTTTTAAGCGCGCTTTGTTAATAAGATTTATAAATTGATGATTAGAATTCGTATAAACAGAATCATCATTATCATTAAAAACTAAATTAAAACCAACTTTTGAAGACAACTCTTTCCAATGTTTTTGTTTCATTAAGTTATCTTCTTTAACAGCTAGATGTCTAAAAGCAAAACTATGTAACGTTCTAAAGTGAGTTAAATCATCTCTACTTGCTTGAAACTTATGTCTTGCTCTATCCTTAGCTTCATACGCTGCTTTCTTAGAAAAAGAAAAGAAACCAATTCTTTCCCAAGGAACACCCTGTTCTTTTTTTTGCTGACATATATTTAACAGCTCTGTTGTTTTGCCTGTACCAGGAGGTCCTACAATTATATTAATCATTAAAACAATACTCCTTGTGTCTCTATGTTTGTATTTGTTTTGTAATTTTTATTTTTAAACTTAGGGTAATCTAAAATTGGATACTTAAAATTTTTTAAGATTTGTTTTTTATCTTTTTTATTTGCTATAATATAAAGATAACGATGTTTTCTAGGTCGTTGTACAACATGAAATTTATCTGGATTATTTTTTCTTTGTTCTAATGTATATTGCTCACATATTGTTTTACTATGTTTATTTGTTCCTTTCATTCTCCATTCAGTTCTTTTATCAGACAAACCAGTATATAAAAAATTTGTAGCTTGATAAATATATCCTGTGTGATGTTGACTCGTATCTGCATAAGAAACAATTATAACTGGTCTGTGTAAAAGCTTAAAAGAATTACTCACTAAAAAAGAAGCCTCATTTTTAATATTGTTTTTTAAAACAAGCCTATTTAATTCTAATACTTTTTTCCTGTACTCATCTCCTGCAATACCTCTACATAAAGATTGAGAAGCTGGAGATCCATAACAAACAACACCAACTAATTCATCATTAAAAAATAAACCAAAAGAAAACTGTATCATTGGCATTCTTTTTGCATAATGAATTCCTAATATAAAAGGCTTTGTTTCTTCATATTTTATTGGCATTACTTTATAGTTCTCCATAATTAAAATGGTATAACCTCATCTTCGGTTCCTCCTAAAATATCTTTATCTGTTTTTTCTTCTGTTTTTAAATCAGGCATCTTTTCCATCTTTTTAGGTTGTGTATATGCAGGTATTTTCCACGCTCTTGTTTGTATTCCTTTTGGATATACCATCACATCTTTACCCTCTAGATCTTTTATTCGTTGAACTAACCAAGATCTATTCTCTTTAAAGTTTTTCGTATTCTCTAACCATTTTGATAAGTCACGTAAACGAAAGTATGTCGAATTCTCTTCCGCATTAGTATAGGGTTTTTCCATATCTAATTCATCAATATCAAAAGACTCACCTCTTGCGGTACAAAACTCAAATAAATAATCTTTAAACTCACCTACCTTAGATACATCTTCAGGCATATTAATTGTAGTAATTGTTTCAAATAATCCTGACTGTATTTCTTCCCAGTCAGCTTGTTTCATCATAGGTATGTAACGTAATAATTTTCTTTTAACTAATTTACGTAAGCGATGATGATATTCTATTTCATCTTGTACTTGTGTTTCTACTGGATGAGAATCTATATCAAGATACCAAATACGTGGTTCGCGATCCGTGACACGTAAGTTTGCATATACAGGATGATCTTGACCTGATGTGCCTACGCCAAACTTTCTTAATTTACATTTAGCTTTTTGACAAACACTAGCGATAGGTTGATCATTACATTTATACATATATTTCATGGCACCATCAGCTTTATCAGCGCCAACTTGTTTCATAATAATACCTACCTCATTAGTATTTAAAGGTGGATCCATGTATTCGCGGTTATATGTTTCTAATAAATTCTTCCAGTCATCAGGATTAGACTTACGATAAAAAATTCCCACATTAAATAATCCATTATTTCTTGTCCCTTCTGGATAGCCTTGATCCGTTAAAATTTCTAAACATGGAGGGCCATCAGCCATGTTATTATCTTCTACCTGTATTAATATTTTACCAATATCATCACAGACAAATTTATCATATAACTCAAAGAATTCTTCTAGTGTAGCACCTTCACCATTATCAAGAAACGCGTACCGTGTTTCGCCGTGATAAGGTAAGTTCAGCCACGATCCAGTGTCTTGCTCATCAGAGAGTTTAATTTGTTTAGGAAATACCTCCGCTTTTGCATAGCCAAGATGAGCGCGTATTTCTTTTAACTTTTCATCAAAGAGAAAAGCAGGTTGTGGATTTTTGGAAAATAAAAAAAGATGAGCGCCAAAAGATTTGGAGGCACACATCACTAATGGTAGTTTGTATTTTCGTATTTGTGATAATATTTTTTTATGATCCAAAGGGTACTCGTCAATATCAATACAACCCCACGTACAAGTTGCATCGTCTCGAATGGGAACAATACCTAAAGCACGATCTTTTCCTTCCAGATGATCCTGAAACATTTGTAAAGTAGGTTCTTCATGAACTGTACGCATGCGTCCATCACGCTTGCCATTTTGTTTTGTTTGGGTGTACTCATAAAAACCGTGAGCTCTATCTAACCCATCAAATATATTTTTAAATTTTTCTACTTTCATAAATAATAATATAACTAGGGGCCTTGAAGGCCCCTAACCTAGATAATTAAGGTGATTACGATCCTAAAACGCCACTATCCACATTGGGTGTAACGTCTTTTAAACCGCTATCGTCATTATCATTATTTGCCTCTGGAGCAGGATCTATAGATCCTGATGTCACAAGCTCATGAAAATGTTTAGCCTCCTCCACTATATAAGATGGATTAGGAATATCATTGACTGATTTATCCAAGGTGATTTTCCATCCCCACCAATCATTCTTTTTATTTGCTTCTTGCACACCTTCCATTTTGTATACATTAGCAAACATTGGTAATGTTCTTAGTGACCCATCACTGGATTTAATTTTTTGATTCATCATCATCGTATTCCAATAACGGGATTTTTTATATTGTGTCTTCTGCATAATAATTTGGCATCGTTCAAACGATCCATCATCATTAATTCGTAAAACAAAATACTCAGCCGTCGTTACAATATAGGTAGGAGAGATCGCTCCATTAATCATGTAATGATCTTCCCCATCCGCGCCACGCGTTAAAGCTGGCATGTCTTCAGGCTTATAAATTTTTACAGGCGCACCAGTCCCTTCACCTAAAGGTGACCACTCTACCCCACGTACTCTAAAGGCACATGGAACTACAGCTATGCTTTTGTAAAAGTCTTTTGTAACAGAATTAAAAATATCACCTTGCTCAAGTCCTTCTACAAACTTAGCATTTGATTTTTTAATCTCTGGTGTTTGAGAGCTAGCAATTTTTAAAAATGGTATTGCCATTTCTTGCGCACCAACATTTTCAAAGCCAACACCAATGTGGCTTGAAAAGTCTACAACATTAGTCGATATTTCACTTTTCTTTTTTTTCGTTACATCGTTCATCGTTATTTCCCTTTTTTAATTTTCACTTTGTTACCCATATACACATTAAATATATCTATAGGTAAATCGGTACCTTTATTTATTTGTTCGCCAACAAAGGCGTTCAAGGTCATAGGCTCGACCTTGCGTTTTTGGTCAGGAGCTAAACCATTTTGCTCTAAGTCTTCTACCAACTTAGATGCCTGATCATTATCTCCTTTACCAAACCTCACTGACACAATGTTTTTAATTAGTTCATCGTGGTTATTTTTTTCTAACCATCCAAAACATTCTGCTTCATTATCTTTAGTGATGCTCGCTTTATAAAAGGGTTTATAACTTATTGCTTCACCACTCGTCAGTTTAATCTCTTTAACTCCTCGTTGCTCCATCATCTGAACAATTGAATCATTCATTTGTTGTAGCTCGGATTTTTTTCTTTTAACGTCGTTTTCTAATGAAAGTATTTCGCTTTCAATTTGTAAATATCTGTTGGATGCTTCTGACACATCTTTAACCTCAGATATTTCTACTTTATTTTCTTCAGGTAAAAAATTTGTAAAATCAACTTTCTCTGTCATAGTTATTCCTCTCGTGTAAGTCTATCTGTATGGGGAGATATGTATGCGATTGGCGATCATATTTTAAAAGATTATATCGGCCACGATTATTTTCTGCAGCAACAGAACAACAAAGACCAATCATTGATGGATCACCAATCAATAATAAATAATCTTTATCATTAAAATCTTTTAATATATTTTTAGCCTTACGTATCGCTGGTCCAGGTGATAACATAATTTGTTTTCCCTCCTCAAATATAGGAATTAGTTTTCCATATTCCTGAGCAGTGATTACATTAAATCGAGATACCTCTTGGATAACGTACACATTTCCTTTGTTTTCTGAGTCTTTCATCTTTCTAGGGGAGTCTATATTATTTTTATTTTAATTATACAAGAAAAATGTTATCGTTTTTAAATTTTATAATTTAGAAAGTTATGCCGAAATATAAATATAGTTTTAAAACAACGCCTTACGAGCATCAATTAGCATCTATGGGGGCTATGTTAAATCATTTTTCTAAGCAAAATAAAGAGTTTGCGTTGCTTATGGAAATGGGTTGTGGAAAAACTAAAGTATTAATTGATGCGTCTTCGTTTCTTTATGACAATGGATATATTTTTGGTTTACTCGTTATTTGTCCTAACGGTGTTAAAGGAACGTGGGTTAAAGAAATTGAAACACATATGCCAACACACGTGGATCGTAACGTAGTAGTATGGACAGGACAAAAAACAAAAAAGCATGAAGAAGAATTACAAACATTATTTATTACGGAACCTGCGAAAGTACATTTTAATATTTTAATTATGAACGTTGATGCGTTTACCACGGACCGTGGACGCAAGTTTGCTGATAGATTTCTGATGACCCGTCAAGCATTGATGGCTGTTGATGAAAGCACGATCATTAAAAACTCAACCGCGTTACGTACCAAAGCCATTACCAAGCTTGGTAACTTAGCGCGTTATCGTGTTATCATGACAGGATCCCCTATTACTAAATCTCCTGAAGATTTGTATGCGCAATGTAATTTTTTAAATCATGAACTATTAGGTTTTAGTTCTATTTATACATTCAGAGCGCGTTACTGTCAGATGCAGCGATTATCTTTTGGTGGTCGATCGTTTAATAAAGTAACAGGATATAAAAACTTAGAAGAATTAAATTATAAGTTACGACAATTTTCTTATCGTGTTTTAAAAAAAGACGCGCTTGATCTTCCTGATCAAGTATGGATGAAAAGAATTGTTCCAATGACAACGGAACAGCTTGATGCGTACATGCAAATGAAACGCACTGCTTTAGTGCAACTCAAGCAAGAAACATTGACGACTACGTCAGTGCTCGCTCAAATGATAAGGCTTCATCAAATAGTTTGTGGTCATATGGCAACGGATGATGGTAAAATATTATCGTTACCAAATAACCGCGTTAAAGAACTATGTGCTATTCTAGAAGAGCACGGTGATAAAGCGATCATTTGGGCGAATTATCGTCATGACATTCAAGAGATTGAAAAAACATTATTAAAAAAATACGGTCCGCGCTCCGTGGTCACGTATTATGGAGACACACCACAAAATATTAGACAAGAAAATATTAGACGATTTCAGGAAGATGAAGATACACAATTCTTTATTGGTCAACCTATGACAGGTGGTAGAGGTATTACGTTAACTGCAGCTAGTCTTGCTGTCTTTTATTCAAACAATTATGATTTAGAGATCCGTGAGCAAGCAGAGGCACGTAACCATCGTATTGGTACAGAAGATAAAGTCACTTACATTGATCTTGTTTCAACAGGAACAGTTGATGAAAAAATTATTTATTCACTACGAAATAAAATAAACTTAGCTACATCGGTGTTGGCTGAGGATATAAGGAAATGGTTAATATGATTTCATGTCACAATTGCAAAGGAAATGGATATGTCAGACTATCATTTGAAGCAGAAACCAACATTGAACAGTGTAAGGTTTGTCGCTCACAAGGGATACTCATTGAAAATAAACACTACCACCAAACATGGACCGAAGGTGAAAACGGCGCCGTTGCATACTACTACGGACCACCGCTTGACCCAGAATGTTTCAAAAACTACACGATTTCGGATGAGTAAACCAGTTATAGAGTTTAAGGGAGAGCCTCCCTTTTAGAGTTCCAAGCGAGTTATTCACAATTTTCCTCCTTAAAAAATTAGGTTGCTCGCTTGGAAAAAATTACATATAATTCGCCTAAATATAAAAAAAGGCAAAGGTTATGTTGTTACCTAATAGTCCTGTAAGAAAAATATCTCAATGTCCAAAATGTGGCGAGGTATCTCTTAAATTTTATAACCCTCAATATAATAAAGTTTTAAAAAAAGAAGAGTGGGAACAGGTATTATCAGATGGTCTACAGGCCCTGAGAAAAGTTCTCGGACCTGTAAAAGAAGACCCAAAGTTTTTTATGGATTAATTGTTAAGACGTTCATCTATTATTTTACCAATGATGAACACCATGAATCCAATACCAACTAGGGCTAAGAGTATTAGCCCTAATAAAATATGCGTTATCATGATGACTCTTCAACAATCTTTTCTAATTGCATTGGCCTTGATAGCTTTGTTTTTTTACACATTAAATCAAGCAACTTTCTTGTCTTCGCTGTAATCATTTGATTGTAATGTGTTAATTTTTTCTCTTTCTTTTTCATGTTCATCCTTAAAATTGTAACACCTGATACATAAATGATCAGGATATTTATTCTTTATCGCTATCATCAACCATTGATGATAACGTCTATTGCACGATTTACAATCGTGAAACTCATCAAACATTCCCATTATTTTTTTAACTCCCCTTCTCTTTGCCATGTGTCTTCTCCTCTAACTGGTTTGCTATACACGCCAGTTGCAGGATATAATGTTTCAAGATCGT
>CENH01004419.1_pt1 | contig 19603 bp, 18 predicted proteins | sample 530171 | NCBI WGS metagenome assembly CENH01 (sample SAMEA2591132, study PRJEB7988) | marine metagenome | biome: marine biome (ENVO:00000447); feature: deep chlorophyll maximum layer (ENVO:xxxxxxxx); material: saline water (ENVO:00002010), including plankton (ENVO:xxxxxxxx) | depth 70 m | reverse complement strand
GATTCGCGATTGCAGTATTTTTTTAGACACAGGTTATAAGAATTGAGTGTAATATAACCAAATGGCAGTAAAGAAAACTATCATTGCAGTTGATCCGCAAAAGCGTAAAAATAAGCGTACATCTATTGGTTCTAGCAGAAATACATACCCTAGAAACAAGCATAAGCGTAAACAATACAAGAAATACAGAGGACAAGGCAGATAAATGGCTACTCAAAAAGAAATAGCTGAATATTTAGACTTATCTGCACCTTATGTCAGCACTTTAGTTAAAAATGGTGTTTTACCACAAGCTAAAGGCAAAGAGGGTATGAATAAAGATCATTGTCGTGTTGCTTACATAAATTACTTACGATCTAAGGCTAGGATGCACTTGAAATCTGGATCAGGTGATATTGGTGAAGAAAAACTAAGATTAGTTAAGAATCAAGCAGATCATAAAGAATTAGAAGTAGCAGAATTGTCAGGAAAGCTAATAGATACTGATGATGTCATTGATCTTTGGCAAGATATGATTGCCAATTGCAGATCAAAGCTATTAAATATAGCTGCAAAAGTTACTCATCAAATCATAGGCATGACTGAATATGGTGAAGTAGAAGATTTAATTAACGATGAAATACACGAAGCACTAAATGAACTTGCAAAAGAACCCATACCAGAAACAACTGAAATCAATCTGGAACAAGTCGATAGCGACATTCAAAGCACCAGAGAAGTTGAAGGTCAGTCAATGGTCGGACAAGTACAGAGTTCTGACTAGCGAATCTTCTGCTGAAGCTGGTCAATGGAAAACTAGCAGAGCAGAATACCAAAGAGGAATGATGGATGCGGTCAATGATCGCAGATTAGAACGAATCGTCATAATGAGTTCATCACAAGTCGGCAAGACTGAGATGATTAATAATATTATTGGTTATCACATTGCCCACGATCCAGCACCAATGCTTGTAGTCATGCCAACTTTAGAAATGGCAAGATCATGGAGTACTCAAAGATTCTCAAAAATGATTGCTGCTTCTGAATCTTTGAAACATAAGATCAAAGACTCCAAAGCTAGAGATTCAGGTAATACAATATTATCTAAATCTTTTGCTGGTGGTTTCGTTGTAATGACAGGATCAAACTCACCAGCTTCATTAGCATCCAGACCATGTAGGATTGTTTTGCTTGATGAGGTTGATCGTTACGAAACAACAAGCGAGGGAGATGGAGTTTCTCTCGCCACCAAAAGAACTGCAACATTTGCCAATCGTAAGATCATAATGACATCAACGCCAACAATAGATGGTGCATCAAGAATACAAGATGCTTGGGAAGAATCAGATAAAAGACATTTTCATGTTCCTTGTCCGCATTGCAAAGAAAAACAAAAACTAGAATGGGCAAATGTAAAATGGGATGAAGCAAAAGATGCACACATGGTCTGCATACATTGTGGAGCAGTTATAGAAGAAAAAGATAAAATCTGGATGATTAGAAATGGTGAATGGATTGCAGAAGAAGAAACTTACAAGACTGCTGGTTTCCATCTCAACGAACTATATTCAGTTTGGCGATCATGGTCAGAAGTCGTTGAATCGTTTCTCAATGCAAAAGAACATCCAGATCAATTAAGAGTTTTTGTAAATACTTCACTTGGTCAGGTTTGGCAATCTGACGCTGAAGAAATAGAAAGTGATTCATTACTTAATCGCAGAGAAAACTACGATGCACAATCTATACCTGAACCAGTTGTCTTGCTAACTTGTGGTATTGATGTGCAGTCAGATCGTATTGAATCGCAAGTCGTTGGCTGGTCGGCAGAAAATCAAATGTATGTTGTGGATTATCAAATCATGTTTGGTGATCCAAACCAATTACAAGTTTGGAATGAACTAGATGAATATTTGAAATCGTCATTCAAAACAGAAGATGGCAGAACTATAAAAATATCTATCACTTGTATTGACTCAGGTTATGCAACTCAAAATGTTTATGCTTTTTGCAAACAAAGACAGGGAAGAAGAATCTTTGCAATCAAAGGGCAGAGTCAACATGGTAAACCAATTGCCAATAGACCAACACAATCAGGCAAACAAAGAGTGCAACTTTTCCCAGTTGGTACAGATTCCGCAAAAGACACTTTATTTTCATGGCTCAATATTGACGAAGTTAAATCTGGTTATATTCATTTTCCAGCAGATGTTGATGAAGAATATTTTCGACAACTTACAGCAGAGAAAAGAATCATCAAATATTATAAAGGACAAAAGCGAATGGAATGGAAACAGATCAGAGAAAGAAATGAGGTCTTAGATACTTGGGTTTATAACATTGCTGGTTTTTATATCTTGAACCCTGATTTAGAAAGTTTAAAAAATAAAGCTACAGATCAGAAACCAATACAGAAAAAAAGAAAACTAAACAGAAATAGAAGAAATCCAAACTGGGTTAATTCTTGGAGATAAAAAAAAGAGAGCCATTCCTGACTCTCTTTTTTTTGATGTGTTTAATTAACCCATATCCAGATTGCACCATGTGCAGCGTGAACTCTAATGCTATGTCTAGCTACTTTATTGACATGACCATATTCAACTTTTGCTTGCTCATAATCATCAGCATCTTTAACCCATTGTTTGAATTGCTTCCATGTGAATTTAAAAGATACAGATGCACCTGAGATAAATGTGCTGTCACTAACTGAACCATCTTCATTATCGTTAGAACATTCTGTCATAGCCGAATAACAGATTTCTAATTTATCAAATCCATTATCTTTCATATCTCTTTTAAGTTGTGAAACATATTTAGATATTTGTTTTGCAGTTGCAAAATATTTAAAAGAAATTGAAGCCTCACGATTTTTTTCGAAATAGATATCCTTAGATTCTTCATCTAAATCTGTAAAACATTCAACTCCAGTTTCTTCAAGATACTTTTCAGCTTGATATTTGCAAAACGATTGATATTCTGCGATTGATAATGCACTAGGCACAAAATTATCTGTATAAGTTCCTTCTATTTTAGTTACTATTTTCATTGTTTTCTCCTTGTTAAGTGCAACCATCATTGGCTACAGTTATTATCTTAATGATTTTTTAAGTTGTTGCAAGTAAAAGTTACACTTTATTTAAAGTTTTTTTTACCTAAAGATTTATTGCTTTTTGATTTATAATAGTCATTAAAAATCTATTTCTTATGGCAAATCAATTTGATCGTAGCAATTATCCTACACAAGAACCAGATGAATTAGTGATAGGTGATCGCTGGGTATGGCGAAGGGATGATCTTGTTTCAGATTATCCATTAGCTTCTTATGCACTCAGTTATGAATTTCACGAGGATTCTGGTGGTGGCGGTTCACATAAATTCACAATAGCTGCTACTGAAGCAGATGATTCGTATTTAGTAGAACTATCATCATCAACAACTGCTGGATATAACGATGGTGATTATATCTGGTATGCATTTATTACTAGATCATCTGATTCACAAAGAGTATCAGTAGATGAAGGCAGAACAACCATTGTCAAAAACTTTGCAAACACCAATGCAGACTTAAGAAGTCATGCAAAGAAAGTTTTAGATGCAATTGAAGCAGTCATAGAAAATAGAGCAACTGTAGATCAATCATCTTTTTCTATAGCTGGGCGATCATTGTCCAGAATGTCTGTAGATGAATTACTGACTTTGAAAAATAGATACAAGGCTGAATATTTGAAAGAAATAAAAGAAGCAAGAATCAAAAATAAACAAAGATCAGGCAACACAATTGGAGTTAAATTCTAATGGCTTGGTACGATAGATTCAGAAGAAGAACAAAAAAAAGAAACTTTCCTAGAACTAGGAAATATCAAGGTGCAAGTACAGGCAGATTATTTTCTGACTTTATGCAAACATCTACATCTGCTGATGCAGAAATAAAAGATCAACTTAGACTCCTAAGAGATAGATCGAGAGATTTAGCTAGAAACGATTCTTATGTTCAAAGATATTTAAATCTTATGCAAAGCAACATTGTTGGTTCTAATGGCATAAGACTTTCCATGAAAGCAAGAAACGATGATGGTTCTTTAGATTTAGTTGCAAACAGAATCATAGAACAGCAATGGAGAAACTGGTGCAAGCTAGGTAATTGCACAACTAATGGCAGACTTTCTTTTATTGATTGTCAAAAATTATTTGTTGAATCATTAGCCAGAGATGGTGAAGTTCTTGTTCGTCATGTCAAATCAAGGGATTCTGAATTTGGTTACAAAATAGAATTTTTAGAAGCAGATCATTTAGATGAAAAGAAAAATGAAGATGCGAAAGGCAACAACAACAAAATTAAAATGGGTGTTGAAGTTGATTCTAACCAAAAACCAGTAGCTTATTATTTATATAAAAATCATCCTTTTGATAACACATATCAACACACACAAAAACACATAAGAGTAAACGCTGATGAATTAATCCATGCTTACATTCCGCAAAGACCAGAGCAAAACAGAGGAGTACCATTTACTGCTTCTGCAATGGCAAACATCAAATTATTAAATGGCTATCTTGAAGCAGAAATTGTGGCAGCTAGAACTGCTGCAAGTAAGATGGGATTCTTTGTTTCTAGCGATGGCGACCAATATGTTGGTGATGGCGAAGATGAAGAATATGTACCAATAATGAACGCTGAAGCTGGTACATTTGAACAATTACCTAGTGGCATGGATTTCAAAGAATTTGATCCATCGCATCCAACATCTGCTTTTGAATCTTTTTCAACTCAGGTTCTTAGAAGCATAGCATCAGGACTGAATATTTCTTACCATGCTTTGACTAACGATTTAAGTTCGGTTAATTATTCATCCCTTCGTGCTGGTGCTTTAGAAGATCGTGAGATGTATAGGTTATACCAAAGATTCACCATAGATCATTTTGTAAGACCAGTATTTGAAAGATGGTTAATGATGGCTATATCATCTGGTGCAATATCTACATCACCAGCAACAAATCAACCTTTACCAATTAGCAGATACGATAAGTTTGCATTAGCAGCTAATTTTATTCCTAGAAGTTTCTCATGGGTTGATCCACAAAAAGAAATGATGGCATCCATAAGCGGTATGCAATCAGGTCTAGTTACCTTTCAAGATGTGCAAGCAAACTATGGCAGAGATGTTGAAGAACTGTTTGAACAACATGAAAGAGAACAAAAGCTGGCTGAACAATATGGAATTAAAACTGCATTTCAACCTTATGGCATGAAGATGCCAGTTGAAGCAGACATACAAGGTGGGGATGATGGCAACTGATTTTCCAACCAAAGACGAAGATAAAAAAGTCAGTTTGCGAAACTCAAACTATCCGCAGTTTGATTATGACTTCATTGCTGGTGTCAAAGAAAACGATCCTGATATCTACAAAGCTGGTGGCAACATCAGAGGTAGTGAAGCATTTAATCTATGGACTAAAGCAAGAAATGGAGAAATGACTGATGGTGTTATCAGTTGGATCAAAGAAAGAGAAGCATGGGCAGCTAGACATTTTGGCGATGGTTCACAATTTAAGTCAGGTGATAAAGCTGGTAGACCATCAAATATAGCTGGTGTCATTGCACAAATGAAATGGGGAGTGATTGGAACTCTCGGTGAACAAAAAATGAAAGATGTTGTTTTAGAAGCTATCAAATACGTTGAACAAAAAGAATCTGGATCAGCAAGTCAGGCACAACAAGATAGACAAGTTTCTGATGCAGTTGAAAAAGGACTTAGAAAAAAAGTAGAAGAACACAATGAGGAAGTCGGCAATGTGGCTTCTAAAAGAACAACTTACAGAACACTTCTTGCGGTATTTGAACGAGGGATTGGAGCATATAAAACCAATCCAGCTTCAGTAAGACCAAATGTCACATCACCAGAGATGTGGGCATATTCAAGAGTTAACAGTTTCCTTTTCGCATTGCGGAATGGAAGATTTCAGGGCGGTAAACACGATACTGATTTACTACCTGAATCACATCCTTTATCATCAAAAGACAAAGAGGAAAAAGCGATGAAAAACAAAGACGAAAGACATATCATAAATGTTGAAGAATCCGATGATAGTTATACCATCGAATTTGCAAAACATGGCGGTATGGAAGAAGAAATGGAAATGGAAGAAAATGAATCTGAAGAAGATGAAATGGAATCCAGACCATATCACGATGAAGATGAAGAAAAAGAAAAAGAAAGATCAGATGCAGAGGATATTGTCTATCGTACTGTTGATCTTTCAAGATCATCTCACATTGATGAAGAAAACAGAAGGGTGAGAATAGGCGTAAGTTCTGAAGAACCTGTTGAAAGGGAATTTGGAATGGAGGTCTTATCTCATTCTGAAGGTGATATTGATACTGACTTTATTGCTAGTGGCAGATCACCTTTATTGTTAGATCACGACATGACTAAGCAGATTGGAGTGGTTGAACAATATAAATTAAATTCTTCTGAAAAACGCGCAGTAGCAATAGTTCGCTTTAGTCGAAGCAAACTTGGAGAAGAAATATTTACTGATATACGAGATGGTATTCGTCAGAATATTAGTGTCGGATATAAGATAAACAACATGGAAAGAGTTAAATCAACTGATTCTGAGAAGCCTATGTTCAGAGTACAACACACACCTTTAGAAGTGTCTGTCGTTTCTGTACCAGCAGATCAATCAAAAGCAGTTGGCGTAGGTCGATCCAAAAACAAACTTTCTAATATAGAGGTAAAAACAATGACTGAAGAAGTTAAAAGTGAAATAAACCTTGATGAAGTTAGAGAAAAATCTGTTGCAGAAGCAAGAGAGCAATTTCAAAGAAATTCAAAAGAAATCATTGATCTTGCTGCTAAACACAACAGGCGTGATCTAGCTGACAAGGCTATTCAAGAAGGCATATCAGTTGAAGAATTTAGAGGTGTATTGTTAGACAATATTTCTAACGACAAACCTTTAGAAACTGGCGACATCGGTATGTCTAAAAAAGAAGTGCGTCAATTCTCAGTAATGAAAGCTATTAATGCTTTAGCTAATCCTACTGACAGAGCCGCACAAAAAGCTGCTGAATTTGAATTTGAATGTTCAGAAGAAGCTGCTAAACATTATGGCAGAACTGCTCAAGGTATTATGCTTCCACCTGAAGTATTATCTAACTGGTCAACTAGGGACTTAAATGCATCTGATGATGCTGGTTTAGTTGGTCAAGATTTCAGACCAGCAGACTTTATTGATGCACTTAGAAATGCATCATCTGTTATGCCATTGGCTACTAACCTAAATGGTCTTTCTGGCGATGTAAAAATCCCTAAAAAGACTACTGCTTCAACTGCACAATTCATTTCAAGTGAAGGTGGTGCATCTGGTGAATCAGAAATGGTTATTGGGTCTGTAACTATGTCACCTAAAACTCTAGGTGCATTTACAGATGTAACTAGACAACTAATGATTCAATCTTCATTAGATGTTGAGAATCTTATAAGAGATGATCTTTCAAAATCTATGGCTATCGCTATAGATAATGCTGCTCTTGAAGGTTCTGGATCAAGCGGAAACCCAACTGGTATTACTAACACTAGTGGTATAAACACTGTTTCACTAAGTAGTGCTGCTGCACCAACTTTTGCTGAAATGGTTTCTATTGAAACTGCTGTTGCTGTTGACAATGCTTTAATGGGTGACTTAGCGTACATTATCCATCCTACTAACTATGGAACATTAAAAACAACTGCCAAAGATTCTGGTAGTGGTTTGTTCGTAGCTGAAAACAATCAGGTTAATGGTTATCCAGTAGTTGTATCTGCTCAATTGACAGCTAACAATTATGTATTTGGTAACTTCAATGACTTATTGATTGGGTTCTTCGGTGGACTTGATATTGTTGTTGATCCTTACACAAGTTCTAGTTCTGGAACTGTAAGAGTCGTTGCACTTCAATCTGTTGATGTTGCAGTAAGACATGCAGTATCTTTTTGTGCAGCTAGTTAATAACTAGATTGGTACTTGATACAATGAAGGGTGGCGTAAAGTCACCCTTCGCTAAAAAGGAAAAGATTATGAAATATACAATTTTAAGAGATACTGTTGCTGGTGGAAAAAAAGTTTCTGCTGGTGATGTAGTTGAACTTTCTGAAGAAGAAGGAAATATTTTAGAAAGTTATGGTAAAGCTGCCAAAGGCGGTGAATCTAAACCAGAAAAAAAAGATAGAAGTGTTGGTTTGGAATCTTCTGAAAAACCTAAAGTTACTAAAAGAAAATCTAAATAATGGCTTTAGAATTTGATGCTGATTTTGATGGATATTTAGATGCAGATTATGGTCATGGCATTTCTGCCACTTATACTGTATCTGGTGGATCACCAGCAACAATCAAAGTAATTTTAGAAGATGAATTTTTAGCAATGGGTGGACTATCTGTAGATGTAGAGGGTTCTCAGCCCATTGCTTACTGCAAGACTTCTGATGTATCTAGTGCTGGTCATGGCGATACATTAGCTTTTGCAGCACAAACAACTTTATCAGGCACACAATACAAAGCAGCAACTACATACAATGTTGTTGGTGTACAACCTGATAATACAGGAATAACAGCTTTAGTCTTAGAGCAACAATAATGGCAAATCACATAAGACAACAAATAAGAGAAAGAGTCGGTACAACTTTGACTGGCTTGACTACTACTGGATCAAATATTTTTCAATCCAGAGTATTTAATTTAGAAGAAAGCAATCTGCCAGCGATCATCATTTACACAAAGTCTGAATCTGGTGAATTATTAGAGATGGGTTCAACGAGAACCTTGCAAAGAAATCTATCGTTAGTTGTGGAAGCGTATGTTAAAGCAATCAATAATTTTGACGATACAATAGACACTATTGCTAAAGAAGTAGAAGCTGCAATGGCAGCAGATGTAACTCATAACAGTTTAGCTAGAGATACTTTTTTAGAATCAACTGAAATCAATTATAATGGTGAAGGAGATCAGCCTTTAGCAGTCATGGAAATGACATACAACATTTCTTATCTGACTACTGAAGCTGCTCCTGATTCAGCTTTATGAGGTAAGCAATATGGATAAGAATGTGATGGTTTCTCCAGATGGTAAGTCAAAAGTTACTGTTTTTGATGCAGATGTGGAGAATCTAAAAGCAAATGGGTGGACACTCGAAGGAGAGTCTGTAAACAAAAAATCTAAAACAGAGGATAAATAATGGCAGTATTTACTGGAAAAGCTGGTGTTGTTCAAACTGGTTCTAATAGTGTCGCTGAAGTTAGGAGTTTTTCAATAACTCAATCAGGTGAAACTACAGAATCTACAGCTATGGGCGATTCAGCAAAAACTTTTGAATCAACTTTGACTGAATTTTCAGGTTCTATAGATTTATTTTTTGACGATACTGATACTAGCGGACAAGTTTCACTAACAATCGGTTCTTCATTTACATTGAATCTAGCACCAGAAGGTACAGGAAGCGGATCATATAAATTGTCTGGAAGCGGAATAGTGACTGAAAAAACTATAACTGCTGCTCACGATGGCTTAGTTGAAATGACAATTGGCTTTCAAGGAACTGGAGCATTGACTATAGGAACTTATTCGTAGATGGGTGCTATAGATAATGTAGTTGCTCATTTTGATGCACAAGAGATTATTTCTTTTGAAGTGACAGAATGGGGAACAGAAGGCGAACCATTAGTTATATATTCAAAACCTTTAACACTTCAGGAAAGCAAGAAGCTATATAAAATGGCTAACGATAGCGATCTTGAAGTGATGGTTTATGCAATTATTACAAAGGCTTTAGATGCTGATGGAGAAAAGATTTTTTCATTAGCAGATAAACAAACTTTGATGAATCGTGCAGATGTCGGTGTTGTTGCTGATGTTGCTGGTAAGATTCTTGGTGCTATGACACCAGATCAAGCAGAGGGAAAGTAACAGCCGAGCCTGAAACATTTGCCCAGTTTGCACTCGCTGACAGGCTCGGAAAAACACTTAGCGAGATTGAATCAATGACTATTGATGAACTAACAATGTGGTATGCCTATATTAAAAAAAGAAACGATTTAGAAAAAAGAGATGGGTAAACTAGGAAAATTAAGCATTGTTATTGGAACTGTAGATAAGTTTTCAAAAACTTTTAGCAAGGCAAAAGCTGGTTTAGCTGGTATAGGTAAAGCAGCAAAAACATCATTAAAAGCATTAGGCGGTGTTAGTCTTGCCTTTGCTGGTATTGCTACTGCCCTTGCTGTAGCTTTAAAAGGATCGTTTCAATTCATAGATGCACTTGGTAAAACTGCCAGTCGGACAGGTGTATCGGTCAATTTTTTACAAGCATTTCAAATAGCTGCTGAAGAATCTGGTTCAAGTACAGAAGGTGCAAGTAAAGCACTTGAAAAATTTAGCAGAAATATTGGTGAAGCTGGTAGAGGTCTAAAAACTCAAGCTGATATATTTAAAGATTTAGGAGTAGAACTTAGAGATGTAAGCGGTAACTTACGAGGAACTGAAGAAGTTTTATTAGATGTTGCTGATGGCATACAAGCACTAGGTTCTAATGCAGAAAAAAATTCTGCCCTTGCAAATCTATTTGGTCGTGAAGGTATCAAGTTATTTAATGTCCTTAATTCTGGAAGCGAAGGAGTTAGTCAACTAACAGAAAGATTGAATGAATTAGGTATTTCTTTATCAGAACGATCTGTTAGAGGTGTTGAAGCATTTAACGATAGTTTTAATATTCTTACAACTCAGCTTAATAATTTAAAAGATAATGTCTTTGTAGCTTTCACACCAGTATTACAAAGTTTTGTGAATCAGATAAGTGAATCTTTTAAAACATTTATAAAAGAAGGCGGTGGGGCAGAAGCAATAGGAGAAAAATTTGCTACAGCTATTTTTGATGGTTTATTAAAAGTCATTGATATTCTTAAAATTACAGTTTTAAAGTTTTCGGATTTTGCCACAAGCGTAGAAAAAGCTGGATTAAGAATCGCAAAACCTTTCAGCTTTTTAGGAGATGAATTTGAAAGACTTGATCAGAAAAATGAAGATTTTAAAAATAAAGTAATAGCAGCTTTTGATGCAGCAACATCAACTACAGAAAAATATAAAGCTATGGTTGGTGATACAACTAATGCTACCAATACTTTAACTGGTGCATTATTAGCTACAAATAATGCACTAATGGGACAAGGTGCATCTTTAACAGATTTACAAAACCCATTTGAAGTCTATAAGCAAACTATTGGTGATTTAGATAAATCCTTACAGAATTTAGGTGTTGGAACTTTGAAAAAATTTGAAGATCAGATAGTAAATACTCTTAAAACAGGTAAAGCACAATTCAAAGACTTTGCAGATTTTGTTGTTGAACAACTTATAAGAATAGCAGTACAACAAGCAATTACAGCTATCTTTACTGGCGGTAAAGATGGTGGCGGTTTATCTGGCTTTTTTCAAAAATTATTTGAACCTAAAGCAAAAGGTGGAACAGTATCTTCTGGCAGACCTTACATGGTAGGAGAAAAAGGTGCTGAATTATTTGTACCTAGTAGAACAGGATCAATAGTACCTAACAATCAATTAGGCATGGCTGGTGGCGGTGTACCAGTCAACATTACTTATCAGATTCAATCGTTTGATTCCAGAGATACATTACAAGCGATAACTGAAAATGCACCAGCAATATCAGGTATTATTGAACAACAATTTAACAGACGAGGTAAGAGAGGGTTTACAGCATCGTGAGCGGATCATTTCCAACATCACCAGCACCAAATTCAGTTCAAGTGAGATCATTTGAACCTACTTTGGTTTCTGTTTCTAATAGTTTGAAAAGACAAACTAGATCAAGGGGAACTCAAAGATGGTTGATGTCTGTTAATTATTCACCAATGACTAGAGCAAACTTTGCACCTTTATATGCTTTCTCTATGAAGCAGAAAGGTCAGTTTGATACTTTTACTTTCACACCACCAGTTATATCTACTACTCAAGGACAAAGTTCAGAATCACCAGTAGTTAATGGTGCTTTAGCAGTAGGTGTGTCTAGTGCAGCCATAGATGGTCTTACAGTCTCAACTAGTGATATCTTGAAGGCTGGTGACTTTTTCAAGTTCTCAGGGCATACAAAGGTTTATATGGCTACTGACGACATGGATTCAGATGGTAGTGGTGCTGCAACACTTAACTTTGCACCAGCATTAGTAAATGCAGTTGCTAACGATGAAACATTAACAATATCAGCAGTACCTTTTACTGTAGCTTTCACAACTGATTTAACTTCATTCAATACTGATGCTTCTAGCCTTTATGGATTTTCAATTGAACTAGCTGAAGTATTTTAGATGCGATGGATAGAGGATCAACAAGTGGATTTCAAACTGAAGTAGTAAAAGATGCAAATAGACCATTTCATCTTTTAGAGGTAGCTTTTGATTCTGGGACTGTTTATCTTTCTGATGGCTTCATACCAATAACTTACGATTCAAATACTTATAATCCTACAGGACATTTTTTAGCTTTCTCAGATATAACTGAATCCAATCAGTTATCAATAGAATCAATCACCATAACTTTATCTGGTGTAGAGCAAACTTATAGCAGTCTTTTATTAAGCGAAGATTATTTAGATCGTGAAGTAAAAATTTACAAAGCATTTCTTGATTCATCTAATGCTTTAATTTCTGATCCTTTGCAAATCTTTGCTGGTAGAATTAACGATGCACTAATTAATGAAGATAACAATTCTAATACTGCATCTGTATCTGTAACTTGTTCTTCACAATTTGTAAATTTTGAAAAGACCAATGGCAGATATACAAACTTAGAATCACAACAAACTTTCTTTTCTGATGATACTGGTCTTAGATATGCTTCAGTTATATTGAAAGATATAACTTGGGGTGTTGAAGGTTCAGCAAAAGGTAGTGCATTTGTAGCAACTCAATCTGGTATTACTTCAGTTCAACACGCTGAAAATGCTGGATCACAAACTTTCTTAGAAGGTGATCAACCAACTAATCCAACTCTTACTATTGAAACAATATCAGCAGCTAGGAGATTGCATTTTAGATATGGTGGTGCAACTTTTGGTGTAAATGAAAAAGTAATAGTTGATGGAGTTCCTACGACCATTTTTGATAATGGCGATGTAATACAACCAATAGTAAATAAAGAATTTACAGTAGAAACTGTAGATGCAGATGGGCAAGGTTTTGCAACTAACCTTCCAGATGATGCAACGATTTCAGCAGATCATACTGATCTGTTTGGTGGCAATGAAGTAACTGTTAATGATTTACCAGTTCCACCAGTATTGATTGAAACTACATCTGGTTCAGCAGATATAACTATCAATGCTAATAACTTTGTTGATGTAGGAGATTTAGTAATATTAGATTCTAACGCTGCTGATGCTGGTGGTTTTGTTTTTGATGGCAGTCTTTTATCAAAAGTTAAATCAGCTACGAAAAATACAATTACTGCTGAAGTTCAACAAACTGTAACTCCAACAATTGAACCATTGACTACTGTTTCTGGTTCTAATCAAATCATTGTTGATTATCAAGAACATGGTTTATCAACGAGCAGTAAAATTACCATTGCAAACGCTACAGCTACCAATGGCATAGGCACTTCAGAATTAAATAAACAACACGATGTCTATGCAGTTTCAGATAATAATAGAGTTGTGATTCAAGTCACATCAAATGCAACTTCATCTGGCAGAGGTGGTGGCACAAGCATTACTGTAGATTCTGCAACACCAGCAAACAATGTCATAGAAACAACTGCATCTTCGACAACTGTTACTATCAACGATGTAGCACATGGATTAGCAACTAACGATAAAGTTTTTATAAGCGGTCTGCAAGATGTCGGTGGTTTGACAGGTGATCTGATAGGTGGCGAACAAACTGTAGCTTCTGTTCCTGATGCGAATACTTACACCATAACATCGTCTGTAGCAGCTAGTTCTACTGCTTCTGGTGGTGGCAATCAGATTTCTATTACTAGACCAAAGAAGGCTACATCAACTGCTTCTAAAGGCAGTTCTGGAATGAAGATAGATGTGCCATTCAAGGCAATACGATGAACATAAATATACTGAATGAGTATGTCGAAGAAAAAATGGGTATGCCTTTTGAATGGGGTATTAACGATTGTAATACTTTTCTTGCTGGCTATGTTGATCATGTAAAAGGCACAAACTGGCTAGAAGTTTTCAAAGGTAAATACAAAAACAAATTTGGTGCTATTAGGTTTCAAAAGAAATATGGCAAAAGACCTAGTGAAGTTTTGCAAGATGAAGGCTTAGAACAAATATCAGTTTATGATGTAAGAGTCGGTGATATCTTAATTAAAAAAGATAAAATATACGAAATGGCTCACATTGTTATCAATAACAAATGTGTATCAGTAGATGAACAAATAGGTACTGCACCTTTGCCGATATCGGACTTAAAAACTTTTGATGTAGCTTATAGATTCAAACAATGAAATATTTAAAATACATTTTTCTTATTTTAGCTGCTTTGGTTGCACCTAGTTTATTTGCTATGCCACAAGCTGCTTATGCTATTGCAGCTATTGGTTCATCTTTAACTTTAGGTGCGGTAGCTGCTGGAACTACTGCTGCATTTGCAATTGGTGTTACAGCAATTGTTGTCGGAACTTATGCGACCTATAACTACATAGGGAAGGCAATGCAGCCTTTACCATCAACACTAGAATCAACTGGTGCGAAGGCTTTATCAAATACACCATCAAACACATCACCCATTCCAGTCATTTATGGAGAACGAAGAATAGGTGGTACTCCAATTTATTATCAAGTGACTGGTGATAACAATGAATATCTGCACATCGTCTTAATTTTATGCGAAGGAGAAATAGAATCAGTAGAACAAGTTTATTTGAACGATGAAGCAATATTTGAGACAGAAACCAGAACTTATACACAATACACAAGTACAGTAGAAGCTAATATTGCTTATACTTTTGCTGGTGATATAAAACAAAAATTTAAAAATGCAGTTAGAGTCAATAAACATTTAGGCAGATCAGATCAAGCAGCAGATCAAGATTTAATCAATGAATCTGGCGGTAAATGGACTGCAACAGATAAATTATCTGGTCTGGCATATCTCTATGTAAGGCTAGAAGCTGATCAAGATATATTTAGAAACATTCCACAAATTACTTGCGACATCAAAGGTAAGAGAGTTCAAGATAGAAGGTTTGTTTATTCGGTAGATGCTGGTTCAAATACTTGGGTTGCTGGAAATCAATTCGTAACTAGATACAGTAATAATCCAGCCAATGTATTATTAGATTATTTAACTAACACTACTTATGGCAGAGGAATATCTATCAACGATATCAATACCACTTCTTTTACAACTGCTGCTAATACTTGCGACACTATGGTGACTTTGGGTGGTGAACTTGTACCCCAATACACTTGCAATGGTTACTTAGACACTAACGCTACAGCTTTTGAGAATGTGCAAAAGATTCTTTCTTCATGTCGTGGATCGTTAATTTTTACAGGCGGTAAATATAAATTAATCATTGATGCTGCTGGAACAGCAGTACAAACATTTGATGAAGATAACATTGTTGGTAACTATGATGTTTCTTTAGGTAGTAAAGATTTTAAAGCTAACAGAGTTCGTGCTGGATTCTTTAACAAAGAAAGAGATTTTCAAGGTGATTTTGCGGTTATAGAAAGCGGAACTTTTAGAACTGCTGACAATAACTTAGTTTTAGAAAGAGCCATTGAACTGCCTTTTACTACAGATAAAGAAAGAGCAAGAATGATTGCAACCATCAACATGAAGCAATCAAGACAAAGCATGGTGCTTAAATTCACAACTACCATTGTTGGATTAAGAGCAGAAGTTGGTGATGTTATTTTTGTTAAATTAGAATCACTAGGTTTTGAAACTCTAAACAGTAATGCTGGTAAAAGATTCAGAGTTCAATCAATGAATCTAAAAAATAACGATGAAGTAGATATTGTTGCTCAAGAATATGATGCCGATGTTTATGACTTTGGCACGATATCCGCAGAAGATACTGCACCAAATACAGACTTACCTGATGTTGCTTCTGTAGATAAACCTACAAACATACAAGTAGATGAAGATTTAATCTTTGCTAACGATACTGTATTCAACAGATTGAATATTTCATGGACTCCACCAACATCAACCTTTGTTGAAAGCTATGAAATATCTGTATTCAAGTTGAACTATTACAATCAAATAGTTGGCTTTGACAAAGAAAATTACATAATGAAGGGAACAGCAAATTCTTCTGTATTTACTGTAGATGATTTAGAAAAAGGTCTTTATAAAATAATGATTAGAGCAAAAAACACCAAAGGGGTTTTTTCTAATTTTGCTACATTGAATCAAAAGATAAAAGGTTTGTCTGTATTACCAGCAGTCAATCCACCAGCTTTGCAAAGCGTAACTGAATCTTTGTTTTCAACTACTCAAGGTTCAGGAGTAAAAGCAAAAGCAGATTTATTGTGGACTGCTACCAGCAATCCAAACTGGGAAAGTTTAGGAGTCAATATAGATAGATACGATGTTGAATTTAAAAAGACATCAGCAACAGATTTTGTTCGTGCTGGTGCATCATTAGGAACAACATTTACATTCTTTGATATTGAACCTGACTTATATCAATTCAGAGTCAGAGCAGTTAATACTGCTGGTGTTCCTTCTGAATACACTTCCTACACTCAAAGAATATATGGACTAACTGCTGATCCAGCAGATGTCACAAACTTGAATTTAAGAGCAGATGGTATAACTGCAACTTTATCTTGGACTCCAACAACTGATCTTGATGTCAAAATAGGTGGTACTTTTGAGATAAGACACAACAGTTTGACTTCAGGTGCAGTTTGGCAAAACTCAGTTAAGATTGGAGATTCTGTTTCAGGAATATCTAATGGTGTGCAACTACCATTACTGACAGGAACTTATTTAATCAAGGCAGTTGATTCAACCAATAGAAAATCAGTCAATGCTACAACTGTAGTTAATACAGTTTCACCTGATTCTTTCCAATTAGAAAACAGACAAACGCTAACAGAGAATCCAACATTCTCAGGCACAAAAACAAACATGGTGGCAGTGGATAATCTGCTTAAATTTGAAGGTGATGTTTTATGGGATTCTGTTTCAGGTAATGTAGATGATTTTCCATTGATTGATGCAATCGGTGGACTAGACACTTCTGGTTCTTATGAATTTGCTAACGTCATTGATCTAGGTGTTGTCACAAATGCCAGACTTACTTCAGGCATAACTTTTACTGCTGATGATACAACTGACTTCTGGGATGATAGATCGGATAATGTAGATGACTGGTTTGCTATAGATACTAATGACTTTGATGATGTCTTAGCAAATCTGCAAATTGCAATCACTAACGATGATCCTACAGGTTCACCAACTTATACAGACTTCAAAGATTTCACGATTGGTAATTACTATGGCAGAGCATTTAAATTCAAACTCAATGCTTCTACTGGTGATACAACTCACCAGATATATATTTCTGCTTTAACTGCATCAGCACTTACTTATGCAAAAATAGATACAGATAGAGAAACATCAAGCACATCTAAATTATCAGTCACATTTAACGAAGCATTTTTATCTGCACCTAAAGTTGCGGTGACTGCACAGAACATGGCAACTGGTGATTTCTTCTTATTAGAAAATATTACAACGACAGGATTTGATATAACTTTCAAAAATTCTAGTGGTACAATAGTCGGTAGAACTTTTGATTATTTAGCAAGAGGTTTTTAATATGGCAACCCATGATTATGATATAGCTAACCAGTCTGGTGCTAACTTTAGAACAGACTTAAACAACGCCTTAGATGCAATCGTATCTAACAATTCAAATGCTTCTGATCCATCAACTACATTTGCTTATATGTGGTGGGTTGATACAAGCAACAATGTTTTAAAATTTAGAAATTCAGCTAACAATGCTTGGATTACTTTGCCGATGTCTATTACTGCATCCAATACAATTACACCTACTCTTAATATGGGTACTGGTGCAGAAGAAGATGTAAAGATAGTTTTTGATGGTAATGCAAAAGATTTTTATATTGCATTAGATGATTCAGCAGATAAGTTAGTAATTGGAGAAGGCTCTACAGTCGGAACAAATTCTATTCTTACCATTACAGATGATTCTGTAACTATTGGTGATGGTGCTGCTGTAGATACTAAGATTGTTTTTGATGGTAACGCTCAAGATTACTATGTAGGACTAGATGATTCAGATGATGAATTAAAAATTGGGCTTGGTTCAGCAGTCGGTACAACTCCCGCTATTTCAATAAATGCTTCACAAAATCTTGAGTTAGGTGGGACTATGAACTTGCTAGGTTTCAAAGGACCAACTACTGACTTTACAAATAGTATGTTAATTAGTCAGGATGCTGGTACAGGGACATTGAGTTCAGCAGTAAGTAATACAGGTTTTGGCTACAATGTATTTAATGTCCTAACATCTGGAACTAATAATGTTGGTATGGGTCAAGAAGCCTTAAAAAGTTTGACTTCTGGCACGCATAATATAGCTATTGGTTCTGACGCTATGGCATTAAACACAATCGGATTTCAAAATGTAGGTATAGGAAGTTTTGCAATGGATGCAAATGTTGCTGGAAACAGAAACACAGCAGTAGGTTATGCTGCTTTATCAGCCATGACTTTTGCGTCTGATACTGACACAGAAAATACAGCAGTGGGTGCTGGTGCTTTACAAACAGTTGTAACAGGAAAAAACCAAACAGCAGTGGGTAGAGATTGTTTGCAATTAAGCACAGGTAGCGGAAATACAGGAATGGGTAAACATACAGGTAATATAGTATCTACAGGTTCAAACAATACATTAATTGGATTAACTGCTGGTGCATCTATCCAATCAGGAAGTAATAACATTTGTATCGGTAATTCTGCTGATGCTGCCCACGATTCAGCTTTTGCAATAACTATGGGTGTAGGTATCACAGGACAAGGCGGATATTTTAAATTCGGTAGAGCAAGTAATATAGTTGAAAATAATTTTGATTCTAATAATTCTTGGACAAGAAACTCAGATTTACATAAAAAAACTAATATAGTTAATACAGATATAGGTTTGAGTTTTATAAATGAATTACAACCTGTAACTTACAACTGGCGACCAAATACTGAATATCCAAAACATTATGAAGATTATTCTGAAACAGAAAATAAAATGAAAACAGACGTAAATCTGTATGGAATGATTGCTCAAGATGTAGAAAAAGCTTTGCAAAAAGTAGGACATGAAAACTTTGGCGGGTGGTCAAAAAATGAAGATGGTTCACAAAAATTATCACAAGAAATGTTTGTCTATCCATTGATAAATGCAGTTAAAGAATTATCAGAAAAGTGTGACTCTTTGCAGAACGAAATAAACGAATTGAAAGGTAATTAATATGGACATGACAGTAGAAATAATTTTACAACAAGCAAATTCGATTGTACTTCTTATCAACGATGTAAATACTAATGGAGCATCATCAGCATATTTACCATCAGGAATGTCG
>CENH01007123.1_pt1 | contig 20026 bp, 13 predicted proteins | sample 530171 | NCBI WGS metagenome assembly CENH01 (sample SAMEA2591132, study PRJEB7988) | marine metagenome | biome: marine biome (ENVO:00000447); feature: deep chlorophyll maximum layer (ENVO:xxxxxxxx); material: saline water (ENVO:00002010), including plankton (ENVO:xxxxxxxx) | depth 70 m | reverse complement strand
TTCAATAGAAACATCAGCATATTCAACAACACTTGATAAAACCTTCATTTCTAATACATATATTTTTTTACTCATCGAGCCACTCCTCTCCATCGTCAGGATTGTTCATAGCTTGTGTTACCAAAGCATCTTCAATTTCAGGGTATGATTCTAAGAATGCATCAGATTCTTCTGCATTTAATTCAAATTCTTTATAGATTACTCCATTAGCTCCCATAATAATACAAAGAGAAACTAAACCAGTTGTATGTATTTCCCAATGCGAGTCCCCATATTCTTTATCATATGGTTCGTATTCTAAAACAGAACCCTCGACATTAACATATATTTTTAATCCATTTGGATTCAATTGATCTATACCTAAGCTTGTATCAGAAAATTCGTATTCATAATTTGTTAGCCCTACTTCGTGTAGGTATTTAGCTTTAAACATTGGTATATCCCTCCATATATATTATACCATAAAAAGATTAGAATGTCAACAAAAATAGGAGAGGTACTAGGCGACTTGGATCATTTATCAATGCGAAGAAACCAGTACCTCTCCCTAACCAGTAGCTGGTTGCAACCCGGTTAACCTAGGATTTATGCAACCGTGACTGTAGTTCTTGTTCTGCTCGTTCCTTCGTTTCAGGTCGAGCATGTTCCATGTTCAAGATATTCTGTAGCTGTCCTTCGTCCAGCTTACTGTAATCTTTCGTAGTAACTTCATCCAGAGCGAGTCCACGCTCCTCTAATACCGTCATGGCATTTAGCCCAGCTTCGCCGGACTTTGGATTCTTAGCGATGCCACGGAGAACAATGTCTCGGTAGCTTTTAAATTTATTCAGTTGTTTTTCTAGTCTAGTCATACGAGTTCCTCCTCCATTTTTTCAATGGATCTTGGTAGCCAGCTGAACTTATTACGGTAGTTCTCTGGTCTTGTTTCAAACGAGTTAACGATGGATATATCAACCTTTGGATTATCCCAAAGCAAATGTTCTTTGATATATTCAGTAGCTTTGCTGATACAACTAAAGACATCATCAGGACAGTCGAGTCCATAACAGCCTTCAATATCTGAGTACACAGCTATAGCAAATGGGTTTTGGATATCTATGATAATACGATTCATGATTGATCCTCCTTAGATCTTATTAGGGTTTGTATCTTCTCTTCTCTCCCACGCCCGTATGGGCAGTCTACCTAGGGGACGCTAGGTTGGCTCAAGTAGTTCTTTGGTTTGGTATTCACCAAAGGTTCCCAAGTGCCTTGTGTTTCCAGCGTCACCATGTTGGTTGGGAAAAAAGCAGGTGTCCCCGTACAGGCGGTTGTAGCCCGAAGGGCGTTCCGAAGGGGCTTTCAGCCCACGAAGTGGCTTAGGCGAAGCCTGAGAGCCAGCAAAGGGTATCACAGGGCGAAGCCCAAGGCAGAATGCATGGGATCACGCCGTTGTGGTATCAGGTCGGTAGCGAAGCGAGGGTTGGCGAAGCCAGCTCAGGCGAAGCCGGAGGTTGCCGAAGGCATAATTACGAAGTAACCTTAGCCTCTACCCACTTAGGGTGTTTACCTGTAGCATCTGTAATAGTGCCACATTTACTATGAGTACGCTCATAAAGGTTACGAGCATTGATTTGATCCCACAAGTCTTGCTTAGCTTCTGCAAGATTGAGTTCACACGACATGAGGTTAACCTTGTATATAGGCAAAGTGCGAATATGTAAGGTCAACTCAGCTGCACAGTAGTAATCTCCATTGTCCACAAACCAAGTGAGGTTGTCACATTTACTGTGGAGAATACTATTTGAGAAACTAAGGATACGAAATCCCTTGTCTAGCTTATCTTGGATAAACTCTACAAGTTCCTCTGCACAGAATATTTGCCTTGCAAGCGATCCATTACAATAATAGTAGACACCATTACTCTGAAAGGATATGCATACTTGGCTACGCTTTCCATTTGAAAGCATTAAGACGGAACGTTTCTTCATCGAAGAGACTCCTTGTACTTGTCAGTACCAGCGATAAGTCTGTAGGGACGACCATCCTCCCCATAGAATTGAGACTCATCAAAGTTAGGACGTAAAGGAACTGGACGACTAGCTGAGCGTAGAAACTCTCCTAGCCAATCTCTGTCCTTGTATAGGTTCACCATGACATCAGTCCAAGCATCGATCATAGACTGAGCATCTGATATGTGGCATCCCACACAATCATGTACAAAGCATATGTCTTCATCCATGAACCTGTGTGTCATACTGTGTACGACCGCAGCATCCATAGTATGGACAAGGCATGGTGGAACCGCAGCAGCTCGCCCTTGGGTATCGGCTTCAAGCTGACACATGTTCAACTTGAATCGTCCCTGACTGCTGTTAACCGAGAGCTGTCGTATACTGTTGCCTCTCTTGTAAGGGAAAGGCTGTACACGAGTAGTGTTACTCAGAGGGTGGTTCCAAGAGATGATCTCCCCAGTCCTATTGTAGTAGGCTTGAGCAGCTCCCTTGGTTACAGTTAGAAACTGTCTAAGGCTTGGGTAGGCTCTGAAGAGGGCATCCTGTAGGCTTCTAGCCATACTGCGGAACCTCTCCAGTCTAACCAAGATAGAGTCTTCTAACCACCAGTCTATGGCAGGTGCAGGATCAACAGATACTTGGGAGGCAAGGATTGGATCTTCCTCAAGAGTTTTCACAAGCTCTTTGAAAGTTATCTCCTTGTCCCATGCACACTCTACTCCTAGTAGTGCCATAGCCAATGCCTCTGGAGTACTACCGTATACTGTCTGTATGACAGTAGGTTTGCCTAGCAGCTTCCGTGCTGTCTTCTTGTCAAGAGTATTAATCTTAACATGATTACAGTTCTCAATGGTCTTCAGGTATACATCATTCTTTATAATATCTTCTAATAGAGTCCAGTCTCGCATCATACAAGCGATGTGCTGTAGACCACTCTGGGTAGCGTCCATCATAAGAATATAATGATCATTTAATGACCGTGCAGCCACGCTCTTCAAGCAGTGACCCTTGGTCTTGTTTGATATAATATACTCTGAGACTCCCCCGCTAGTAGGAGTTCTGTCAAACTCATCATCGATTATCTCGTTGGCAAGTGTTAGATCTCTCATTGGCTTGGGGTTAGCAAACTCGATCAGACCACGCCTAATATGATCACCTTGGTAACTTGGTAGTACACCACGGTCATCAGCATAGGTTCTAAACCTCCAGTCATCAAAGACAGGAAGATAGAAAGGTTTGTCACCAATCTCTCTACAGGCATCTATGGTAAGAGGAATGATATCTGATTTGATATTATCCGCTATGCCACATAGCACGTTGAGAGTCTTAGCATTGACTCTGTAGGGTACACTCGCTTGCTTGTTCATAGACTCCACGATAAGACGAGGAGGCTTGACATGAGCACTGCGAGATACTGCCATACGGTTTGCATCTTTGGATAAGACACAAGGTGGTACATCGTAAGAGACAGGTCTATTAGAGACACCCTCTATGTCGAGGTTTCTCTTAGCCTCTCTGACGAATGCAGCCACAGCATCTTCACAGTCAGCTACGAGTTGATTATCATGGATAACCTTCCCATGCTTCTTGAGAAGAGCCTTCGTGATGACAGCTTCCCTGAGCTGATCAATCGCTTGCTTCTCATTGCGACCATTGAGTAGAAGCCGGTTAGCTTCCGTTACGAGCATATCACAACCAAATGGTTTGACAAGCTCCCGGTATCTGGTTTGAATTTGGATTTTCAAAGCAGACTCCTTTCGCTCCTTGTTGGAGCATTAGTATTAGATTCCCACGAAGTATCATGCCCTACACCGAACACGAAGGGGAATCATAAGATTGTGCGTTGTCTTCCCTGACGCACGGGTTGAGCCTAAGCTCACTACACCAACGTCCCTGCTTTAGTGTAGCTCTCCTTCTGGACGTAAAGACCCCATTGTCTTTACTGGGAAATGAAACCACAAGCGTTAGCCTGTGGTATCATCAGTTTAGTCATACAGTTTGCGAAACATAGGCTACCGCACGGCAGCAACTAGGGGGGTATCGGGGGGTATTACGAAACACACCTAAATACCACTCTGGCTGTATATTCGTGACCCCTAGTCGATTTTCCTAGGTATACCTAGTATATAATATATATATAATATATCTATAGTTATACTATAGTTAACTAAGGTTCCCCCTACCCTTAACCCAACTATCGAAGTTCTTCAGGTAACTCATCAGGTGTAGACCCTTGAATCTCTGTTACAGGATCTTTTGTTTCCTTTGGAGTTATCTCCTTACGGAGTTCTTCGTCCTCGACTCGACTGACTTGAGGCACAACCTCAGCAGTGTTTGCGGTCTCGAAGTCAGGCTCGTCTGTACTTGGGATAACATAGTCATTGATCATGTCTGTCTTATTTAAGATATCTGGTTCTATACTTAATAGTAACTCCAAGAGTATTCTTTTGTTCCTGTCTATTTTATGGTATGTGCCATCTGGATCATTAGGTACAAACCTATGGTGTCTATTACCATAGACTTTTGGGCTTGACTTTCTTTGATTTCTAAACTGTCTATTTCTTTTCTCTTCGCCTAGTGTATGGGCTATGATACCCCTAGATATAGGACCTGCAAAGATCTCTGCATAGGCAGCAGCAGCCATTCCGGGATTAAAAGGGTTGACTATAGAAAGAAGTCTTAGCATTTGTGCTAGGTCTTTTTTCTGTACACCTTCCCCAGTAGCAAGATTATATAATTCTTTTACTGGATTAAAACCTGTTCTAAGTGTACCTGCTATAGATATAGGTAGCATGAATCCCATCTCTTGCATAGGGTTCTTGCCTTGTATAGTAGCTAATGCCATGCTAGACATACCCATAGCTACTTCTCCCATGTACCCAGCCATAGGCAGTCTAGACGCTAAGAATGCAAGCTGTCCTACTGGATCTTGTTCAAATCTCTTTGCTATTTTCTCTGGACTTTGTCCACCAGCTATCATAAGAGTCATCATGTATAAAGCCTCAGTTAAAATAAAAGCAATCATCCGAGTTGCAAAGACAATAGGATTGTATCTATTGGCATCTCTAAAGACTCTTTGAGCAGCAAACAAAGTATTATAAGAACGATAGAAGAAGAATAATCTTCTCCAGTTTTCATCTTGTGTTAATACATCCATTGCATTAGGATCAACAAAAGTTAAATTAATAACTTCTTCTTCAAAGTGTCTTAGTGCTTGTACTCGTTTCTTTGCTAATATTCTAGCATCTCTATCATCTATATTATTAACCATCATTTCAAGATTATGAAAACTATAAACATTCTCTATCTTATCTGAGGAGTTAATCATATCTTTTAATTCGTTTAAAGTATCTAATTCAAATAAACCATTCTTAATCATTATACGAACAAACTCTACTTCAGTTAGTTTAAACTCTTTTAAAAATTGTTTAAGATCTTCTCTAGTTTCAAAGTCTTTTACTCGTCCAGTTTCTGGATCTATGTTTTTAGCATATGCTTTAGCTACGTCAAAGATTAAACCAGAGTTTATTAAATTCATAAATCTTTTACGATATGCTTTAGCAGCCATTGTTCGTAAGAAAATGTTAGTTCTATTTGCCATATAGTTACTTGCCATTCTACTACGTTTAACAACTTTACCAGCTCCTTTAACTCCTTTTAAAAGCATTCCATCTTCGTCTACATCTTTATCACTAAATGCAGGATCAGCGTCTTGATACATAAGATCTCTATCAATTTCAAACATAGTATTTCTAATATGCTTTACATACCAAGCTGTTTCAGCTGCAAGCTTTCTTCTATTCTCTCTACCCTCTTTAGTAAACATAGATTTGCTAGAACTAAATAATTCAAAGAATGGTAAGAAGAAAGCATTAATACCTTCTCCTCCTAAAGCCATTCCTAATGTGGTAGCCGTGCCTTCTACTAATAATGTAGCAATAGGCAACGCAGGGCCATACAAAGCTGAGGTAGCATCGTTTGCTATATCTACTAGCTCTGTTGTCATTCCATATCCACTTCTTGTAGCAATACCACCAGTAACTTGATACTTTCTTTGTATAATATCTATTTGTTCTAACAGTACTTGTTTAGCTCCTACTTTAAAATTATTATTATCAGATAATCTTAATCTATCAAGATCAGCTTCTCCTTCTATAATACCTTTAAATCCATTTAAAAAGTTTGTAAAAGACGCATTAGATCCAGTGAAGTTTTTAAGCAATGCTCTTGATCCAGCATCTAAGCCAATACCTCTAGATGAAGCTCTAACAATATTAGATATTCTAGTATCAAATAAACTTTTTGTAGCATTATCAGTAAACAATGTAAGAGGACTTGGTATACCTTGTATACTTTGTGTAAGCCAAGAAGTTGTTCCTATTCTATTAAATAATAAAAATCTTTTATAGTCAACAATATCTCGCATACTTTCTTCAGTTAATACTTGAGTTCTTGTATTTCTTATCATATGTTGTTTGCCAAGTATTTTAATTAAATAAGAACCTTCTCTAAAATCATCTAATCTATTTTGAACACCGGGAGTTAGTAATGAGCTATTATATTTTTGAACTAACTTAGAAAAATCTTTTACTTCTTTAAATAATTTTTTAAGATTACTTTTTCTACTATTAGCATTTTGTAATATCTCAACTACAGCTTTTCTTCTAGCTTCATATAAAGAATTAAATTGTTCTAGATGTGATTCTGGATTTAATCTTTCTCTTTCTAATATACTTTTTTCAGTAGCTAATTCATTGTTAAATTCATCTGGATTCATATCTTTAACTAAACTATCAATAGTTACTTTTATATCATTGTCTAAAGAATTAAATTCTGTAACAAAGTCAGTATCTACTTCACTTCTAATCATAGGTAATATACCAGAATTGTAAAGAACCATTGCATCTAATTTTTGATCAGACGCATTATTTAATTGCAATTCATTTATTATTAGCTCTTTAAGTCTATTAACACCAGCGTCAACTTTACTTTTATCAGTTATATTATTTCTATTTAAAGCAAGTATAATAGAAGCACCGGGATCTTTATCAGCTAAATCTCTATCTAATACCATCCCTTCAACAAGAATATCTTCAATATCTCTAAAGATATTTTTTATTTGCTCATGGTACATTTTTGCAGCTTCTACATAAGTAGAGCCAGAGGCTCCTTCTCCTGCTTCAGAAATATCTTCTCCGTTTAATATACGAAATGCCATTTCTCTAACTTGTTCAAGTTCTACTCCATCAATTCTATTTCCTTGATCATCTTTTACATGATCTGTGAAATCTCTATCAATCCTATTAGCTCGTTCTTCTAACATAGTTAGTCTATCACGGACTTGATCGATACTGTCTATTCCTTCAATATGTTGTATTTCTCCAGTTGTATTATCTAAACCATCTTGAATCATTCCTGCTAATAGTACAATAGGACCGAATCTAGATAGATATGTTTTATTAGATTGAGGATTGTTTCCGGGGAAACTTAATGTTCCAAATTGTCCAGAGAATAATATTTTAGGAATCCAACTTGCAGTATTCTCTGTAATTTTTTTCCCTCGTTTTTCTGCCATGTTTCTAAACGAATAAGAATAAAATGCTTTTAAAGCAGTAGGATTATCTCTTCCCATTTCTAATATTTTATTAAAATCAAATGGACTTGTCTCTTCGCCGGGAATAGTTCTACTTCTTTCAACCATTCTCATACCACGAATATACTGCTCTCTACTGAGTCCCATCATATCTTTAGAATCATTTAAATCTAACTGTTTTTGTAAATTAGCAATTTCTTGACGAAGCGTATCCTCTTCGACTCCAGCTTCTTTAGTCTCAGCTCTAGAAGCTTTTAACGCAGCTAGTTCTCTTTGTTTCTGATCTCTATCATTTAATATTCTTTCAAAGTCAGGCATAGACATTATATCTTCATCTAATCTTTGATTTCTATTTTTAGGATCAAACTCTTCAATAATTTCTTCTAATTGATTTAATGTTTCTTTTCCAGTTTCTGCTTCAAGATCTATTTCCCCAGCTCTTCTTGCAGTTAACTGTATCTTATCATTAACATTTGTTTTTTGAAATCCATGTATTCTTTCTGTAATAGTTTCTAATAAATCATATTCATTTCTATAATTAATTCTAAATCTATAAAATACATTTGCTAGAGCATCTATATATTTAGATATCTTTCTTATAATTTTATTTGCTACAGATTCTAATTTACTTCTAACAGTTATATCTCCTGTTAGTTGTTTATTTTGTTGATCAATACTTAATAACATTTTATGAGATACATAGAACGCAATAAATTCTTCTACATCCTGAGTATAAAACTCTATGATTCTACCAACATCAGGATTAGTTCTACCATATACAGCCATTACCATTTGTTGAATTATATCTCTACCTCGTCTTGATTTTAAAGTTTCTTTAAGAGTTATGTATTCAGTATCATTACTTTTTATAAACTTTAATCTACCTATGTGTGCAATTTCATGTAAAAGAGTTTCAACAAGCTGTTCTCCTTTTTGATCTGATCTTACAATTAATTTAAACCTTTCGCCATTAACATCTACTTGTCCTCTTTTATCTCCCAGTACAGTATTACCATGCATTTCAAAATCTACATCATCAAAAAAATCTCTATGATGTTGTAAGATATGTGCAAAACCTAATCGCAATCCTGCTGCTTGTTCATTATCTATAACTCCACTATCTAATAGTTGTTGTATTTTATCATCTATAGGTAATGCTTTATGTTCATCATTAATAAAATTGGCTCTAAATTTTTCTCTATCATTAGCTAATTCCAATAAAGGAGTATTACCAACAATACCCATACTTACATCTAATGGTCTGAAATCAGTTATTAAATTACTTTGATTTTTAAGAGCAGCATAATATACATGCTTAGCCATTTCAAAATCTTTATCACTAGGTGTTTCAGTATCAAACATATACAATACAAAATTATCTAAACTATTTTCAAATTCAGGATCTAATTTTTCTCCAGTTATATCTATAGACATTTGTAAAGTTTTAATTGCTTTTTCTTCTATAAATTCATTAGCACTTCTAAACATTCGTTTAACTTTGTCTATAGCTTCATTTCGTACTTTAACATCTCTTGGATCAATTCCACGCAAAGCTATAGATCTTGCTGTTCTTAATGGATTATTATTAATAACTTTTATTTGATGTATTTGTTGTTTTATAATATTTTCTTTTAAACGAGCTTTATTAGGATCTAATCTATTTATAGACGCTGCATAAATAAATGCTTCATTAATATCATAACCTTTTATTTCAGAAGCAAATAATGTCATACTTAATAGTTCAACATCTTCTCTATTTTTAAAATCAACTAAAAGATTATCAATATAGTTTACTAATTCAATATTAGATTCACGCACAGCTTTTTCTTTTATCTTCCTAATACCAGCAAGTTTCATTTCTTGAATACCTGTTATATCGTATTCACCAGCTCTAGCTCCTTCTGGAGATTCTCCTAATAGCTGATCTACATCCATTACTGTAAAGTTTTTATTTTTTAATCTAATATCTCTAACTGTTGTTTTCATATGAGGATGAGCTATCCTATTTGTTCTTTCGTCTCCTAATAGTCTAATAGCTTCTGCAAGAATCTCTTGATCTTTTCTAAAGTCTCTATCATATGGAGTTTCTATTTGCTCACTAATAGGACGCTCTTGTCCAAAGTTATCTTTGCCTAATTGTACTCTCGTTTCTATAATATCAAATACTTTACTATGAATAGAGTTCAAAGCTTGTTGCAATCCTTCAGGCGTAAGAGCATAAAGAATCCTGCCTTTAGTTTCTGTTCTATGTATAGCATTTGTATATCCTTCATTTGCTATATTATTTTCAGCAGCTTCTGCATCATAGATTAAAGTTCCTTGTTGTGTAGAAGTATCAAAAGATATAAAATAGTTTTCAGCTCTATCAGGAGATAGGCTTTTAGCTTCTTCATATACATATTTTCGTAAATTATTACTAGTTAAAGTTGCATCAGAAACATCTAAATAACCAACTTTACGTCCTAGTGTTTCTTCTAAACTTCTTATCTCTTCGCCTAATTTACTTTTTGAAGTTCGTAAGTTATCTATAACTTCATTCATTTGTGCATTAAATAAAGAAGTAAGTTGTAACATAACACTGTCATGGTGTTGAACAGTTACCGGTAAATCAATTTTTTCTACAATACCACTTTCAGAATCTTTAGTTCCTTTAACATAAAAGTATTCACCTTTTTGTAAATTAAATTGTAAAGGGTCCATAAAGCTATTTGCTTCTGCTAATTTTTTTAAAACACCAATATATGTTTTTTCATTATCTTTTATTATTGCATTAATAGAAGGTAATAAGTTATCTAAGTTATTTTTATCATAAGTATAAGATCTAATCTCATGAACTGTTTGTCTTAATCTAAATAATTCAGACATAAATTGCATATGTAAATTATCATATACATATTCAGCTCTTCTATCATCTATTTCTGTAGCTACAAAAGTACTATCTACTCCTTGTTTCAATAGTCTTCTATTATTTTTTAAAAGATTTTCTTGTATATTATTTAACTTCCACAATACATATATTCTACCATATTCTTTATTTCGTATCTCTTCTATGTATCCATGTTGTTGAGCCCAAGGAATATAAAGATTTTGGAATAAAGATATCTTCTCCATTAAAGCTGTTTCATCATTATCATAAAAAGGAGAATCAACTTCTCTTCTTGTATGAACAATAGCAGGTAATCTATCAGTATCAAACTCATGTGCTCGTCCAATAGCATCTTCAGGGAATGCTTCACCTTCATTTAATGAAGCTTCCACTTCACTTATTAATCTATCTCTTTCTTCAATCTGTCGTTTTAAATCTAAATTTCTTAAGAATAAAGAACCACGTTCAGATATAAGATTTCTTGGTTTACCATACTCAGGTTGAAAAGCTAATATACCTGATGGACTTTTTGTAGCAATTCTACGACCAGTGCCTTCTTGTCGAACCAATGGAGTTAGTCCTGTATCTCCTCTACCCACTTGTGATATTTTTGCTGCTTCTATCTCAGCTTCAATATCTTCTTTAGTTTGATCATCTCTTCCTCTATATTGTAATTGAGTAGCTCTACTAACAATAGTTCTTTCACTTTCAGTATTCCAAGCTTCCCAAAAATCAGCATCAGTAGGCTCTACATATCCTTCTATTGGAGGATTGTATTCAGGTGCTGCTCTTAATAGAATATCTAATGTTAACATTCTATCTAACTGCCCTTGCATTTGTTCTCTGCCTAAATTAAAGTAAGGATTCTTTTCAATATCCCACATACCTAATTCTTTTTCTTGGCTTCTTACTGCACCTAGTTGATCAGTATATAGTTGCGTTGTAGTATGAGATTTAGGATACATTCTACCGCCTCTAGTATCTTGAGCTAAAGGCATATATAATATCATCTCTGATAAGAATCCATCTGCTAACCAGTTCTCTTTAACATCATCCCAGTTTAATCCTAATAATTCTGATTGTCTTTGAAGTTGATCTTCATCTAATTTATATCCAACAGCATTTATAATATTTAATGACTTTAACCAAGGCATTTCTCTATAAGCATCATTATTAAAACCAGAAAGAACTTCCATAAGTTCTGATAATTCATTTTCTTTTAATTTATTTAAATGTACGTTGTCTGTATAACCAAACTCAGCTAATTTATCTTGTGCTTTATTTAATCTATCAGCATAAAGATTTAATGTTTCTTCATATGTTTTACCAGTTCGTATAGCTATTTGGTTTATTCTTTGACTTATAGCTTTTTGAATTTCTATACTTCTTTTGCCTTTAGCTTTTGAAGTAGGGTCAATTAAATAATCATATGCTTCTTTGCTTAATGCTTGTTGTTCTTCAGTAGTTCTTTCTTTTAAATTTTGTTCAATTGTGTCATAAGTATCTGTCATTCCTAATGCTTGATCAATTAAATTAGCTCTTACTTGACTACCAGTATCTAATAAAAACCTAACCAAATTCTTTACATCTTCATCTGATATATTATTATCAGTATGTATTGCTCGTAAGTCAGCATTTTTACTTAAAGAAACATTAATACCATCAGTCATTCCTTTTAATCCAGCTCTATACAATCTATTCATAACTGGCTGTTTAAAGAAGTTTCGTAAGTTTTTAATTTTAATATTATTTATTAACTCTTGAGCTTGTTGTAATCCTTCATCCGTACCGCTTTCCATTAATTTTTTTGCTTTAGATATTATTTCTTGAGCTCCTTGAAAGTCATAAGCAGTTGCAAACTTTCTTAAGGAATCTCCAAATGCAGGGGTAACTCCATCTGCATTAGATGCATTAATTACACGCAATGATCTATCAACAACAAGAGATAAAACTTGAACATATGTATCAAATGATTCTTCTTTTTTACCTGTATATTTTACAAATATATCTCCCAGCATTTCTTGAAACTTATCATTCTCTGTATCTCTCATATTTAACGACAGCATAGCTAGGTTATGTGCTCTACCGTTAAAGTTATAATCAAAATAATTTTCATCTTCATATAAATGATTTAGTCTATCTAATTTTTCAGCATCAGTAAGATCTTCACCAAGCATATCTCCTTTAAGAGTAGCAAAAGATCTTTCAGCTAGTATCTGTCCTTTTTTAAAAGACATATCAGCAGTACCTGTAAACTGAGTATACATTTGTTCCCATGCATATCTTTGACCAATTTCTGCTAATGTCATTTCTACAGGAGCCCCTCCGGGATCTGTACCACCTAGGAATTGTTTTAATCTGTCACCAGCTTTTTCTGGAAGAACTCTACTAGTTCCTTTTAATCTAACTTTAGCATCTTTAGGAAAAGTTATAGAGTCATGAACAAAAGACATAAGGATAGAGTCCATATCAAATAAAACCCACTCAGTCATTTCTTTTAATTTATCAAAATCAGTTATAGTATTATAAGGTGTTCGATTACTAATATATGGTATTACTCTATGAGCTAAAGGAATATCATCAGTAATAGTTCCTTGGGCAATAAAGAATTTATCAACAGCTTCTTGTTTTTGTTCTTCTGTTAGCTCAACACCTTTTAAATCATTTTCTTTAGAATATTTTTTATAAGCGTCTGTTAAATTATTAGTTCTTCCTAAGAAATCTTTTAATACTTTATCTACCTCTTCTTGTGACGCAGTATTTGCCCATGTAACTAAAGCTTTCATTCTATGTCTAATAATAAAATCTTGTTTAAGTTTTACAATATTACTTAATTTAGTAGGAGCAAAGAAGTTAAAGGACGGTCCTTCAATAAGATTGTATTGAACTTGACGATCACCATCAGCTTGGAACTCTCGGTCTTTGACCAAAAATTCTTTACTCATTTTTTGACCTTCTCGTTTTTGTAAAATAAAATCAGCTATAGCAATACCTGCTTCATTGGCTGGCATCCACTCTACTGTTCCATCTCCAAACTCAATACTACTTTTAATACCATTCTCTAACATAAACAAAGATATAATATCTTTTGATAAAGTCTCTGCCTCTCCTTTTTCTATTCTTATTTTTAATCCATTAGGTATTTTAATAGAACCATCTTCTGATATTCTTTTATATAATTTATCTCTAACTTCTATAAGTCTTGTTTCTCTTTTACCCATTCTTTTTTCAAAGTTTTGAAATAAAGTTTTTTCGTAAGAATCTTTACTAGTAGTTGATACCATTTTAGGATGATGATCACTTCGTTCTCTTTTTAAATACAAAGGCAACTTGCCTTCTTTCTTTCTTCTATTAATATAAGCTTTCCATCCTTCGTATAATTTTTCACCAGTTCTTAGTTGCAATTGAAGTGTATCTCCAAGAGCTTTATCATGTTCTTTTCTACTTTTTACTTCTGCCATTGCTTCGCTAACTTGATTAGCAAAATTTTCATCTGCTACAGCACCATAAGCATATAACTTAGCTAATACTTTTTCAGTATCGTACACAGCAGAAAGTTGATCTTCTGAGTTTATTCTTTCAACACCTTCAACATTTTCTGTTTCAGGATTTAATCCACTTAGTTTAGCTTCATCAAGATTACCTGCACTATCAAATTCAATATTTCCAACACCAATAATTGCATCTTTAAATAATATATCTACTGATAAGAATCCTAAGCCAGCTCTTTCTAAGGCAGCTACAATATGCCCTTTATGAACATATCCATTAAAATGTCTTCTTAAATAATCAATAGCATAAATAGCATTTTTAATTGCCTCTGCTGTTTTAGCAGGGTCTTGTAGTATACTAGTATCTACTGTAGATAATTCTTTTTGTGCTAATGCTGGTGTAGTCCTTAAAGGGAATACAGCATTAATATCATAATCTAATATATCATTTACATCGCCATTAATATCTGCGGTTAAATCAATAATCGATCCATTAGTTCTAGCCATAGCTTCATGCATAGACATTTTAGCTCCAAAAGAACTAAGCCTAAAAGAATGAAGTTTATCTAAAAGAGTCATAGCTTCTTGTTTAGTAAGTTTTCTTTTATCTTTAGGAATTTTTTGTTCTGCTTTAGCATCTCCACCATAAGCTCCATCAAAATAAACTCTATGAATAAATAAACTACTGATAGGACTAGCTACTTCTTGTAATAGAACATATTTTAAATCATCTATTAGATCAATTGTATCTTCTGTTTTAAAGTGTTGATTTACTCTTCGCACAAATTCTTTATGCTCTCTTCTTACTTGTAAATTTAAAACATGTTGATGTAGTAAACCAAAGTTATTAGTTTCTTTTGGCATTAGACTATCAATAAGAATATTTTCTTTATTAGTTAAAGACTCAATTTCTTTTACAATTTTATCTGTACCATACTCTTCTTTTAATTCATCTTTTAATTTATTAAGTTCTTTTATAAGATCGTCAATTTTAGATTGGCTTTCTACAAACTTTGCTGCATGTTTGCCAGCATCATTTATAATCTTATTATTATCTGTAATATTTTTTCCAAAGATTTCATTATCAGTTTCAATCTGAGCTAATTCTTTTTTAGCCTCAGCTCTTTCTTCTTCTGTTAAACTTTTATCTTTTTTAACTTTTGATAATCTTTCTCTTCTTTTTTTATTAATATTAATTTTTTCTTGTAAACTTTTGTTTTCATCAGTTAAACTTCTTTTTAAAAATTTAGTAAATCCTTTAGCAGTTTTAATATTTCTAATACGATAAAATTCTAATCCATGAATAGTTTCTTTTGGATTTAACATTTTAATTTCACCCAAAAGATTTTTTTGTATTTCCATTAACTCTTTTATTTTAGTTTCTATTTTTAAAGCTTTCTTTGCATTTGGTTTATCTTGTATTTCTTTTAAAGTTGTTTTTAATTTTTCTAATTTATTAGCTACTACAGATATATCAGTAAGAAGTTGAGTTTCAACTGGACTTAAATTATCTCTAGTCTTTCTAGCTTTTTCTTGTAAAGCCCTTAACTCAGCTGCTTTAACTCTTGATTCTTCGTCTGGAGCATTTTCTAATTCTTCTATTGCTTCATCTACTGTTATGGCTTCTACTTCTTCTGTAGGCATATCAAGAGGATAAGGCGTAGGATCTGCTTCGCTTTCAATGGGATTTCCAAAAGCATCTGTCCCTTTAATTGGTTTTCCACTAGCTTCAGAGGCTTTTTCAACTAACTCTTTTTCTGTATTATCTAAATCTTCAACATTACTTATTGGTTTATCTTTTAATTTTTTATCTTGTATTATTGTACTTATTTGAATCAACTGTTCTTCATTCATAGTTCCTAAAGTTATCTCAGTATTATTATCTCTATTATATTGTGCAATTGCTTCATCTAATTCTTTTGCTTCTCTAATATCTAACATATCATAAATAATTGATTCATCATAGTCTTCGCTTTCAGGATTTAAATAAGTATCATATAATTCCTGTGGAGACACTTTTCTATTATGGGCTGCTTGAAGTATATGGAATGTAGTTTTTTGATTTGATAATTCGTTTAAAATTTGCCTAGCATTTTGTTTTGTTAAAGAACCTTCAGCAGCACCATTGTATTTTGTTACTATTCTACTTTGAAGAACCTCTACAAATTTACTACCAAACTCTCCAAGACCTAAAGTTTCTCCTTTAGCTTTTTTAAAATTTTCCATATCTTTTAATATATCAAAGAACTCTTCAAATTCTGGATCTTCAAGCCCTAGTCTTTCCATAGAATCTAAATGTATTCGTAATGCATGGGCTATTATTTGTTTCTTTGTTCCTGTTTTTTTATAGTCTTCAGTAGATTCATATAAGAAATCTAAATCAGACATTCCCTCTACATCACCGGGATTTTTACCGACTATAAAATCAAATGATTCAACAGCTTGATCAAACTTTTCTTTTTTAGCTTCTAATGATTTTAATTCTCCAAGTGTTCTAGGATTAAAAGTTACATTTGCAGATATATTAAAATATTTTGCTAAAGTTGGATTTGCTTTTCCTAATAGATAATTATTACCTAATGTAAATGGAGCACTAATTGTAGCAGTTCCTGCCCTAAATATACCCCCAATAACTGGATTTAATGGTATACTAATAAAACCTTCTAATGCACCTGCTCCAGCTACCTCTGATATTTTAATATTACGATCTTGTTGTATAGTATTAATTACATTAACAGCAGCACCTTCAAAGAATCCTTCAACAAAATCATATGGAGCCATAACCATTCTTCGTTTCATAAATCCTGAGAAACCTTTTGCACTAGTAAAAGAAGGATGATCTAATTTATGACCAGCAGCTCTAGCTAATACCCTACCCCAGTTACTTGGTAAAGCATACTCTTGAGTTAGGTTAGTTATTCTCATGATTTTTTCAGCACGAAGAAAGTTGCTTCCTGCTCTAAATTTCATAGATTTTGTTATAGCTTTTCTTCCTTTATTAACTACCTTTAAATATTGCAATCCTTTATAACCAAGATATGTAGCTCCAGCTATAGCAGAACCAGCAGCAAGAATAGGCATACTTAATACAGCAGCGGCTCCCCCTAATACAGTAAGCCCTGTGCCTATGAATAATTCAGCTTTCATATCAGGATCTAATAACACAGAGTTCTTTAAAAATATACCTAGAGATTCTATAGGAGCTGTATAATCACCGGCTCGTATTCGTTCTTGATATTGTGTAGATCTTGCTATAGCATCTGCTTCTATTGTTTGATTTATAATAGCCCACCAGTCGTGGCTATTATTTGATTTTTCTAATGCAAGCTCTGTACCGCCAGCTCTTTGATAGGCAAAATAATATTCAGGTTTTATTTCTTTTATTTCTTCTATCATTTTTTTAGGATCATGATTTGGATCTTTTGTCTGCCTAAGTATATCTACACTTTGTCCAGTCATTCCTAAGAAAGAAAAATCATTTTTACGAATATTAGTAAAACCACTATACCATCTAACCTCTTTAGATCTTTTTAATAATTCATCAAGTTTTTCTTCACTAAGTGTAGAAAGACCAGTATCACTTTCTAATAAAGGAGTACCATCTTCTGCAAATCTAGCGGTTGTTAAATTACCGGCTCTATTAGCTTCATTTACACCGCTTCTTCCTAGGAGTCCTACATTTTCTTGATTTTGTGCTCCCATCATAGAAGCTGTATCTTTATCTACTTCCCCAAATTGAAGACTACCTTGATATGGAAAAACAATATTAGCAAGAGGAGATCTGGTATCAATACTCGAAGGATTTATTCCAGAAGATTCAAACAAGTCATGATACATATTAGCTGTATTTTTATCTTGTTTAACAGAAAGTTCTGTAGAAGATGCTGTAAAATCATTGTATTCTTCTTCAGTTATTTCTCCAGCTAAATATCTATCAGTAACATCTGCTATCATTGAGTCAGCTTCATTTATTATATTTAAATTAGCCTTTTGATATAAATCTTGAACTTGTGCTTCTTTTTCAAACAAATCTGTCCAAGACATTCTTTCTGTTTGTGTCTCTCCATTAGCCACGTTTTTTCTCCTTATATCGTCTCACGATATTATTGTTGTGGTTTTACTCGGCTTTTATTCCATGCATTAACAGAATGCATCACTCTATCAATTCTATTCTTTACCCCTTTGTATTTTCTATAATCTTTTCTATTAGGGTATTCTTTTAAAAATCCTTCAACATCTCCATTATTTAATAAACCAATAGACTTTGGACTTCCTACATCTTTATTAAGAGTCATTGCTCCTCTATAATACTCACTAAACAATCCAGTCTTCATATTAGTAGAATAAGATTTCCAGTTTGGAAATAATTTTTTACATCTATCAAATCTTATTTTACAATCATAAGTTAAAAGACGCTCTCCTTCTTGTGTAGTCATAGGTTTATTTTGAACTAATAATTCATTAGCTCTGTCTTTTCCAAACATTTCTCTAAATACACGAGATGAAGACGGTTTTATTAAATGTCCATATCCTACTGTATCTAGTCCTCTTACATCTTTATATATTTTATTACGAAATCCTTCATCAGTCCGTAGTAATTTTTTATAAGGATCGAGGTATTGTTCATTCTTTAACTTAAGTGTTTCTCCAGCATTTATTTTATTTATATCATCTATATTATTTAATTTAGCAATTTGATCTACAGTCATACCATTAGTTCTAGCTATTGAGTATAATGTATCTCCTTGCTCTATAGTATAGTCAATCTCTTGCATTCTTATTGCTCCTATTATTATAAGGGATATTACCCTTAACCCAATCATTTATTCCAGTTCCTATGAAACCAGAAATAAGCACCGAGCATTAAGAAAGCTATGCCGGAACCATCGTTACCTGCTTGAAAAGCACAGGCTGCTTGAAAGCATAATATCCCCCCTGAAATCTTAAGCAGTAACATTCTTTTCATTAGTCTGTCCTTTTGTCTTCATTATCCAGTTTGCCAATTCTTTCCCAATCAGGATCAATATCTTTTAAAATCCTAATCATAGTTTCAAGACGGATGATAGAATTATCTAACGCACGGATTCTATCTATTAATTTAACTACCATTTCCCATAACGAATTAAGTTTACTCATAAGAGTATTCATCATCCACTTCATCATAAAGTAGATGCCTCCTATAAGAACAATAGCCATAAATACTGGAAAGCCTAAAGTTTCTATTAGGCTAATAAGCTCCGTGGTTTCCATCATTCCCCCTTTTAATTACTACATTTCCATCTCTTCCTTGCTAAGCAAGCTCTCTTCTTAGGAGTTTTCCTACAGTCAATACCAAACTTTTTAATCTGCCCTTTGTTTCTAGCACAGAAAGATCGTTTGCGAGGTCCTCCTCCGGGCTGAGGAGCTTTTAGTTTAGAGCCAGTCCTTCGGTTAATCATACCTCGTCCTTTGGCTGTAAGACCACCTGCTTTGCTCTTACATCCATTCTTTATAGTACAACCTTTCATGGCTCCTTTCTTTTTACTTTTTGGCATTCCTCTTTCCCCCAGTTTTCTTTTTCTTTTTCTTTAGTGCTACAAAGTCTGCTCTTTCAATTTTATTAGGATTTCCAGCAGCTTTAGCAATTTTCTTTTGTTTACCTTTTAGTGGCATTGTATTGTTCTCCTGTATTTTTAAATTTAACCTTGGTAGGTTTCATAACTTTTTTAGCATCTTTACCTGTAGCTCTACTAGTTGTACCACAGGCACATTTAAATTTCTTATGCATCACTTACCCCCTTTCTTTTTCTTCCAGCTAATTCTAGCAGGACCTTTCTTACGTTTAGCAGCAGCTGTACACTGTGCTTTTGTAGGACGACAAGCAGGGTAAGGACGCTTACTGCTTCCTTTAGCAGACTTACGTCCACAAGGTTTACCAGTTTTACAATCAATCCATCCTTTACCTTTGTTACGCCCAAACCATTTCCTTAGTCCTTCGCTACTACTTTTTCGTTTTGCCACGCTTATTCCCCCAGTTAGCTGCCCCAACTTTACGGCATTTAACTAAAGCACCAGAAGCATAAGCTGAGGGCCATTTAGTATA
>CENH01001949.1_pt1 | contig 20370 bp, 23 predicted proteins | sample 530171 | NCBI WGS metagenome assembly CENH01 (sample SAMEA2591132, study PRJEB7988) | marine metagenome | biome: marine biome (ENVO:00000447); feature: deep chlorophyll maximum layer (ENVO:xxxxxxxx); material: saline water (ENVO:00002010), including plankton (ENVO:xxxxxxxx) | depth 70 m | reverse complement strand
TAACAGATGCGACAGTGCCGTTGTTCAACGCCAGCTTGCCAGCACCGGGGTCAGCATCAGATGTGCTGTTGCTGAAAGTTAACTGCATGCCAGCAGAGTTGCCAGTCGCGCCTGTTGCACCAGTCACAACGCCAAAGGCTAAAGCTAACGCGCCGCTTGATGCCGTATAGGTTGCGGTTGCTGTCGGAGTCCCGCCAGCGGAAACCGCTGAAGCTGATGCAGTTACGGTGTCAACCTTGCCCTCGGTTACAGTTAAGTCACCGCTACCATCAAACCCAAGCAGTTTGTTTGCCCTGGCTGTAGCATCAGCCGTAAACTCTGATGTGGCAATCACGTTAGTCTGGGACACTTTAAGTGAACGTCCTAGCTTTTCTTCAAGTTCCTGTGTAATGAAAGTTAGCTTGTCTAACGCATCTTCATGCGTAGCCGCTGGAAACGGGTCATTTGGAGTGTAATCAGTTAACTGTGTTCTTGCTGTAGTTCTAAGTAAAACAACTGTTTCGCCTGATGCTGGTGCAGAGCCGAATGTAATGTTGCCACCACTTGCACTGCCTACACCTGACACAGTGTAGTGCGTTGTCTTGGTCTTTGTGGTTTCTACGCCAGTCGAGTCAGTACGGATAATGACCGTAATATCGTCATCATCGAATATCTTGAACGTATAAGCAAAAACGGTAGTGCTTCCATTACCGCTGTAGCTGTTTCTGGTGTTAGTGGTGCTAACTGTCATATTTAACTCCTAGCATATATATACAGCATTTTAGCCATTTACGAAAGTATTAGAGTTTTGTGGCGTATTGGCTTGGTGGAAAGTAAAATTCCTGTTTCTGGTCTTTTTCCACACGGCGTTCCATTCTGCGCAAATATCCGGGGTTCATGTGTTCAGTAAGGCCATACAAGAACAGATAGTCCATAGCTGTCTTTGTGTAGAACAAATTAATATATGGCGTGTTTCTTAGGGCAAACCTAACAGCGTCCGCAGATGCGTCATCGCCATCACGGAACTTAGCAAACATCCTAGCCACATCGTCTATAGCACCAAACGTAGGGCCAGCAGCAGTTTGCAAAAATGAACCGCCAAACCTGTTAAACTCACCAAACATGAAGTCACCAAATATTCCAGCACCACCACCCTGCAAGAATGACGCTTTTAGTGTGTTTGGGTTTACATAGGTTTCTTTACTAAAAACCTCTCTGGGTTCCCTGCCTTTTAAAATGTCTTTCATAGACATTGCAAGATAGCCCATGATAGTTGTGCCAATCATCATTTGAACAATACCAAGTGCGCCGGATTTGCCAGCAGCTTGCTTGCCGTAGTATTGGCGTGATAACCCCTTAGTTATGTATGTGATTGGGAATCCTTTTAACTGCATAAATGCACGGATAGCCTCGCCTGTCACAGTTCCGCGTGGATGCCCTTGATTCATCAATGCGCGTTCTTTTGCACCGGGAGTAGGTATAGCTGTGTCTGCGCTGTCTGTGTAATATGCCGCTATTTTGGTTCTAAGATTATCACGAAACTCCTGACGCATAGCGTCTGTAATATCAATCTGACCAGTTTGCCTTGCGATTACGGGGTCAAGTCTGTCTGCTGGCAAGTCATCAATTATGGATGGAACAAGATAATCACGCCCATCAACGGCTTTCATTTCCACGTTTCGAAACAAACCCCATTCATCTGGGCCAATCCCGTACAAAGACAGCAACCTTTGCGTTTCCTCTGGAATGTCGGTAAATGATTTGTTTTTGTAAACAGCCAAATCAGATGCAAGCATACGGGCTATGCCAGTTTTCTGCGCATCGTTCCACCACTGCATGCCGTTTAGTTTAAAAAAGAACTGATGTGCTTTTGCTATGCGTCCCGGCCCACTATCGTTTGCGCCAAATCTAGCGTGTACATCCCCCAAGAAGTTTTCCACGCCCACGTTGAGTAGGTATGCCAACTCTTTTTGTTCAGACTTTCCCATGCCCTTAAATATGTCGCCAAACGCCTGTGCGTATGAGGCAAACACACCGCGTTCTGTGTTTGTCGCTATAAACGCTGCCTTTGTAGCAATGTCAGATATTGACGAAATTGTGGCAAAACCCAGCTTTGCCATGTTTGTCCACATGCGCCAGCCAGCAGAGATGCCAGCAAAATCAACACCCATAAACACAGGTTTTCCCGCACCCCTAGCGCGGGTTGTACCATCAAGTTCAGCAAACTGATTCTGCAATCTGCCTACTTTTATTTTGTCTAACGCCTTAACATCAGGTGCCTGTTCTTTTATTTCTTGCACAACCCTGTCAAACATCATTTTGGGGTTTGTGCCAAATGTCTCCATTAGCGCAATAGTCTGTGCATCGTGAGTAATGCCGTTTAACACAGCTTCTGAAAGGTTCATGCGTGAATACATCTTTGAATATGCGTGTGAAGATGCGCCATCCTTAAAATGCAGTATTCGTTCAGCACTCATTTTCTTTGCAAGATTGGCTTGGCCTTTAAACGCTGTGCCAGCATCATAAATGTCGGTTGTTTTTTGATGTATTCCAGTGACCAACCCATCATATGCCGCCCGTAAAAACTCCTCCTCAGTTTGACCAGGTTGCATGTTTTTAAATGTTGCTGTGCGGTCAAGCAACGGAACTATGTCTGCTTTCCACTTGTCGTATCCAGCGTCCCTCATTAGCAACGGGTCGTGGCTTTGTCGAACTACATAATTACGCAATTCTTTTATGTATGCGCCAGCACGATTCTTTCGCCGCAACAGACTTTTCTGCACCTTTTGCACAGCCTCGGCAATCATTCTGGCTTCTTTGTTGCCAGTGGAACCAAAGCCATCAAACATTTCACGGTAAATCAACTCGTCCAACTGATTGCTGGCAAATAACTGCGTAAGATTGTTTTTTTGCAACTCAGCCAATAACAAGCCAGTGCTGTCTGTCATAATAGCGTGGCCTTGGGCATCCACACTTAATCTTCCGCTTTCACTGTATTTAGCAGAACCAACCAGAACAGCAGATAAGGCCGTGCCACGGTTCGCTGGGTCTGCGTCCAACTTACGCTTCAACTCGACATAACGCTTGGTGTTTATAATCCTGTTACGTTTTTCTATATATGCGTTGAGTTTTGCTTGCTTTGCTATTTCCATAGCTTCGGCAACCAAGTCGTCTAGTTCAGACTGCGAGTTAATGCTACCGCTACGCTGCCTTCTCCGGCGTTCAAGAATGTCAAGGATGTCCATAATCTCATCCTCAAGCAATTCCCTGCCAGAATTACGGGCTGCGTTCTGTATTTCAACTATACACTGTCTCATCTTGCGGTTCCTACAAGGCACTCAGCCGCAGCGCGTGTGGCTGGTTCATAGCTGTTTTCTGCTTTTTCAATCAATGAGTCAGCTTCGTTTATGTCTCTCATCAGTGCTTGAGGGACTAAGCCTGAGTCATCCATAAACCTGATGTCTTCCATGAGTTCTTCGTTTTCCCGCATTACAAGCTGCAACTCATCACCGTCAAACTCTGCTGCGGCTAACTCCGCTTCATCCATGCTTCGCCGAAACTCATCTAACTCTGGATAATCATCCAAAGATGCCTGGCTTTCCTCACGCAACCTGTAAAACTGTTCCTCCGTCAAACCATCCATATCAACTGCACGCTCATAGTCTGCTTCTATGCGTGACTCAGCTTCAGATAATGCCTCTATGAAATCAGCTTCATTCATGCCAGCAGGGTCAATGCCAGCACGGTTTGCCCTTTCCAACAACTTTTCCGCGTCATTGTATTTTACTGCTGCTTCATCAATTTGGCTAAAAACCCTGCCGCCCGACATCGCGTCAGCCTCAATAGCTTCTAGTAAATCGTTGATTGTAGCGCGGTCGTTGTATGTATCCCACCTTCCCTCTATGTAGCCTTGTTCTTGCGCGGCTAAAGCCAACTCATCTAATGACTTTCCATCTTTCTTGAACACACGGAAGGCAGATTTATCCAATAATTGCTTAACATCACTAGCGTTTGCATCGTCTGTTCTGATGCCGCCTTGTTCTCTAATAAACTGCAACAAACTTTTAGGTTTCTTGTTAAGCGGGCGTAATGATTCTGGCAGTGCTTTCCCTTTACGCACAGGTTCAGGCGTAACAGTGCTTTCTATACCCGCCGTTGGGCCTACAGTGTCAGGTGCTACCTGTGCGGCTGGCACACCTTGTGCGCGTAGCGTTGGGTCAGCCTGTGCTACAGGATTTACGTTTACGTTCCTGCCCTCGGCTAATTGACCTACAGCAGTTCTAGTAAGAACTTGCCTAGTGTCTTCTGATGTGCGGGTCAGCGCGTCACTTAGCTTTCCTCCAACGGCGTGTAGACCACCACCCAATGCTGTTCCAAACACAACATTCATAAAGCTATCCATAAGAGTGTAATCTTTGTCTTGCTCAACTCTTGCAGCGACAAAGGGTATAGGTTCAACAACAGCCGCGCCAACGGCACCCTCTGTGGCACCCTTTATCAGTCTAGCGTTTGTTTTGCCATAGCGCGTTGCCATTGACGCGAATCTTGCAGTATTAACAACGGGTATGAAGGCCGAACCTATATTTATTGGGTCAAGCATCGAACCTACAAGGCTAACGCCAAACTGTGCAGCACCTATAGCGAAGCCGCCTTTTGAACGGTTTAAAACAAGTTTTCTTGCTTCACGTTCATCATATCTTTCAGCCAGTAAAGCAGCGGCACCTTCATGTATACCGTCATCGCCTACTTCAATGCCTTCGCGGAAATACTCACTCTCTGACCAATCAAACCGCGATAGCTTTTTGCCGCTATCTTTTGCACCATAAAACTCCCCCATGCGACTAAGCGCAGATGCGGGGTTATAGTACAAGGTGTCTTGGAATGTCTGGCCTAAAACATCAAGCGTTCCAGCAGTAGTGTTCTGAAAATAATTTTCTCTTAACTGCGGTTCGTCTTGCTGTTCTGGAATATAGATATTTGCCATTAGCGCAATCTCAGTTCTTCCATAATCTTTTCGCCACGGGCTTGACCTGTAAGAGTTTCAGTTGTGCCGTACTCTCCTTCAGCTTGGGCTGCACCCAAAACATCAGCAAACTCTACAACAATAGGCTGCGCTACAAGCTCCCCATCTACCGTTACATTTTTAACAACCTGGTTCCCCAGCTTATCAACTAAATAAACGCCAGTGTCATTAGGCATTGTTACCCAACCACCCATTGTGCGTATTTCTGATATGTACTGTGCGGTTGCATCTTCTGTTGCAGCGCGACCACCCTCTATAGGTGCAACAGTACCTTCTAAATATTCATCTGCGTTAAGTCTGTCATCAAGGTACTTATTAATTTGTCCAGCTTGCTGTGCTAGGATTGCTGGTATTCGCATTTGTGTATTGTTGAACTGCTGAAATACATAGTTGCCAGTTACCATATTTGCGGCAGCCTTTGCTGCATCATTAACAGACATACCCCTAGTGACGTATACTTTTGCCAGCTTAGACAAAGCCTTTTCTGTCTCAACTACAGCCATATAACGTCCCGGCCCACCCATCCGGTTCAACATGCCATCAGCGGTGCCGCCTATAACACTCTTTGTCCAATCTTCCAATTCATCTCTAATAGCTATATCTACATCTACTTCTTTGATGTCAGCTTCTTTTAAGTCAGCTTTTAACTGCTTGTCCGGTATCTGTGCAGAGCCTAACAAGTCTATGGAACGTGGGTTATTCTGATTAAACAAAGCCAAGTTTTGTGCGTAACTCATGCCGTTACGCATCGCTGCTGGAACTGCCGATTCTCCAAACCTATCTTTACTGAAGAATTGTTTTAAATCTTGCATAGCTACAACAGGGTCTGCTGTTTCCAACTCAGACTTAAACTGGTTAAACTCAGCCATGCTGAATGGCACAATGTCTTGTTCAGCAATGCCAAGCATTTTTTGCTTTTCTATGCGTTCTGAAACGGTCAGTGTGCGGTTTTCTGCCTGTTCTAAATAGCCAACAGCATCCTGTGATATGGCTTGTTGCCGCGCAGTTTCCCTTGTTAGCAACTGCCTGTAAACTTGATAGTTTTCTGCACGTTCAGATGTTGGCCCTGTTTTAGCTAAATCTAAAGCATCACGAACAGCTTGATTCCCGTCAGCCATAGGTGCCAACTTAATTGCATCAAACGTAGTGTAGACTTTCTTGGAAACAACAACCTCTGACTCAAACTGTTCTGCCTCCAAAAACTGGCCTAGCTGTCTAAATCTATCAGCAACCGCCTTTGCACCAGTGTCGTCACCATTTAATGCAATGGTTGTTGTTATGTCATCAGCCTGTGCCTTTGCTTCAGCAACAGCACCATTTGTCAGATAACTTATTCTGCCGCTTAACTTGCCAGCTAAAGTCTGACGTTTATCAGCAGTGTATTTTGCAAAGTCACCCTTGCCTTGCAAGATTTCATCACGCTTTTCTTTTAGCTGGTCAACACCGATAGCATCGTTTGTTATGTCAGCTAATATGTCGTTCTTGTCTATCTCATACGACACATCATTCATGTCATATCTAATCTTCAATCCTTGCTGCTGGCTTGAGTCAATCAAAGCCTGTATGTCAGACATAACATTAGGACGCATCTGCTTGTTAGCCGCGTCACGCATAAGGTTCTCAATGCCCTCATCCATAATTGATGAGCGTTCTGTCTGTTGTTTGGTAAAGACTGCCGCCCGGCCTATACTAAACTTTCTGTCTAATGTTTTAGATAAGTTTAGCTTTACAGCGTCTTTCTGTCTGCTTGTTAGGTCTTTTCTGGAGTCTATGGCTGCAAGTGAATCTCTCTTGAAAGCACCTGACTCTACATCAAAGCCTTGGACTGTTTTGCTTTTTGGCTGTCTAACAAGGTCATCCGCACGTTGACCGTCAGATGATATTACTTCATTGCTTACCCGAGTTGTCTCAGCTTCTTTCTCAGCCATAGCAAATCGAAATGCAATATCTCCGGCTTGCTTGCCAAACGATGCGGCAGCCCGACCGGGGGCTTCAAATGCCGCACTGCTTGCGCGTGGCCCCAAGTTACCAGCCGCTAACTCTACTTGTTGTTGGTACACAGGTATCTTAGGCATATCTACCTCACGCCATATATGTGGCGGCTTTTTCTGCGCCAGCTAGTAATGATTGATAAGAGGCTGTCTTCAATGCTGTTGAACGTGCGCGGCCTTCTGCACGGGATAACGCAGCCTCTGATGCCTTGGCTGTTTGTTCTATGTCTGCCGCATACTGGATTCTCAGCGCATCCATCTCTGTGTTAAAGTATGAGTCTGCCAAAGCATCCAAAGCACTGCCGGACATTTGTATGCCGGATGCAGCGGTTGCTACACGTTGAGACGCGATAAGCCTGTCAGACTGTTTACGCATGTTTGCTTCTTCATCGACCTTACGTCTTTGAAGAACAACAGCTTCATTCTCGGCAACCTGTGCATTAAACTCAGCAGTCTGCCTAGCCGCCTTTGCTGCCGCTTGGTTGCCCTTATATCCGAGTACAGCTTCAATCATTAGATTACCTTCGCCATGCGATAGTAGTTACTACCGTCTGGCCCAAACTTATACATGACACCTTCATCTTCAAATCCCATCCATCTAGCAAACCTGATTGCCTCTGGGTCGCCCATGTGAATACTAGCTTGCACACGGTGTAAATCCGTTGTCGCCAGTATACTACTAAACAGTGTCTTAGCATACCTAGCTAGTGACAGCTTCCATTTAGGTGCATGTTTAGACAGGATTACCCAGCCTTCGCCCACACCAGGCCACATCTCATGTATACCGCCTACAGCCACAACGTCATCATCACCAAGCACCGCATAGCCTGTGACTTGCTGCCCATTCTCAAATGCAGCCCTCATGCTTTCTGGAAACTCAAAGTCAGTTTCAATGCTACTAATAAGACCTGGATTGAATGGTACAACTCTAAGCATCAAAAGTATTTGACCTCCGCATAATAGCTAACACAGTCATGGGCAATGGCTGCGACTGTCTTATGACAACTCGTGCATCATTCTCATACCCAGATGGGAAGTATATTTCTTTATCGCCTGTGAATAACGGCACGGCTTGATTCATTGCCATGCTGCTGTCACGGAATGGTAATCTGTCTAAGTTGTTTGTATCTGGCCCCAGTTCTGCACCCACAGTCTTGAAGAACCGCGCTGTCACGCCATGAATACGTTTAATCTTGCCTTGTGCGATGCCATCATCTGCACCAGCCTCCAGACGTAAAGTCTCTAGTGTGGAGGTGTAGCTATATCCAACATGCACTTTTGATGCGCTTCTCTCTAATGTTATTGAACCGCCGGACACAGTTTTATCAGGATGCGATGCGCCATCAGCTAAAATTGTGACTGTTTCGCCTTCTAAATGATTTAGGCCAGTTATGGTGGTTGTGGCCGAACCATCATATGTTAAACCGCTGTCAACGTAGAACGCATCGGCAACATCATCACCAAACTCAATAGGCTTCAAAAACTCAATATGCCGCACTGTGCCTCCGTCAATCGTGCGTTTTACTGACACATAAACCTGGTCTTCTGCGCCTGATGGGATAGCTGTAATGCTTTCCACTACACCGCTGCCGCCAATAGAATGGTCATGCCAGCCAATCGCTGCATTAGCGCGGTCATACGTTAACCCCACCAATCGTCCATCACTATGCACAAACCACACAATCAGTTCTGGTTCTTGCTGCCACACCATATCTGTAAGGCCGCCGCTAGGTAAGTGGTCAGCCAATATAGTCAAGTCGATGCCCAGTAACCCATCAGTATCCAAGTCAAAGGTAATCTCTTTCACCTTCTCCTGGCCTTTTTGAATAAGGATAGTGCTGTTTCCAGCCCGTAATGGTCTAACCTGAGAACAGCCAAATGTGGTTTCACGCAACACGTTTACATTTGTTGGCGTGACCGGAGTAGACCCTGTACCACCAGAAAGTGTAAACTCCGCGCTGGTAGTCAATACTTGTAAAAATCTTGCTGGTAATAAATGACGTATGACATTTACTTTGTCAGAGGCAATCGTAAAGTTAACGGCTGAGTCATTTAATGTTCCAGGTGTCATGTTCTCAAAATCAGCCGATACTGAGCCAAATATGGTCTGTGGCTGGCCCGTAGTGCCAGCAAAGTATAATCTTTGCTCATAGAAGCCAACGGCCTTTGGGAAGCCTTCTGAACCGCCAAACGCCCCTAATGACCATCTGGTGTTAGCGTTGCTAGACCCTACCGCACTACCAGGCAATCGTGAGTTGCCATATTGGTCTTCATGCACATCAGCAGTCACAACGGTTGCGCTGGTAAATCCAACAATTTTTACATGACCGTTCTCATCATGCAGATATTCCCAGTTTATAGAACCATAAGTCTCTGTGCCAGTCAGATGCACTGGTGGCGTATTTCCTGATGTTTGTGTGGAACCAGTGACCTGTTTGTAAACATGGCCGTTAAATCTTACTGTCACGTTGTTTGCGTAGCTGGTGCTTGCTGCCCATTCATCATGTTCAATCTCTAATATCTCACGGAAACGAATATATCTGCCAACATCGTTGCTTGCAAACAAACTGGCTGATGCTGTAATTGTGATGCCAGTGCCTGTAGCAGCAGACGCATACAATGTTGTGGTTGTATCGTTTTCGTCTAACCAAGGGCCATCAATAAAATCTATATCTGTAAGCGTAAAGCTAGTAGCTGTAGTCCTTGTTAGCTTGGCTGGTTCATGGTCTTTGTGTGCAATGAAAAGCACATCCGCTGATTGCGTGTGATTTATCTCAAAAATCTGTGTGACTGAATATGTTGTAGTCACCTCAACTATTTTACCAACGGTTCCGCCGCTTGAATAAGCTGTAAATGCACTGCTGTTTATGCCTGATAACTCAAAGGTGTTGGTTGTTTTGTTTGCAACCGTAAACTCTAAGTTGTTTACCTCCACCATACCAGCAACAGACTTGATAAACACTCTGTCGCCGTTATTCAAACCATGTGAAGCGGCTGTTACAACTGCTGGGTTTGCTTGAGTAATCCCAGTGATGTTCGTTGTGGCCTCTGTAAGTATGCCGCCGTCTTTGTAAAATCTGATGTAGTTTGCGCCGAACTCAAGCACATATGCCTGTTCATCACTTACCTCAAAATTTACCAGCCGCACCTTACCGCCGTCCTTAGAACGTCCAGCAAAAAAAGTGCCTGGTCTGCGCGTAACACCACCAGACGGAAACACAAGCATGTTGTTTACGGTTTGCGCAGCCTCATTGTATTTCTGTAAATCAATGCGGCCTTCTAGCTTTGGGGATATTTCACCAGTGCGAAAGTTGGTGATAATGCTGGATACACGGGCCATGCTTAAAACCTGATGTTAGTATATGTGTCTGCTAATGGCTGTTCTGGATAACCTTCCATAGCGTCAATAGACTTAGCCTCTCTCAGTCTTTGTTCGTACAATGCGTTCATAGTTTGCGCGACAGTGCCGCTACCTGTAATTGCATACGCAGTCTCAGCGGCCAGCCTATGTGCTATTGTTGACGATAGCAGCGAGTCATATTGTTCAGTGTCTTCCACACGCCCGATATAAATTATGTTGCATGTACCTTCGTTAGATAAAATCTTTCTGCCTTCAATCTTATACATAACATTACTGTCATAGGCGGCGATTTCGTTATCTACGTTAGAATCCCAGAATGACAGAACCCGCAAGCAAAATGGGTCTGTTGGCAAAGTGTACTGAAAGCTAAATCCAAAGGCTGGCGTTGCTGTGTCCTGCGCAAGCTCTTTGCGGGTAACTGCTGCGTTCCAAGGATGTGCGCGGAGAACTGCGTCACGGATTAATTCATAATTACGATTGCAAAGTCTAGCTTCTTTTGAGTTCTGGGTCAGTGCTGTAATGGTCGCCGCGCCTAGCAAGTCCAACGCTTCATTACATATATCAACAACTGATGGCATGATTTACTAACCTTTCAACTCTAATCAGTACACCCAGGCTTGCATTGCTGTCGCCACCTTTGAATGTACCACGCTTCCTATACGCTTCCCTTGCTATCACTTTTAATTTCTCTGTTGGTAATAATACCACAGTTTCATCATCAAATACGAACGCCCAGTGTGTTGCCATGGTTGTGGCTATACCACTCGGCTTGTCCCTACAAGAAAACTCCACAAACACATTCCCAGTTCGTGAAGCTACAAAATCCCTTTTCACCTCTATGGTGTTGCTATTTAATATACCGCCTAGCCACTTCTCAGCTATTTGGCCTACTTCTAAATCCCAGCGGAAGTCCCCGCACGGTTTCATCATATTGCCCTCCAGCATGATGAGTTATATGGGGGCGGTTTCCCGCCCCCACGTGATTTAGTTTACAACGTATTCAATGATGAATGACATGTCTCCAGCAGTACCACCTGTTGCAGAAAATGTTGCTGCAATATAGTAGTATGCTTCGTCACCATTTGAATCGCCAGCCATCTCAAACAGTTGCTGTCCGATGGTGTTGATGTCGGCCGCTTCATTACGCAGGTCAGTCATAGCTGCTTGGTCAGCAACCAGAGTGCCAAAGAAGTCTTCATCTTTCACCGCACCAGCAGTTGTGTAGATGCCAACATTGAATGTGCATGAACCGCCCAGTGTGTCGCTGCCAACCTTCAATGAAGTGATGGAAGCGTTTGCTGGGATAGGCGCAAACATAACAATGTCGTTATCTGTGCTGTCGCCAGTCGCCAATGCAATGGTTCCCTGTGCTACACGGAGTACACCGTGCAGATTGTGGGCAGCATTAGCAACTTGAGGAGTAGCTTCAAAGTTAGCTACAAGTGTTGAGTTCTTAGTAGTCATTTGTCACTCTCCCTTAAGCTGATTCGTCACAGTCAATCTGGACAACTTTTTCTTCCTCCATGCGAGTAGCACCGATGCTCATGCAGTAGTAGACTTGAGTCGCGTAACCCTTGTCGGAACGCTCATCAATTCTTGCCATAACATCTTTACCAATCGCCAGAGCAAGGCCATCCTCTGCCCATGCAAAGCATGAACGGATGTTGCCAGACTTAGACAGACGGTTAGAAACAATGAAGTTAAAGCCCATGAACTGACTAACCTCACCCTGAACCAGTGCCTTCACTGTGTTGAAGTCACTTGAAGTCACGTTAGTATCTGCAAGCAAAGCCTCAATTTGGTCTGGGCCTACAGCAATGTAACGTGGGATTGATGGGTCAACATCAGAAAGGTCAAGGATTTTCTTGGCCTCACGCAGCTTCGCAACAGTCATATCAGCAGAACCGTTAGCGATTTGCTGACCCGCTGGAAGTGCAGTTGATGTAGAACCTGTTTCGCCTGTGAAAGCTGTGCCAAGTGCTTTTTCGATAAGTTCATCGTCCATCGCACGGCCCATAGCAGCAGCACTAGCTTGTGCATAGGCAGACGTTGGGTCGATAAGCATACGAACCTTGTCTTGGTCATCAATCAAATCGGCGTATTCGTAGTCTACGAGTGACACCCGACGACGTGCGTGTGGGGTATCAATCTGTGGTGTGTCAGCATGGCGAGTTGTACGCTTCTGCGCAGTTGCCTTACCAACCTGGTCAAAGAAAGCATTTTTGCCAGTCATATTCTCTACGCGCACCGCATCACGCAGACGGGAACCCATCTGCTGCGATAGCATCTGCACGTTTGCAGAATACTGCTGGACAAATGCCGTGGTTACTTCTGTGGACATAGCGTCCTCCTTTTACACGGTTACATTTGAACTTTTCGGTGCGCTACCCTTTCGGACACTCCTGGTCTTTTCAGCCGACTTATGGCCCCCATCTTTCTGGTCGTCAGCGGGACGAGTTGCCTCGCTACCCCGCGTCACCCACTCATAGTAAACGTCTGCGAGTAGGTGTGGATTGAGTACGTCACGTTGGCTACCGAACTCGACAGCTAATCGTAGGCACTCAAGCCGAATATCTGTGACGGAAAGTTCATCATCCATGTAACTGTTCCATCAAATGTTGCATCCGTTCTACAGCCTTGTGTCTCGCAATCGGGTTTTTTCTATCCCAATAAGCATGAGACTTATCATTCATAATGGCATCAATCTCAGCTTGTGCTGTGGCTGGTGTCATTACACTTGACTGTGACATTTCTGCAACAGTGTCTTCACTGGTGACAGATTGCCTGAAATCAGCGATTTTTGCAAATGCTTTAATAAACTCAGCGTTATCACCTAGCTTTGAACCATCTTCTAAAGTTATGTTAAACATTTCAGGGTCTGCAAATTCTTGCGCTACCTTTGCAGCCGCTTCAACCTTTTGGTCAAACGCACGGCCCCACTCACTACGCAATGACTCCACAGTCTGTTCCTTTGCAGCCTCTGCTAACTCAAGAGACTGTGCGCCAGACTGCTCAATGCTACTCTTGTAGTAATCAAGAATACCCTTGGCTTGGTCTGGTGAAAGGCGCAGTTTATGTGCAATATCTGCGTAATCTGTGGCAAGTTCCTCAGTAATTACGTTGCCATCGACTTCAATGCCGTATCCCTTTGGGTCTTCTGGTCTGCCTAGACGGTCATAGATGCGGTCTAGGTCTTCGTCTGTTGGGTTGACTGGCACTGCAATTTTGTCTGCACCAATCAATCTTTGCGCGTTCACATAAGAACGGGCTAGGTTTTCAACATCCTTAATAGGTGAAATGCTAGGATGTTCGCGTAGTTCCTCTGGTATCATGTTTAGAAACTCGTTACCAGACCCGCCTGATGCTACCTCAGATGGTGTCTCCATCACTGGTGCTGCCTCTGGCTGGGCTACCTGTTCGACTGCTTCTTCTGACATTTATTCCTCTTTCATCATGTTGTGGATATGAAGGATAACAGCACGTTTCCCTTCCTCAAATGCTGTGGCGTTTGCATCGCCAGCAACATAGCTTGTGGCACGATAATTACACCGAGCCTCTAGGTCAGCTAATACTTTAACTGAACTATCTGTATTAAATGTCTGTCTGTAAAGGTCTTTTAGCTTTTCAATCTCAGGTGTCACTTACTAACCATCCTGGACGCTTGCGCTATTTGGGCTACATTCTGGACATCCTGCTGGTCTTGCATCATCTCCATCTGTGCTTGTTGTTGCGCTGCACGTTCCTCTCTAACCTGTTGTACCTCACGTTCAGACTTCAACGCCGTCTTTGGAACGCCTAGTGCATCAGTCACATGCTTCACTAATCCATCTGCATCAATGTGGTCGCCTACTGGAATTGCCTGTGATAGCGGCATCAATATCTCAAGTGCCTTCATTGTGCTGTTCAGGCTGCTTGACTTCTGCGCACGGGCTAGTGGCGATACATATTCAATATCCACATCACGCCCCTGTAGGATTTCTGGTGGTTCTGGAAGCATCTCACCGCGCAACATCAATGCAAACACACGGTCAATCAAAGGCCGTAGCATTTCATTCATCAATCTGCCCAGCACAGGGCCAATGACTCTCATGCGTTCTTCCTGCCTTTGAACAACCTCTGTGGCTGTCATGTTTGGTGACTGCCCACTAAGAAGCTGGTCAACATAAAACGCTGAACGAATAGCTGCACGGCGTTGTTCTTCCATGTTCAAGCCAATAGGAATGTTCGCGCCTGTGTTCAACGGCGTAATCATATCTCTTGTGCCGCTTCTAAAGAAGTTCAATCCCCCAGGCTGCGTACGGATGGGCAAGAGGAAACCATCGTCAGGAACAAGAAGGGGAGGGTCAATCTGTTTCTGCGCAGCTTGGATGATTGTCTTAGACATCAGATTCAACATCTTAACGTCAGGCAACGCAACCATCGCTGGGGAACGCCCCATTGTCTCACCAGTTGCCTTCAAAAATCGTGGGACAATGTACGGGAACTCTCGGAAGCCACTTTCAGAAAGCAGCCCCTTGCTTTGCATATCAACATAGAACGATGCAAAAGGCATGTTTTTGTTGTCACGCTTGTTAGGGTCACGGTTAATACGCGGCACTACCGCATGTAGGATTTCTACTTCTTCATCAGGTTTGTCTTTGAATATCTTTCGTATGTAGTCACTAACTTCATCAAAGCCAAAGCGTTGCACAGCTTGCCGTGCCGGAATCTTGTAAGTTCTAAATACTGTATCGACAATACCAAACTGGTTCTCTTGCACATAGAACTCAGAGATGTGGCGTGTACTAAACCGCAGATTGCCGTCATCCATCTCAGCAAACATGCAGCCTGTGCCAAACACAACCAAGTCCACATACATCTCATGGACTTCAGTTTCAAAGTTAGACTGGTTAAATGCCCTCATCATGCGCTGGCTGGTTTCTTGCAACCACTCACGCACATCATCATCACGCCCGATATTCTCATCCTTCATATCAAGCATAAACCAAGGCGTAGCACCGCTGGTCAGCATCCCGTGCAAACTAGCAGCAAGCAAATCAACAGCCTGTAATGCAGTGCCATCGAAGATAAGTTCCATGCGCTTTTCGCCTCTGGAACGCTTACGGACAATATCCGCTTTGCGGGGTAGCATGTAGTCAGCTAGTTCCTGATAATGCGTGTCCCAGTTGTCTCTACGGCCTTTAAGATATTCGTACCGCTTTACTAAGCCTTTGACAAAATCTTGCATGTATTACCCCAGTAATGTAGGTGTGCCGCCCGGTGATGTTGCGCTAGTATCTTGCAACGCGCCAGCAACAATAGTAGAACCCGCACCCTTTTTTCTTCTGGCCTTCATTGTAGCTTCTTCAGCCAAAGCCGCAGCGCGTTGTGTATCTTCTTCACCCGCCTGTGCTGGTGGTGGCGGTGGTGGTGGGGCTGGTGGAACGTATACTTTTGGCTTTAAAAAAGACATTATGCGCCACCCCCTGTAGGTGATTTTGCGCTAGGTGTTGCGTAAGTAACACCGTAGCCTTCCATCAATGTGCCAGCCGCACCAGAGCGTTTGCCTTTAGTGCGGCGTGTGCCACGGCCCAGCATTGTATCATCAGGCATAACCTCGGGCGTTACCTCTGGTGTCACTTCTGGCGTTACCTCTGGCATGTCCGGCGCAAGACCAACAGCCTTGCCAGTTTCCTTCAATACTTTCTGTGTTGGCTTCTCAATAACTTCTTCAAATACCTCACCAACACCTTTAGTAACTCCTTTAGTTACTTTTTTTACCGCACGTCTAACACCGCCCATATCTAACTCCAATCGTGAAAGCCTAGCTTCTGAGTCTCAGTCCGAAGCCAATACGCATTTGTATACCCCATATTAGATAACATACTTTTTAAATTTCTGAAACCTATTGCTATATTTCGCTTACCACCCGCAGCGATGAAATCAATTATCCACGGCACAGTCCCACCACCATCATAACCTTCTGGCATAAACTCAAGATTGTCTGTGTACTCCACAACATGTTCATAATCAGGAAATGCCCAAGTCGCAAAACATATTGGCATCTTGTTTTCATCGCGTAGAACCATGTACTGACCAAGCATCATCGGGGGGCGGATGTACTTCTCCACCTCCTCAACGCCCCACCAGCCGTGGTAATCACTCCAATCAAGCAAATACTTGATGGCTTCTACATCAATAGACTTACTCATAGCGTAAATGGGTTATACTCCATCTGGGCTATTTGCTGCGGAGGTTTCGTAAAGCTATTTCTATTTTCGAGGCCCACAGCGAGGTAACGAAACGCATCCGCCGCGTGTGACGTAAAATCATGTAACGGGTGGTCTCTAAATACTTTTCGTCTTTCATCGAACTCTTGCCTGTATTGCCGTAAATACTCTAACCCCTCATGGCACTTATCCTTATCAAAGTAGCATTTAGGTATCAACATCCTTGCCGCATTAATGCCATCAGCAACTTTCATCTTAGGAACTACACGGAACTTAATGCCAAGAGTGTAAGCAGTCTCTAGCCTAGACCTACCACTACCCAGTTCCCGCACCTCAATGTCATGCGGGGCCAGGTGGTCGCCATAGGTATAATCTTTTTTGCTTAGAACGTCAGCGTAGTGGTCTAAGCCAACCCCGCTACTCTCATAATAATCAATCACGTTTACCGCACCGCCACGGAATATCTGGGCAAACCAAATAGCCGTTGAATCATTTATACCTAAGTCCCAAGCGGTATGCACTGGGTACATCGGGTCGTAAGGTATGCGCGTTACCCTGCCATCCTCATCAGCAGCGACTAACAGTTTCGCGTAATACGCACCAATAATAGCAGCCGTGAAGGAACATTCGTATTCCTGTTCATATTGTTCTGGTGTCATCTGTGCCTGGGCAGCAGCAAGTTCCTCTGGCTTCACCAGCCCACTCTCACTAGCCTTGACCGTCTTGTGATACCATTGGTCAGAACCGTTCTCTACCTCTGACTTGGCAGTCTCAAGCAAATCATAAAAGTGATTATGCCCAGCCGGTGTACCCAAAAAGATGGCAGCCCCCTCTCTATCGGATAGGGCGGGTCTAACAACTTCCCCCCATACCCTTGGGTTCTGCATACCAAACTCATCGAAAGCACACATATCTAAATAAATGCCACGAAGGGAGTCAGGGTTTTCTGCCGACAGCAACATCAATCTGCCACCGTTGGGGAAGTCTACCCGTAATTCTGTCTCATTGAAAGAAACACCGGGTATCACCCCGGCATAATACTTCACATAATCCCAAGCAATACGTTTGGCTTGCGTAAAAGTAGGTGCCACAAAAGCAACTCTTGGACGTGGTAACTCACAAGTCAGGGCTTTCTTGATTAATTCATTTACCGCCCAGACTGTTTTGCCAAAGCGTCTGTGCATCACAAGCACATTCCACCGCTTCAAGCTATTGTGCATCTCAGCCTGTAAGGGTCTAGGCTTGTAAGGTATCTTAACTGCTTGTGCCACTGTCACTCTCCCACAGTATTCTCACAGTACCGTCACTTACCTCTACGCCAGCACGGTTCTTGCCCTCGCCAAACTTCTCAGGTAACACCTTGCCTACCTTCCAGCGCACATGATGGGCATAGTCACGCAACACATGCGGGTTATAATCCTTAACTCCGTGTAGCGCATCGCTATACAACGTGTCCAGTTCTTCTAACGCCTTCTCTGCGCTGTACTGCTGTGCCTCTTTCACAGCCGCTGCAAACTCCTCATCGCGCTTGCAACGCTGGTAGAACGCAGTCCTAGACACGCCAGTGGCCTCGCACACATCTACAATGCTATGCCCGTCAGCTATGCTGGATAAGATAATGTCGGTTCGCTGCTTTGTTAGTTTGGTCATGTTACCTCTAGCTTCTGGGTGTGTGTTGTAAAGGACTATTTAACATATATAGAACGCGGCGGTCGCTGTCGGGGGTGTCGCCTTGTAAAACATGCCCCTATGCCTTGCTGTGGCAGATATGCAACACTGTGGCATCACTGCAACTGTTGCCTAGCTGCAACACTGTGACATATTTGCAACACCATCAAACTTGTGATAGGCTCGCGGCGATTGCAATGCAGCGCGATACGTTCTGTGTGTTGTGTGTTAATACAAACACAAATCAAACGATTCCCCAAAACAAAATCAAACAAATTCAAACCTTACTCAATCCCTTGCACGATAAGGCTTTGCGGTTCCGGTGTAAACTTTTTTTACATTTTTTTGCATTATGTGTATTGACGGGCGCAAATAATGCGCTTATGTAGGGTATATAGCTTGTTTCTGTGGAGGGTCAACATGCTTAAAACATTTCAATTACCGCAAGACAATAGACGCGGCCCGAACTGTGGCGTAACAGCAATCGCAGTTAGTGCTGGCATTTCATTTCAACGCGCTTGGTCATTATGTGCAAGCAAGCAAAGCGGTAGACGCTTTAAAGGCGGCACACGTCACACAACACGCATTGAAGTGTTAGACCACATCGGCATGCCTTACCAAGTTATGCAACTGCCAAAGATGACCTTGCAAAAGTTCTGCGACATTGCGCAAGACGACACGACATACATGGTTACAACAACAGGACACGTCCAGCTGGTCAGAGTCATAGACGGGCAGCCGTACATACTAGACCAGACAGGCTGCAAGCCTATCGACGAATATTGGGGCAGACGCAAGTACATTTCAAAAGACGTGCTTAGAATGGGTGAAGCACCACAAGCAGCCGAAGCACAACCAAAACCGCAACAGCCAGTGGCAAGGCATCCACAGGCTAACAGCACACTGTTTCCTAGCTTGTTTCCGAATCAACACAACGGGCAAGCACCACAACAACTGTCATTATTTTAGGAGGGTCAAACAATGGCAAACGCAAAGCAAAGAAAGACTATCGAGGACGCATATATCCGCTTGGGTATTCTCAACAACATTGACTTGACAGCATACCGCGACCAGCTAATGAACCTTGAAAAAGAATATGAACGCAAGCACCGCAACTTTTGCCACGGCAGACAGTACGGGCTAACCGTGGCGCAAGCTGCAAAGTATTTCACCGCAAAGCATATCATAGACGCTTTGAATGGTCAGGAATACACCGTCGCAGATTATCTCAAAATCAAAAAGTCTGTATTCATGGCGCAATCACTGGTTGCCAATTACCGCGACAAAATCGAAGCAACCTTGCAAGGCTTCGACTATGCGTCTTTTGCAGAGCTGGACTATTCAACAATGGTTGAGGCATAGACCATGAACAGAGGCGCAATAGAACTTATCAACGGCACGGTATTTCTGCTTGTTATGGGTGTTGTCATCTATGGCCTAATGGGTGCCGAAGCATGGCTCTGGCAAGTCATTAAATGGGCAATAGATACATTTGCCTAGTAAACCTACCATAGACGGGTCAAAGCCTGTCTATGGCCTTTAAATCGCCATTAAACGCATAGAGAGGAAAAACCAATGGCACAAGTAAACAAAGAGGGCATCTATCATATTCAAGATTGGATTGATACGCACCAAGAATACAACCCGAGAGTGTTTGACCTATGGGCAAGCGGTATCGCATCAGAGATAAACCGTTGTGCAAGTTTAGACGATGATTTGCAGAGAAACAGCGAGTTTATCTATGAAGTAGGGCTGCGTGATGCACAAGGTCATGTGATGACAATAGCATTAGAGAAACAGCATTTTGAAATGGAGGGCTAAACAATGGCATTAGATAAACAAACTTTCATCGAACTAACCGCAGAACTTGCCGACAAGATGGTTAACATAGAACTTGGCGAACACCAAGGCATCAAGGTCTATGAAATATTAGAGACAGGCGATGAGGAATACACAGAGACAGCGCAAGAGGCGTTCAACAGACGCATTGACGAAGTTTACGCAATATTTGCAGAGAACGGGCTGGACTATGACCAGCTATCGGATAGCTAAAATAGCTAAAATGTCTAATACAAGAGAGGAATTTTAAAATGGCTAAAGTAGGTAGACCAAAGAACTATGAGAACATGCAACCATATG
>CENH01021056.1_pt1 | contig 20952 bp, 13 predicted proteins | sample 530171 | NCBI WGS metagenome assembly CENH01 (sample SAMEA2591132, study PRJEB7988) | marine metagenome | biome: marine biome (ENVO:00000447); feature: deep chlorophyll maximum layer (ENVO:xxxxxxxx); material: saline water (ENVO:00002010), including plankton (ENVO:xxxxxxxx) | depth 70 m | reverse complement strand
TGTTAATGGCCAATTAATCTGACCCACCTCTGGCCAACAATTTTGACCCACCCATGGTGGCATTGGCCACCGTTCCATGTAGCGTCCCCCGCCTTATGCGCAGGCCGGGGACAGATCATTGAAGGAGTGGGTTGTGATTCACAAGATCAAGGGGTTGTACGACCAGGGCCGGGGCCTGTCGGTCCGTGCCATCAGTCGTGAGCTGGGGGTTTCCCGTAACACTGTACGCAAGTATCTGCACCTGGATGAGATGCAGATCAACGCTGCCATTGCTGACCCCTCACGCACCAAGTTGCTCGACGAGCACCGCGATTATCTGATCAATCAGTTGGGTCAGTTTCCAGCCCTCAGCGCAGTCAAGCTGGCCCGTCGCCTGAGGGAACGCACCGTTGACCTGGCGGTGTCAGACCGGAGCATCCGCCGATATGTGCAAGCGCTCAAGCAGCAGGTTACCAGCGGTCAGTTGCGCTATTACGAACCGGTCGTTGAATCGGTACCGGGCGTCCAGTGTCAGGTCGATCCCGGTGAGCTGCGAGGTGTCAGGATTGGCGGCCTGGAGCGTGTCGTTCACTTTGTGGTGTTTGTGCTGTCCTGTTCCCGTCTGATGTACGTCGGCCTCGACTTCAGGCCATTAAACACCGAACGATTCATCCAGATGCACGACGAGGCCTTCCGCTACTTCGGCGGCGTCACTGAGGAGTGCATCTACGATCAGACCAAGATGGTGGTGATCAACGAGCAGTACCGTGAGCTGACGCTGAACCAGCGCTTCCACCAGTATGCGACTACCGTCGGATATCGTATCCATGCCTGTGAAGGCTATGACCCGGAGAGCAAGGGCAAGGTGGAGTCCGGGGTCAAGTACGTCAAGCGCGACTGCTTCTACGGCGAGCACTTCCAGGATGAGGACGCCGTCCGGCAGCATCTGCATGACTGGCTTGAGACGGTGGCCAACGCCCGTCTACATGGCACCACAGGTCAGCACCCACGGGTGCATTTCGAGGCGCTGGAGCGTAGTCAGCTCAAGCCCTATCTTGTCCCGCAGAGCCTGCTGCACGTGGCGCCGGACAGGGAGACACGTAAGGTCGACAAGACCGGTCTGATCTCATGGCTGGCCAACAAGTACTCGGTGCCCATGGCCTGGCAGCAAGCCCGTGTCGGTGTCAGCGCACAGGACGACCAGTTGCTGATCCATGACCTGGAGAGCGGTGAGCTCATCGCCACCCATGACCTGTGCAAGGCCAAGGGGCGGATGGTCAAGAACAACAACCATTACCGAGATCATGCCCAGCGCATTACCGATCTGGAGCGCAGCATTGATGCGATCCTGCCCGATGACCTGGGTGCAACTCTGTGCCAGTTGCTCAAGCGTACTTCGCCGCGTATTTACAAGGACCAACTGGTCGCTACACGCGACCTACTCATGGCCCATGCGCCAGTTGATACTACGCTGCTTGGTGAGCTGTGCGAGCGCAGCGAACTGACTGCCACTGGACTCAAGCGCTACCTCGAAGCCTGGCAGCAGGCCAAGGCACGGGGCCGGGTCGTCAGCGACCAGGACTATGCCCCCGTGGCTGGCGGCCAGATCAGTCATGCTGACCTGAACGCTTATGCCCGCATTGGCCAGTCGACTGGCCACGGGGTGACCCAATGAGCCTGCTCGACAGCACCATCGCGCAGTACCGAAGCCTGCGCCTCAGCGCGACCGCCGGTGAGCTGGCCACTCTGCTGGCCAGGGCCGAAGCCAATGAACTGTCCTACCTGAACTTCGCCCAGTCACTGGTCGAGCATGAGCTAAACGCCCGCTCCAGCAGCCGCGTGAGCCGCAACCTCAAGCAGGCGCAGTTCCCCTCGGAGAAACATCTGGAGGCCTTCGACTACCGGCACCAGACCACCATCACCAAGCGGCAAGTCAGTGCCTTGCTGGACTTCAGTTTTATCGACAACCGGGACAATCTGGTGTTCATCGGACCACCGGGCGTGGGCAAGACCCACCTGGCCATTGGGATTGGCCACAAGGCTGTTCAAGCCGGCTACAAGGTGCTGTTCCGCAGTGCTCTCGCACTGGTCGAGGATCTGGAGCTGGCGGAGATGAAGGGCGAACTGAAGAAGCGTTTGAATCAACTGAGCAAATACGACGTGCTCATCATCGACGAGCTGGGCTACCTGCCGATGACACGCCAAGCCCGGTACAACCTGTTCCAGTTGATCAACAACCTCTACGAGTACCGCTCGGTCATCCTGACCACCAACAAGGACTTCACCAGTTGGGGCGAGTTCTTCCATGACGACAACGTGGCCGTGCCCATCATCGACCGCGTGATCCACCATTCACACGTCTTTATGCTGGGAGGTGAGAGCTATCGACTGAAGCAGAAAACGGGAGGTTAGCAGTACGCAAGTGGGTCAATTTTATTGGCCAAAAGTGGGTCAAAATTAATGGCCATTGACAACCAGGTCTTTCGGCATCGAGAGCAACACCCGTCGCACCGTGCTTCTGCCTATGCAGCGACTACCATCAGTGATGCCTTTCTCCTTGAGTTGATCAGCAACCGCGTACGAGGCCTGAGTTAGGTTGATCTTGTCATCACGCATATAAAGCTCTGTCAGCGCTTCGCGTGCAGCTTCTTTAGCTTCAACCTTTGAGCTCCAACCGCTACCACCACGCCTACTAAACGAGGGTACTAGTCCAGCAAACCCTTGCTGCGCATAACGAGCGACGTAGCCATTTAACGTTCTCCTGCTCGGGCATCGGTGCCCACGCGCCTCGCAAAAACGTTGTAGCAACACCTCTTTTTCTGGCCACGGCTTGTCACGAGGCAAGCCATTGAAATAGGTCACCAGCTCCTGACGGATATCGGCCTCTGCGCGCTCTCGATCAGTCCACCGCCGCTCGATAGCGACTGGTCTATATCCATCTATCTGAATTTCACCTGAGGCAATCTTGTTAAAAAAGTCGTGCCGATCCAGCGTTTTCTCGAGCCCGCCTTTTGCCTCTAATCGGATGTCACCCAGATCCAATTTGATAGCACTAATCCGGTAAGTGACTTCTTCCCACGACAGAGTGGTACCGACCTTCAGCTCATTGTTCATAGGAGAGCACCTCGAAGCCGCACAGGGCTCCTTGCGTCGGCCAGACATCAAAGTCCATGGTTTCGAACAGGTCATTGGTCATGTCAAATCGCAAGATGCCCAGCAACACACCTGCAGCGGCAACATAGTTGCTTGGCAGGTCGCAGTGAGTGACACGAGACACGTGTCCGCTTAGCTCATCAGCACCTTTCAGCAGCAGCGGTGCAGCCCAGTCCTGCAAGCACGCCCTTGCTTGGGTATAAAACCCCAGAAGTACCTCAACATTGCGTTGCACGTGGCCTGTAAAGCTCTGCTCGGTGACAACGAGGAAACGCTTCCCTGACTTCAAAAGCTCGCTCTGAGCCCTAGCAAAAAGCGCAGCATGCTCATCAACCCAACGTTGTGGCTTGACCTCAATCACGACCGTTATTCCACCAACCTCTAGCTCGAAGTCAGGTGTATACAATCGACGCTTCACAACGCCATCCAGCTCCATCTCAAAGGAGAGCGTGTAGGGCTGAGCTCGGTACCCATTCACTCGTGGATCGAGCTCCAATAGCTGAGCGACTGCCAGCTCCAGACGCGACTCAAAACGCACGTCTGTTGAGCCGTTTAAAGGCGAGCACATCACATACGCGCGACCGGCTCTCCTGGTTCGCCGCGCCACATTTCGGGCAAAAATCGGGCTGTGTTTGTCTGTTTTCATAACCACGACACCATTTCCAAGAATCAGCTATGTTATTAGTGGAAATCACTAGTGCGCTGTCAAGCTTTCACAGTGTAGCATCACTCTAAACATCTCGACGGTTCAGTTATGGCACGCCCGATAAGCACATCCTGGTTCAGCACGTACCTCAAAGCAGAACAGCTTTTTAGCGCGCGGGGTTCCGACTCCACCACAACGAGCATTGGCGCAGAGCTTGGAGTGAAGCCCAAGCTACTCGGCAGGATGGTCGCGGCAGGGAGGTTTCTCAGAAGGACGTTGCCAAACGCCACAGCAGCGCAAGTACGCTGCAGCTATGTGCACTTCGAGACGCTTGAGAAGATTTCACGCATATCGCCAGACGTCGCGAGTTCGTTAGCCGAAAAAGCTCTCAGCAACACCGTATCGATTGCTGATTTAACAAAAACTCTCGAATCGCTTCGCCAAGAAAACCCTAGCGCTTCGCCTCTGCAGATTGCCAGAGCTCAGAACCGCCGTGAGGCTCTAAGCTTTTACGGTGATCTCGATAGGTGCTTGCTTTCCAATCCCTCAGACATGTTTGGCATCCACGATGGAGTCGTCCTCCCACTCCAGAACCCAGCGCTTTACGAAGCCCCCAGATATGTGATCTTAGACAAAGGCCGCAAGGTCTATGCCCAGATTCTATGCAAACGAGCTGGTCAATCCAAAGACCCTCTCAGGATGGCTATGGATTTATACGACCTCGCAAAAGCCCGCCGTGCGGACGCGATTGAGGCCAAAGTATGGATCATTCTCCCGGCGCTCTCCGAGGTAATGGCACTCTTGGCAGAGATAGCAGTTCAGGATCAGGCCTGTGTTTTCGGACAAGACTGGCTGTACCTTGGCTACTTGGCCAAAGATTCAGCAGGGCTGCGGCTCCACACATTGTTTGAGCGTGAATATTTAGAGGTATATAACAGAATCGTCCAAGGGCAGGGGCGGGTTACCAAAGAACACCTATCTCCGAAGCTGAAGTCAAAGCGATCTGGCGGGTCGTACCAACTGCCTTTACCGCTTCGGTTTAGCCCTGTGAAACCGTCTCTGAAGAAAGCACGTGCTTTTGACGACCTCATCATCGAGCAAATTCAAAACCGCGTTAACGAAGGTACTGCCACTGCTTGGGACAAAAAATTTCGGATCGCTCACGACTTTTCAATTTGAGCCTACGAGCACGGCAACGCCCGGCACTGCCAGATTATTCGAAATCAGACAAAGACCACGCTGCAAAGGCGTTTTCTTGATCAGAGAGGTCTTCCATGTAGGGGCACCAGCTCCGCAATTATCCGTTGCGCGACCTCAATCTCTTGTTGGCTCGAAAATCCTCCTTCAGCCTCGAGAATAGCCGATAGCGTCTTCATCCAATCCCCACCCTTGATAATCGAGTGACCGTATGGCGTCACGTAGCATTCGTCCCCAAAATCGAAGTCAATTACCTCTCGAATGCAGTAATCGTGTTCGTCGGAAAAGTAGGTCGCGGGGGCCTCGACGGACAACAGCGACTGGCGTGCAGAATCCGACTTGCTCGACTCCCCCGAAGCTCATTGAATATTGGAGACGACCAAAATCCGGGCCTTTAGCCCGGATCGTCTTGAGTTCGATGCTGCAGCGATACGGACGATTGTCCGGATTTGATTGATTTGTATAGTGGTTGTGATTGCTTATGGTATCGCCCCTTCGTTAGAACAGCCCCCTCAACACTTCAGGCTTAGCTCGTTTGCGCTTACCGGTTCCAAGCAACACATACACAGTGTTACGCGTCTGAAAGACAAACCCCTCCGAAAATGACACGAGCAGAGTCGTGCGAACATAGCTTCCTGGTGCTGGAAAACGCTCAGCATAGTCATGTACGACATTGTGTGCATAAAGCAGAACCGGCTGTTGTTGATCATTCTGCACCTCCTGAATCAACCTGTCTGGTAGCTCCAGGTCGATCCATATCCAATCCCGCACCAAGCAAAAAGGTCGCGAGGGATATCGCTCCTGCACAAACTCAATGGCGTCTTCGACGCTCATTTCCGTTCCCTGCATTGCTTCTCCAGGGCCGTACAGCAACTCTCCCAGCTTGTTCAGTTCATCCATCGTCATGCTCCATTAGCTCAAGTGTTTTCCACCTAATCCGAGATTAGGCTAGGAAATTGTTATAGATGGCGTTCCTGGAATAGTCAAATTCTAAGTAGCTGAAACGAATCGCCGGCGAATCTAGAGCAACGGCGATGCGCTGGTACCAGACCAAAAACATGCATCATCAGATGACTGGCATGGCATCAAAATGACCCATTTGCCTACCTGGGTTACACTGTTCGCATTCACAGGTAGGTAACCATGGCCAGCGGCGAACATCTCAAAGCACTACTGCGCTCGCATATCAAAGGCGACGACAGGCATTTCTTGGCCGTGGCTATGCAGTTGGCCGCGCATGAAGCCAAACAAGGCCATGGGAAGCTCGCGGATGACCTACGTGCGCTCATTGACTCTGCGAAATCTCGCTCCAAGCAACTACCTAATAGGCAGCCGGTTCCGATTGGTCAGCCAAAGGGAGAGCTCAGCAGCCTTCTATCCGTTGCCCTTCCCCATACACGTTTCTCTGAAATGATCCTTGATGACGGGACACACCAAAGGCTGGCCCGGATCATCAGCGAACAGCGCAATTTCGAGAAAATCAGAGCTCACGGCCTTTCCCCCAGACGAAAGCTCCTTCTGGTTGGCCCACCAGGCACAGGTAAGACCATGACGGCATCGGCTCTCGCCGGTGAGTTGGGGATCCCTCTCTACATAGTCAGGCTCGACAGCTTGATCACTAAGTTCATGGGTGAGACTGCTGCCAAACTGCGCCAGATTTTCGATGCTATCCGAGACACTCGCGGCATCTACTTTTTTGACGAGTTTGATGCCATTGGCTCCCAACGTGGTTTGGCCAACGATGTCGGTGAAATCCGCCGTGTACTCAATAGCTTCCTTCAGATGATTGAGCAGGATCAGTCTAATAGCCTGATCATCGCCGCGACTAATCACCCGGACATTCTTGACCATGCGCTATTCCGACGGTTCGACGATGTCATCGAGTATGGGCTTCCCAATCACGAGCAAATTAAAGCGGTATTGAAGAACCGGCTCGTCAATTTCGCGAAGCCCATCAAGCGCTGGGACAGTCTGTGTAAAGTTGCTGAAGGTCTCAGCTATGCAGAACTGTCGCGAGCAGCTGACGACACCATCAAAGATGCGATCATCCATGATCGCGCCAGTATTTCGGCAGAGGACGTGGTGAAGAACCTTGAGGAGCGCAAGGCTTTCCACGGGAGACAGCGCTCATAAGGCAGTGAAGCCACACAATGGAAGACCCGAACGCAGGACAGCGTCCACACTTTCTTTTTCAGGGAACTGGCAAGGCTGAGCGATTCCAATCTACCGCAGCTGGTGGTGGGGAAAAGCGCATACCATCGCAAGACAGAGCATCCCATGGTGCCGCGCTACTCAGACAGTTGGGCAACATTCGCCAGAACATCGGGAAAGCTGTTCAGCTTCAGCGCCAAGCAGGCATCGAAGCCGGTCTAGGGCTTCAAATTGAATTCAAAAGCCAGCCGAGTATTGAACTCGCTTTTGAAAGTTTGGCTCGTAGCAGACAGCACATCGAACTGCTCAATGTCCGCCATGACGAGGCAACACAGACTACATTTGCCACCGTTTTTGTCCCCGATGGCCAACTGAAAACCTTTGAGAATTTGGTCACTCAGTACCTCGAAAATGACACAGGCAAGGGGCAACCCCGCAATGCCCCGCTGTTGAATACTATTCAACAAATCCGAGTTGCGACGTTTGAAGCGCTGTGGACAGATGATAAGTCCGCACTGCCAGCAGATGCTGAGCACTCTCTCTGGTGGGAGTTCTGGCTGCCAGTTAGAGACGACCGAGAATCTGTGCTCCAGCGCTTCCGGACTACCGCTGGGGCATGCGGCTTCAAAATATCCCAGCATGTTCTGTACTTCCCTGAACGTACAGTAATTAACGTTCACTGCACGCGTGCCCAGATCACTCAATCGATGGCACTGCTGAACGAAGTTGCGGAAATTCGCCGGGCCAAGGAAACGGCTGAGTTTTTCGATGCCCTGGAGCCCAATGAGCAGCGCCAGTGGGTCGATGAGCTGCTCGAACGCACGACCATCGCCGACAACGCCCCGGTGCATATTTGCTTGCTTGATACAGGTGTGAATCCTGGCCATCCTCTGCTCGCACCAGGCATCGACGTACAAGACCTTCACACCATTAACACCGCGTGGGGAGCTCACGACAATCATGGCCATGGGACAGGACTAGCCGGCGTAGCTCTGTATGGTGACCTCGTAGACCCACTTACGGACAATGGGCCATTGACGATTAATCATCGATTAGAGTCGGTCAAGGTTCTACCTGCTGCGGCAGGCAATCAGGATGAGCCCTTTGGTGTACTGACCATCCAGGCAATAGCTGAGCCCGAATTTGCCCAGCCAGAGCGCAAGCGCATTTTCAGCATGGCCATCACCAGCACTGACGGTCGTGATCGGGGCAGGCCCTCAGCTTGGTCTGCGACAGTCGATGCATTGGCGTTCGACGTATTGGGCGAGCGGCTCACCCCTCGTTTAATCATCATCTCCGCAGGTAACGCGGATAAAGATGAATACCTGAAGTACCCTGATAGCAACCTCACCGACGCGATTCATGATCCTGGCCAAGCTTGGAATGCAATTTGTGTTGGTGCATACACTCAGAAGGCCAGAATCGATCCGCCGCTCCCCGGATATCAGCCCCTAGCTCCCTCTGGGAGTCTAAGCCCGTTCAGTACTACATCACTTAATTGGACAGGCTCTCCCTGGCCCCTAAAGCCTGATGTGGTATTCGAGGGAGGAAACCTGGCCAAGGATTCTCAATGGGCTTGTACACACTCATCCCTGTGTTTGTTGACCGCCAACCACGAGCCTCATAAAAGTCTCTTCTCGACCACCTGGGCCACCAGTGCGGCTTCAGCTTTAGCTGCACGAATGGCGGCCCAGATACTCGCGGCCTATCCGCAATTATGGCCCGAAACAATTCGCGCTCTAATAGTTCACTCTGCGGAATGGACGGAGCGTATGCAGCAAGATTTTTTGACCGGGGCCAGGAAGGCAGACTATGCCGGGCTGGTTAGAACCTGCGGCTTTGGTGTCCCCGACCTGGGGCGAGCGCTCTGGAGTGCAGCGGACTCACTGACATTGATTGTTGAGGATGAGCTCCAACCTTTCATGAAGCAGGGCCCGAAGAGCCCTACAGCACGAGATATGCACCTGCATCTCTTGCCATGGCCCAAACAGGAACTCCTTGACCTAGGCGAGACTGACGTGGAAATGCGCGTCACCTTATCCTACTTTGTTGAGCCGAACCCAGGTGTAGCCGAGCGCGGTGTCAAAGGTCGGTATCGCTACGAATCGCACGGACTTCGCTTTGAAGTCAGTCGTCCTGGCGAAGATGAAACGGATTTCCGTCAGCGTATCAATCAGCGCGCTCGGGATGAAGAAGAGGGTACTTACCAAGGGGGCGGCTCTGATACACGTTGGCTACTCGGCACTCGCTCCCGTCATCGCGGATCACTGCATTCAGATATCTGGAGAGGTACAGCAGCCGACTTGGCTGGCCTTGGTATGCTCGCGGTTTATCCCGCCCTGGGCTGGTGGAAAACCTTACTGAAGGAAAACCGGGTCAACAATCGCACCAGATACAGCTTGGTGATATCGATCAAGACGCAGCAAACCGACGTCGATCTGTACAATGCAATTGAAACTCAGATAGCTGTTCCGGCACTGATTGAAACCTAAGCCCATCAAATGACGACTCAAGGGCCCTGATCAAGGCTCCAGAGGTCGACGCAGATATCTACAGAGTTGTTGCCGCTAAGTTGCCCCAGAAAACATCCTTCAGGTCTGAGATCCAATCTACGAGGGCTCTTTAAGGGCCCTCGTATCCGGCCTTCAGTGTAGAACTTGCCCCGCAGAGCCCTGCTGTAAAAACCGGAACACAACTTCAGCTCGTGCCTCAATGTCTTCACTTGAAAACTCATCCGGCATGCCATTCAGCATGTGATCGATGATCGCAGTTTTGAGCTGTGCCTGTGTGGATGCCTTGTCACGAAAGTTGCCCATTTCAGCTCGGCGAGCTCCAACGACAGATAGAAGATCCATGGCCACCTTCTTCAGTTTGCTAATGTCGCCTTTACTCAGTGCTGATTTGTCCTTGCCAAGCAGGTCATAGATGGCGAGTTCTTTCTCTGTCGAAAAACCTTCACGGATGTAGCGCTGTTCTTCCTGATCCAGCGAATCATGCACCTGAAGTAATTGATCAAAGACCTTCTGAATCTCGACTTTGTCCTTGTCTCGGTTGTACTCCTCGATGATCTCCTCATAGCGCTTATACAAATCAACGCGTGTAGGGTTAGCCATAAGCATCGCCTCGATACGCGCCTGGATCCGCTCCTGCAAGCTAAGGGTTACGGCCTGCTGCTGACTCGACTTGGCGAACTCCGCACGCAGTCGCTCAAAATTGATACCAGACAGGTCGTATGGCTGAGTCGGCTTTTCGTTGGCCGTGTTGAGCGGCACAACCTCAAGGGCGTTATCCACCAGCCCTCGTAGCTCCTGCATGATTGAGCTGACATCAACCTTGCCTTTAGGCTTTTGCAACATGTTGTAGATGGCTGCGATAGCACTTTCTTGAGGCTCGTACTGATGCAGCTCATCACGTGGAAATAACCCGCGATAGCGGTCAGCTACATCCTCGGCAAGCACCTGGAAGGTCTTCTTAGCCTCAGCCGAAACAGAGATAGCATTATTCGCATCCAGTAGTGCCTGCCAGCGCTCTTCGCCGTTTTTGGCCTTAACCAAATCGTCTAACTCAAAACCTATGCTGGTCAGGTGCGCCTGTACTTTTAAGATCGCTGCGGCGTACTCCACGAGAGCTTGCTCCTCATCGAGCAAGGGATCTGTGCCATCGCCTTGGGCATTGCCCTGTTCACCTTGACCGTAAACAGATAGCGCCTTGCGCAAGCTTTTGAGCATGCCGTTGTAATCAACGATTAGGCCATTTTTCTTATGCGCCGCCACACGGTTCACCCGAGCGATGGCCTGCATCAGCGTATGTCCCTTCATAGGCTTATCGAGATACAGGGTCGCCAGCGACTTCACATCAAAGCCGGTCAACCACATCGCACAGACGATAGCGACGCGAAACGGATGCTTACCATCCTTAAAGCACTCCTCAATATCGCGGCCATCGATGCCCTTACTGATAACTTCACGATAGGGTTTAACCTCGATGCCTTCCTGGCTAAAATCCTGGATCTCATTCTGATCAGAACTGAATACTGGATGAATTTGCGTCGTCCTCATCCACTCGATCAGCGCAGCATCGCGACGTAACCCCTCAGAGAACGGTTTGCCCTTGGCTATGAATGGTGCCTGGTCGTCGTGCAGCTTGGTCTCCAGCGCTAGGATCTTCTCGGCCCATTTTTCCCTAATTCGGATGGCCATCTTCACGCAAGTGATCTTGTCGATGCAGACCAGCAGCGCCTTGGCATTGCCACCATACTTGATCGGCTGACCGGCCTTTGGTGGTGCCTCCATCAGCCGCCAACGCTGATGAAAGTGCTCGACGAAATCTGTTGCGACATCATTCAAATGGGTATCAGAAGTGAACACCGGGTAATCACGGGCCAGTTCGCGGTAGAGCTTTTCTTCCTGCTCTTCCGTGAGGTCACCATCAGCTCGGGCCTGATCGATACGATCTTCGATGCGCCTGCTTAGCGCCTCATCGACAATGTGCAGCTTTTCACCCCGGCTCTCGTAATAGAGGGGCAGGGTGGCACCATCAGCCACGGCACGCTGGAAATCATAGACCGAGACATAGCTGCCAAAGACTCGTTCGGTTTCACTCTTCTCATCCCCATCAATCAGCGGAGTACCGGTGAAACCAATGAATTTGGCCCGCGACAACGCCATACGCATTTGCGTTGCCAATCGCCCGTACTGGGTACGGTGAGCTTCATCGGAGACCACAATGATGTCATCGCGTTCTGACCAAGGCTCAGTTACACGCTTACGAAACTTGTGGATCAGGCTGAACACATAGCGGCGATTTTCGTCTTTCAGCAGACGTTCCAGGCCTTCAGCCCCAGCTGCCTTGTCACGGCTGTTAGTGGAAATACCGCAGCCGATGAAGGTGCTGAAGATTTGATTGTCCAACTCCTTACGGTCAGTGAGCAGAACGAAGGTATAGCGAGAGGAAATCTTGCGGTGAATCTTCTGGCAGAGGAACACCATCGAGTAACTCTTGCCGCTACCTTGGGTATGCCAGAACACCCCAAGCTTACCGGCCTGAACATTAGGGCCACCTTCGCGCAGATTATCGATAGCGCGATTAACCCCAAGGTATTGGTGGTTGCGGGCGATCACCTTGGCGGTGTGCTCTTCGCTATGGTCGAACAGCGTGTAGTTCTCAACGATATCCAGCAGACGGTTTTTGTTGCACATGCCCCGCAGCAGGATCGGCAAAATAGGCTTGAGCGGTGCAGTGTCCGGTTTCGGAGCGGGGTCTGCATCCTCCTCAGCCAAACGCTTCCAGCGGTAAAAGTGATCCCAGCTGCTGGTAATGCCGCCATAGCGCGCATCCAGGCCGTTAGAAACAATCACCAGTGCGTTGTAGTGAAACAGCTGGGGAATGGTGCCGGGGTGACTATCGTCAGGACGGCCTCGATAGTCGATATAGTTCTCGTCGAACGCAGCTTTTAACCCTTTGTCGTGGCGCTTCAGTTCGATAAATACCAGAGGCAAACCGTTGACGAAACCGACCAAATCGCAGCGTTTGGTATAAGGGCCGCTCTTGACCCAAAGCTCACGCACCACCAGAAAGTCATTGTCGTCCTGCTTACCTTCGGCGAACTCGATGACTTTGACGTGTACGTCCTCCTCGGGGCGACCATTGGGTGCCTTCAGGCTGATACCGTCACGCAGCATGCGCCACTTATCTTCGTTGTGTTGCAGCAGGGTCTTGGTGGGGTCAGCATCCAGCAGCAGTTCACGCGCCTGTGTCAGTTTGATCGGTGACACCTTGGGGTTGAGCCGGGCCAAGGCCTTATCCAGCTCGCGAACCAGCACCACCTCACTACGATCCTTACGCCCGAGCGTGGAATCCGGATCAGATGGCAAACCATGGACTTCGTCCATGGCATAAACCGAACGCCAACCCAACTCCTCAGCCATCAGCTTCGCGGCGGGTTCTTGGATATTTTTGTCTTCCGAATAACTGGCCTTAGCCATACTGAACCCTCCCTGCTCAGGTGGTTTAGACCTGAATTGCTCCTGAAATTAGTTTTGGTAAAAACTCGTTTCGAGCGTGAGCAAGCAATTCATTAGTCTGAGCCAAAGTATCCACTTGCTCAAAGAGCGACCAAACTCGGCTGTGAAACTCTTGCTGCAAGATTGCCGAAGGTACTCGCAATTTTATTGCTCCAATATCTGTACGCCCCAGCTCTAGCTGATTCGTCGACCCAACCCCCATCGTGGATAGTGTTGGTTCTAACTCAAGCAAAGCCACTCCCAGAAAGCTGATGCTTTCGGGAGTAGATGGGCGGGCAATGGTGACATGGGTATCTACTGTGCAGTCTTCAATTTGGCTGCGAACCTGTGCAACACGCCCTAGCGTCCCGGCCCCAGTAGAATTAATCAGGATATCTCCGAGCTGAATCAACCTTTCAGGTTTTACTTCCTTTGACTGCCTGCGAGCTGGTTTCAGACTCAGACGACCGCCACGTATGCATTTTTGGTTGATTACTAAACCCTTTGCAGACTCGTCATATTTAGGTGTGATGCCACGATTCAGGAATTTGACCAGCGAACAGACTTCCCGAATGTGCCAACCATCAGGCAAACCATTGGTCAATGAAGCTTGCTCGAACCCTGGGAAGCGCAAATTAACAAACCACTCGCGATACAAAAGACGGGCCGACTCTTCGAGCAACTCAATGCGACGAATATTGGCATCCATAAGTTCGTCATATGCGGAAAGAATTTCGACTATACGATCCTGCTCAACCAGCGATGGAAGTTTTAGCTCGAAACTCGCAATATCTTTTCCGCTGATATGCGGAATATTTGCGCCGGTAGTAACGCTCTCTATGTGCCCCAGAAACTCTGGAGTCGACAGCACATAGCGGAGAAAATTGGTACGAGCGAGATTCTCAGCTCCCCGAATACGGGTAACCCGCTGGACAAGTAAACACGGTAAGTCCAGCTCCTTGACCCAGGCCAGCTTGAGCCCACCACCGACGACTGGACGATCCATGGCCAGAAGAACATCATCTTTTTCCAACTGATAACGCCGAAAATCTTCAAATTCAGCGCTATTCCATTTCTTGGCTTTATCTCCCCAGCGAAGGAAACCCTGCTGGACGTTGTCGCCGCGAACCAGCCGCACACCATCCTCTGAAGCATTAAGAAAATACTGGCTCTTAAAAGCAAATCCAACGAGCAGGTCGGCAATATCACCCAACTTCTTTTGTTGCCAGCTCACTCTGTAAGCTCCAAAAAAGCTAGCTGGATGTTGTCAGCCAACCTCGCGGCCTTATCGTTCAGCTCAGCCAGCTCGCTGTGGATCTCCTTCATTCGCTCGCGGAATGTCTCACCTTCGTCGTCATTTTCAACGCCAAGCGCCACTCCTACGTAGCGCCCCGGTGTCAGCGAATAATCGTTGGCTGCGATGGTCGCGCGACTGACCAAGGCACATAAACCCGGCACGTCTACATAAACGCCGTCTGGAAAACGGCTCAGTAGCCAGTGTCCTTGAGCAATGAAGTAACCCGCACGCTTAAAAGCCTCAACTGCTAGGTCACGTACCGTAGGTTGCTCTCGCTTCTTCACATCGCGGTGTTGCAGGGCTTTTTTCACCTCACGGCAATCTTCGTAAGCAAAGGTATAGCCAGCAGAAGCCCACTGGCGGCTACGCAGTTGCTTGTCTGCCATATCCAGCAACTTAAGCCAGGCCTTGTGACGAGCCTCAAGTGCGGCAAGGCCCGCCTTGAGGACTGCGTTGCCTGCTTCTGCCTTACTCTGAGCTGTTTTGCGAGCAGCTACGTTGGTTGGTGCAGGCAACTCACCCAGCAACGACTTAGCCTCTTGCAGCGCCTTATCTATGAGCTGTTGCCATGCATGGCTTTCCGTTTGTACTTGCGTCAACTCATCACGAAAGCTGGCCAAGAGCTCATCCGTCAAACCATGGTCTTCACCCAATTTGGTACGGACAATGGCAACAGGGGTCGCTTGCAAGCTAGCGGCGGCAAGATCGCTTAGAGCCTTATCTACCAAGCTGATCTGCTGATTGTCAGCGTCAATCCGTTCGGGCAACTGTTGCAGATGCTCAGCCAGTTGCTGCTGGTAGTGACCCAGTAACTCAACAAAACGCTCACTCTGGCCACGATACAGCCACGTAATTGCCGACAGGTTGCTTAGCTGCTCTTCAGTGAATACATGGGAACGTGCCGAGACCACCGTGTAGACATTCCGTGCATCAATCATCAGCACACTGTCCAAGCGCTCCTTCGGCTTACTTTTGTCGTAAAACCACAAAGTGCAGGGCAGGCTGCGGGTATAGAAAAACTTTGGCCCGATAGACATCATCACGTCCACATGGCCGGTCTCCACTAGTTGCTGGCGGATGTCTCTGTCTTTATTGCCAGCATCCGAGGCACTGGCAGCCATGACGAATCCAGCCCTGCCAGTGGCATTTAAGTAGCTGTAAAAATACTGAACCCACAGACTGTTGCCATTTGAAATGGTCTCGGTGGAGTCTTTGCCTCGGCTCTTGCCAGCGGTACCAGGCAAACCAAAAGGCAGACGCTTGGGTGGGTTGTCTTCGAGAGTGCCAACCTGACTTTTGATCTTCGCAACCTGCACACCATCAACGTTAAACGGCGGGTTAGCCATGACAAAGTCACACTGACCAACCAGCTGATGCTGATCTTCATAGAAGGTGTTGCCCAGTAGGATTTTGCCTTCTAGGCCATGTACCGCGAGGTTCAAACGCGCTAGCTTGCTATTGACCTCTGCTTTCTCCTGACCGTAAAAAGTGATGTCCGCATCATGGGTAAGCTTGTGTCGCACGTCCTCCATGAAGTGGCCAGTCTGTACGAACATGCCTGCCGAGCCACACGCAGGATCAAGCACGATTCCGTGATCAGGCTCGATCACGTTGACGATCATCCGCACCAAGCTAGGTGGCGTGAAGAACTCACCGCCCTCCTGAGCACCGCTCTGGGCAAACTGGTTAAGGAAGTATTCATAGATCCGCCCAAACACATCGCCACTGGCATTTTGCAGAGCGGGGCGGTTAAAAATCTTGATGAGGTCAGGTAATAGGTCGCGCTCTAGCCCGTGATAATTCTTGGGCAGTGCACCGGCCAACAGCTTATTACCGTCCTGGTCGGTGACACTGTCCTCAATCGCCTGCATGGCTTCATGGATTGCTGCTGCAATGTTTTCACTTGCGGGCAAACTAGCTAGGTATTCGTAGCGGGCGATTTCCGGCAGGTAGATTGCCGCTTTACCCTGAAAACCCAATTTGATGCGGTCTTCACGCAGCTGACCAGTAGCCCGAGCAGGAATGCTGTTTTCCACTTCTTCGAGCAAAGCATAAAAACGAGTCGTGGCATGTCGTAGGAAAATCAGCCCCAACACAGGCATCGAGTATTCGCTGGCAGTGAGCTTAGAGTTCGCCCGTAGCTGATCTGCTGCCTCCCATAGGTCGTCTTCGAGCTGTTTGAGTTCTTGATAATCCATATTCAACGACGTGCCTTTTTTCGATTTCGTCATGATGAATCCGCTGGTGCTTACCTTACCTGCGATTCAAAAATTACTCGCCTTCGTCTAGGGGGGGGAGTGTGATGTGCTGATTGTAACAAGGTACAACACCCCAATGTGCAGCTAGACAGCTAGCTCTCATGCGAAATGCCAAAGCTGAAAGCGCAAAACCCCCAACAAATTCGCATCTGTTGGGGGTTTTGCGTATTTAGCTAAGGTGAACCTTAACTCTGGCCGAATCGCTTAACTTTGACCGAAGCGGCGATTAACTTTGCCCGCCTACAGCCGTTAGACGTCCAGGTTAGACACGGCCAGCGCGTTGGTTTCGATGAACTCGCGACGCGGTTCAACGTGATCGCCCATCAGGGTGTTGAAGATCTGATCCGCCGCGATGGCATCTTCAATGTTGACCCGCAGCATGCGACGGCTTTCCGGATCCATGGTGGTTTCCCACAGCTGGTCCGGGTTCATCTCACCCAGCCCTTTGTAGCGCTGAATGTAATGACGACGCGCGGTTTCGTTCATCATCCATTCGAGCGCTTCCTTGAAGGTGCTGATCGGCTTCTTCTTCTCGCCGCGCTGCATGTATGCACCCGGCTCCAGCAGGCTTTGCAGGGTTTCCCCCAATTCGGCCATGGAGCGGTAATCGTTACTCGCAAACAGATCGCGGTTGAAGGTGATGTAGCTGGACAGACCGTGAGTGATGGATTCCACTTCGGGCAGCCACAGGTGGCGTTCGGTATCCTCGCGCAGGCTGACGTTGTACTGCTGGCCCGAGCGCTCGGTCGCCGCGACACGGGTAGCCAGGCCTTTGATCCACTCGTCCATGAACGCCTTGTCGCCAAGGTTCTCGACGGTCAGACGCGGCAGGTAAACGAAGTGCTCCATCAGCTCCTGCGGATACAGACGGGCCAGACGCTTGAGGGTACGCATGACCGCGCGGAACTGCTGCACGATACGCTCGAGCGCCTCACCGGTGATGCCCGGCGCGTCTTCGTTGACGTACAGGTAGGAGTCTTCGAGGGCGGACTGGGTCAGGTACTCTTCCAGCGCCTCATCGTCCTTCAGATACTGTTCTTGCTTGCCTTTCTTGATCTTGTACAGCGGCGGCTGCGCGATGTACACGTAGCCGTTCTCGATCAGCTCCGGCATCTGGCGGAAGAAGAAGGTCAGCAGCAGGGTACGAATGTGCGAGCCGTCGACGTCCGCATCGGTCATGATGATGATGTTGTGGTAACGCAGCTTTTCGATATTGAATTCTTCGCGACCGATGCCGCAACCCAGCGCCGTGATCAGAGTACCGACCTCGGCGGAGGAGAGCATCTTGTCAAAGCGTGCTTTCTCGACGTTGAGGATCTTACCCTTCAACGGCAGGATCGCCTGGGTACGACGATTGCGGCCCTGTTTCGCAGAGCCGCCGGCGGAGTCACCCTCCACAATGTACAGTTCGGACAACGCCGGATCTTTTTCCTGGCAGTCCGCCAGTTTGCCCGGCAGACCGGCGATATCCAGTGCACCCTTGCGGCGGGTCATCTCGCGCGCCTTGCGGGCCGCTTCACGGGCACGGGCGGCATCGATCATCTTGCCGACAACGGCCTTGGCTTCGCTGGGCTTCTCTAGCAGATAGTCGCCGAAGAACTTGTTCATTTCCTGTTCCACCGCCGTCTTCACCTCGGACGACACCAGCTTGTCCTTGGTTTGGGAGGAGAACTTGGGGTCCGGTACCTTGACCGAAATGATCGCAGTCAGGCCTTCCCGGGCATCGTCGCCGGAGGTGTTGACCTTGAGCTTTTTCAGCAAACCTTCCTGCTCAATGTAGGCGTTCAGGCTGCGGGTGAGGGCGCTACGGAAACCCGCGAGGTGGGTACCGCCGTCGCGCTGAGGAATATTGTTGGTGAAGCAGAGAATGCTTTCGTTAAAGCTGTCGTTCCACTGCATCGCCACTTCCACGCCAATGCCGTCTTCGCGCTGCAGGTTGAAGTGGAACACCGAGTTGATGCTGCTCTTGTTCTGATTCAGGTAGTCGACAAAAGCACGCAGGCCACCTTCATAGCGGAATAGCTCATGCTTGCCGGTGCGCTCATCCCTCAGGTTGATACCCACACCCGAGTTAAGGAAGGACAGCTCGCGCAGGCGTTTGGCAAGGATATCCCAGCTGAAGCTGATGCTGCTAAAGGTCTCGGCGGAGGGCTTGAAGTGGATCTGCGTGCCGGTGCTATCGGTGTCGCCGACTTCAGCCAGTGGAGCCTGTGGCACGCCGTGTACATAGGTCTGTTCCCAGACTTTACCGTGACGGCGAATGGTTAGGATCAGCTTTTCAGACAGGGCGTTCACGACGGAAACCCCCACCCCGTGCAGACCGCCGGACACCTTGTAGCTGTTGTCGTCGAATTTGCCGCCTGCGTGCAGGACGGTCATGATCACCTCGGCCGCCGATACGCCTTCCTCGTGCGCATCAACCGGGATGCCCCGGCCGTTGTCTCGCACGCTGACGGACTCATCGGTGTGGATGGTGATGTCGATATCGCTACAGTATCCCGCCAGGGCTTCGTCGATAGAGTTGTCGACGACTTCGAAGACCATGTGGTGGAGGCCAGTGCCATCATCCGTGTCGCCGATGTACATACCGGGGCGCTTGCGCACTGCATCTAGGCCCTTGAGTACCTTAATGCTCGACGAATCATAGGCTTTGTTATCGGTCATCTTGAGTCACTCCAGACTTCATTCGGTCTGCACAATGTGCCCATGTTCCACGTGGAACATGGATAAAGGTGTATCCGGCTGCCAGCAATTGCTCAGCGAGTCGGCATCTACGCAGGTAATAAATACCTGACACTCCAGCGATTCGAGCAGGCGACACAACGCCTGCCGATGCGCGCTATCGAGTTCAGAGGGCAAGTCGTCCACCAGGAAAACACAGTCCTGCTGACGATCCAGCTGCCGCAGCAAGCGCCCTTGGGCGATCTTGAGCGCGCATACCACCAGCTTCTGCTGGCCTCTGGACAGCACCTCAGCGGCATTCAACCCCCGAAGCCGCAACCTCAGGTCGCCCCGTTGTGGGCCAGCCTGGGTATGCCCGAGGGCGCAATCGCGCGCGAACTGGCTGTCCAGCACCTCGGCCAAACTTCGCTCCTTATCCCAACCTCTGAAGTAACTGAGGGTAAGACCGTCCAGTGAAACCAGCTCGGCAAGCGTCTGCTCGAAGATCGGTTTCAGCTGCTGCAGATAAGCCTGTCTGAAGCCGTCTATCTGCTCGCCAGCGGCGACAATCTCGGCCTCCCAGGGGGCGAGGAGCGAACGTTCGATTCTACCACGTCGAAGCAGTGAATTCCGTTGTTTGAGACTCTTTTGCAGCCGCTGCCAGGCTGGTAGGAAACGATGTTCCACGTGGAACACGCCCCAGTCCAGGTACTGGCGGCGCTGCTTGGGCGCCCCTTCGAGCAACCGAAAGCTATCCGGATTGATCAACTGCAGCGGCAACAACTCAGCGAGCTGAGCCGTACTACGTGCGCTCTGCCCATTGATACGAATTTCGTAATCCGCCTGGCGGTTACGTGAAATCCCCAAACGCGACGCGACACCCTGCACTGATTGCAACTCGGCAAACACCGTGCAGCTGTCTTGGTCGTACTGAATAACGGGTTGCAGTCGAGTGCTTCGGAAGGAGCGCGCGAGGCCAAGAATGTGAACGGCCTCCAGCAAACTGGTTTTGCCACTGCCGTTGGCGCCGGAAACGAGGTTGATACGCGGAGAGGGGAGCAGGGTCACCGGGTGCAGATTGCGCACCGCGGTGACCGCAAGACGAGTCAGGGGCATGCGCGATTAGAGGCGCATGGGCATAACGACGTAAAGACTTTCATCGGATTCAGCTTCCTGAACCAGTGCACTGCTGTTGGCATCGGACAGTACCAGCTTGGCCTGTTCGTGACCCAGCACATTCATCACGTCGAGGAGGTAACTGACGTTGAAGCCGATCTCCAGGCCCGCGCCGTTGTAGTCGACCATTACTTCTTCTTCGGCCTCTTCCTGCTCCGGGTTATTCGCCTGGATCTTCAGCTGACCGGATTCCAGAGTGAGACGAATACCGCGGTATTTCTCATTCGACAGAATGGCTGTACGGCTGAAAGCGTCACGCAGGGTCTGGCGATCGGCGATAACGATCTTGTCACCACCCCGCGGCAGCACACGTTCGTAATCCGGGAACTTGCCGTCCACCAGTTTGGAGGTGAAGGTGAAGTCACCGGTGGTCGCGCGAATGTGGTGGCTACCCAGCACAACGTTGACGGTGTCGTCGGCTTCGCCGAGCAG
>CENH01032172.1_pt1 | contig 21127 bp, 15 predicted proteins | sample 530171 | NCBI WGS metagenome assembly CENH01 (sample SAMEA2591132, study PRJEB7988) | marine metagenome | biome: marine biome (ENVO:00000447); feature: deep chlorophyll maximum layer (ENVO:xxxxxxxx); material: saline water (ENVO:00002010), including plankton (ENVO:xxxxxxxx) | depth 70 m | reverse complement strand
TTATCTCTTAACTGGGTGTGTGAATCTATTGGAGCACGTCAGAGTACTCCGCCGCCAATTCATAATATTTGTTAAGAACCTTGTCCCAATCACCATTATTCTGATAGCTCGTGATTTCGTGAGCAATATATAGATCAGCTACTTTTTGCTCCTCGCTTATTTCATCCACATCTTCATCATCACGTTCATTTCGAATGTTTTTGCAAACTTCTATTGCTTGCTCATTTCGTTTAATTTGTTCGTTTAGATCTAATTGACGTTTTCTACTTTTCTCTGCTGATTGTTGCATTTCACTTGTAAGTTCAATCTTTGATTGAACGCCTTCAGTCAACTCTTGATAATAATCAGGGTACTTAATCTTTAGGTCATCAGGGAAAACCTTTAAAAGCGCTAACTTATTAGACGTGTCATAAGGCTTAATATTTAAGCGAGTCAATTCTTCTAATATGGATTTATTGACTTCCTTCTGTTCTAACGCAGCTTCAATATAAGTATCCGAAGCATTCAAATCATCCTCAAAGGAAACCAAAGGAACCCCTTGGCTTATCCAAAACTCCAGAACCTCTGGGTCTGTATTTTTGAGCGCAATAGTAGAAAGAGTATGTTGTCTATTTTCTTCAAACCATTTTCTATCATTATCTGTTGATTTATATGAGTGCAAATGGGCTAGTTGTTCAGGATTAACTGAATACTTAGTCGCAACATATAAATCATAGAATTTTGGCTGGATGCCAAGATCAATCAACGCCGAAGTCACCTCAGTTGGTAATTCTGAAGTACTCTTTACAATCCAAGAAATGATTGAATCTCCACCAATAATTGTATGGTTGTCAATGTCATTTGCTTTGATTAACTCAATAAGGCCTGCGTAGTCTTTTTTCTGCGCCAAATCGTTAAATTCAGCTGCCACTTGTCCACTTACTGTTTTGAACTTACTTTCGTTGTTAATCTCAGGAAAAAGTTCTGTGTAATCATTTGAAAACCCAGATGTAGCGCCTCTGTATTCTCGAATTGAAACGCCGTATTCCAGAGCTAATTGCTCCTTTGCCATTAGAGGTATTTCAAGCGCATCAATACTCTCTGAAAGCCTAAGTACGCTTTCGTTTTTCCTTTTGTATAGACCACTTACTTCTTGAATTTCGAAATTTATTGTTTCGCAATGATACGGGGGGACCTTATCCTCTTCATTCAACTTTACTGCTTCATCTTTAAACTGAATACTTGAGTCTACGTTCCTTACAAATGCATCGACTTTGCGGTTAGTTTCTGATCCTATCGAAGTATTTTTGTAAAAAATGAGTGTAAGTATGGTAATTACAATACTCACTATTAACATAACAAAAATGATGGATTTAGTTCTTCTTTCCATGAGTGAATGTCCTAGTTGACAAAGTAATAGTGAGCCTAAAAAACGAGCCTCTAGGCTCACCGTATCCTTATACTTGCCTTACAAGCGTGCACAAGCAAACTTGTGTTTTGTATGCGCATCGTTGCATACATAAATACCTGCAGCTGTATTTAAACCGACAACGAGCACACAAGCGGTTATGAGAGGACCGCAAAGTGTCGATGCAGCAGCGCTCACAGCGGCCCCTGCTGATACCAAGGCGATAGACTGATTAAAACCAATTTCTCCTTGCATTAATCAACGCTGCTTCAATTCATCCTTTTCACGTGATGAATACCAACTACCTGACCTGGTGCGTGTATGATCTCGATCCGCTTCACCTCCGGCAAATTCACTTAGGCTGAAAGAATAGTAGAAATTAAGATTCATCCTAGACCCGTAAACTTCAATATGTTCCATATCATCTGTGGATGATATGGAGCATTATTTAGTGACTGAATTAAAACTTGTTCGTTCACTACATATTCGTTTCCGTTGAAAACTAATGTCGTGCAGTGGGAGTAAAAAGAGCAAGTTAGAAAAACTATAAATGCGGTGATAGGGTTAGATTTTTCATAATTCGGTTCCACGTAATTGCGTTAAGCAATGGAACTTAAAGAGTAATAGGCACATTACTTCTAACTTCTAGTTTACGTCCAATGTGTAAATTATCGTTTAAGTCCGTTTAGTAGCAAGATAAATATCTTCTCGCGTTATTGAGGTTGGTACAGAATTGATTAAAAATCAAGCAACCCTTTGGCAATTTGGCAGATACCCATTGTACTATGCCGGTTACCGGATGGGATGGTGTTATCAATAGGGTAAGATGAGTGCTGATCCCCCGTTTATGGGGTAGAGCCCCTGTTGGTGACCCAGTTAGGCTATTCAGTTCGTTAATTCGTGGATATTTTTAGAGAGGAAATGCTTGTATGTCAAGCCACTCAAGGGTGAGAGAGAAGTTGGTCGGTGTGAGAGGATTTGAAAATAGTCTGATCACGTTACATAGCAATATATAGTGGTACTCCCGTCAGAGCGACACTATATAGTGATACGTAGCATTACGTTTCGGGTGCCGAAATGTGCTGCTAGTGTACAAATGGGTGCACTATCCCTAGTTAAAAACATCCATATTTCACGCAATCTAAATGCTGTAATTATTGCTATTAGTTGCGTTTTATCCGCGTACGGATTGATACAGCAAACAAGGCAATAATAATGGGGCCTATAACTGCGTATAGCGTATTTACTAAATAAACGGGGGAGTTTTTCGGTAAATTATCAAAAATTTCAAGCTTATCTTTTTGAAGTGTTAAAGTCTGTATCGAGTATGTTAGTCCCCCTCTAATTCCTTCAAGGTTAATCTTGATAGAATTCATTAGTGTTTCAAAACCGTTCAACGATGAGCTTATATCCACTTCTGAAGTATTCATCTCAATTAGTGACTCATTAGCGTAAATTGAATAATCCCATAGGTGATAAGCATTTAGAAAAGTGAGTAGTGACAACCATAAAAACACTCTTAAAGGGCTGGTCCCATAGTTGCTAAACATCTTATATGCAGCAGGCACACTCAGTAACCAACGCCGCCACCACTTTAACTGCCTTCGCTTAGCTTCCATCTCCCCAACAAAAAAATCATTTGCTAATCCAAAGTCTTTATTCTCTTCAAGTGAATACCTAATGTTTCGATAGGTATTCTCGATCCCTGGCAGCATCTCGCGCCTGCTGTAATAATCATTTTGTTGGTGAAAACTTAGTTCATCAAACAATCCATTGCGCCTAATCTTTTTCTGCCGCCAATCATTCCCTATAAAATTAACGCCGCGAAGGTCAGTATTTCGAAAACTCGCTTCAGAAAGTCTTACTCCATTGAAAGTAACCCTTTTAGGATCCGCAAAGTTTATTTCTTCAAGCATGGCTCTGCTATTGAAAAGAACATACAGAACTACGTGTTCTCGTCTGTGCGGAAATCTAACGCGATAACGGTTAAACGCTCTTAGAAGACTTGTTCTTATCTTTCGTAGAAACTTTTTCACAAATCCCACGAAAGTTCGAATATAGTGGCGAATGCGGCTTTTGAGAAATGACTCATAGTTTCTATACTGGTATTTAATCTTTGTCCAAGTATTAACTTCAGGTCCAGGTTTCTGAGTTACTACTACAGATGGGCCGGCTACAGTAAAACTAACTGCGGAGCTTGCGGATAGTGAAACGGTTTTGGTTTGTATAAATGTTGCCTTACTAGAGAAGTGACAACGGTTGAAGTTAGCTGACTGTTTTAAAGCTCCCGAAATAAAGAACTCACCATCAAACTTTACTTCTTTTGCGATAAAACTTTCTTCTACTTCAATAGACGCAGCTTTAAAAAAGCTAAACTCTAGTCCGCTAAGATCAACTGAGCCTTTGAATTTGCAGGTTTGTAGTTCCAAGCTGCTAATTTCACAACCAGTCATATCTACATTGCCTTCAAACACGCCCTGTTTTACTTTGACCCCATAAAGGCGCGCACCTTGCAATCTCAATGTAGATTTACACACCACATTTTCCAGCTCTTTAGTTATTGGGAAGTTAAAGCCTCTCCAATCACCATCTCCCTTTAAATCTAGTCGTTTCAATCGCCACCAAAAACGCTTTTGAGCATCGGCTTGCCTTACAGTTTGATGAAATAGACACCGGTCTCCGTCATTAAGCGCTTTTTCTTCTGCTGGATGTTTACAGGTTTCGCCATTTCCATGGTTGTAACTGCACTTTTTGGCCATTTTTTGTTACCTCCATGTATTTTGACAGCTGGGAACATTTTTGGTGTTTGACTCTAAGCAAACATTTTGCCCCCGCAACTTTTGCCCGCATTTTTGTAGCTAATATTATCCATTCGACGCTATGAATAGAAAAACTACTTAATTATTTTAATTCATGCAGTTGGTTCCCAAAATTTTCAGCAATCTCCTAAACTCATCATTATCCGAATCACTTTTCCAGCGGTTGATAAATCGGCAAACTACTTGAAGATTATCTCTCTCGTAGTGGCCGTTGCTATCGATCCTGTCTAGGGAGCAAATAAGCTCTTTATCGCCATCCTTCTCGTCCATTTCCAGTGGCAGTTCTGTTAATGCGCACATGCCCTCCTGGGCTTCAATCAAGTCGGTTATGTAATCCTCAAGCTCAATTTCATTGCGGAACTTCACATCTTTATTTTTAACCGCCCTCTCTACTGTTTGCCCATTAGATTGTTTCGCTGTAGTAAACGCCATTCTTGCCATTCGCATAGCTGCTTTTCTGGCGCTGTTCGCATAGGTTACAGGATTATATTCTTTTGAAGCATTGGCATTTTTCTTTTTCCACAGTTCCTGTTCATGCCAAGGCGATAGATCTTCGCCATTTATCAAAGCGATAGCATATTCAGCATTTTCAGGTTTCAGTTGCTGGAGTGTAGCTTCGGTTGATAAGAAATCTTTTGCTTTTGGATGAAGACCGTGCCATAGAAGCTGTTGCCCTGATTTGCTGCGGTCTGACCATGGCTCACATGGTTTATGACAGACAACAACTTCTCTTTTTCGGCCAACAGGCTCTTTCTTGTTTTCAAAAAAATGAGGGGCATTTTTTGAAATAGTCCAGTATAGCTTCTCGCCATCTCTATGAATCCAGAGATCATCAGCTGTCTCAGAGATGATCGTCATGAGGTTATACCAACGTGATGCAGTTTGTCTGGTTGGCGCTTGTCCCCTGGCTGACTTATCATTTTTCATTCGAGAAACGATGTACTCTTCCTTTTTACCTTGCTCCCATAGTGGCTGTGCTTTGATATCGTTCATCGTTGCGACAGTGCCTTTTGCTTTACAGACTGGCCACTCGTAATTTTCTTCGCCGAAGTTGGCTATATAAACTCTCAAGTTTTTCACATCCCTGTTTTATAAATAATAATTAAAAAAGAACTCTATCAATTAAAATTCAAAATAAAATCGCCGCCTTCTTCTCCTTGTTGTTGAACAAAGCCAGATTTGGCGATAAAAGCCTCAATATAAGAAGACTCAATGGCAGCAAAAAGTTTATAGTGCCAAAAAGACCATTCTTCCGATTTCAGAGTATCGATTTCAGGTTCTCTTGAAAAAATTCTTATTTGTAATTTAAGCTCTTCTGGATCTCGGGTGTTGCATTTATTTATTATCACTTGCTCAAATGCTCTAAACTTCCCTTCTACTCGACTGCGGATTTCATATATTTCGTCCCATGTATTTAATTTATCTAGAACGTTAGGATCCTGTTCATCCCACACAACTTTAATTTTCGGTTCCGGGTCGCGAGCTTCGCTAATTTCAATCTTCAGTGAAGACTGAGCTTCTTCTGCATAGGGATAAAATGCCAATCGCTCTCTTCGTTTTTTATACTTAAAAAGATCTTTCGCTTTTTTCGCATCTTGATTACAAACATCACATAAGGGAATTAGATTATCTGGGTGTACCGCAAATATGGGATATTTTGACTTACATAACTGATGGTCGTAGTCAGCTCTCCACTGTTCACCATCCACTATACCCGCTCTGAATGCTGCCAGCTCTTTCATTCCACACGCTTTACAAATATTTCCGTTAACTGCTTGAGCTCTGAACGCATTGAAATGCGCCGTAATATCAGTTCCACCAGCAGCTCTTATGATAGGAATTAAATCTTTTGTAGCGCAGTAGAGGTGAGTTGATATTGCTTTTAACTTTTCGAAACATTCTGGTGGTAAAAAGTCCAATATGTCTCTGACTGGATTATCGAAGAAAACACTAAAGTTCTGGTTATTATACACAGCATCATACAGTCGAGTTTTGATGTCCTCCCCTGCTGCGTTTATCGAATCAAAGAGAAATTCAAACTTGTCCCTTGTAAGCGCGCTTTTTGCTCTCGGGTAGTTTTCTCGAGCATTTTCCCAACATGCATCCCCAACCGCACCTTCTGTAAAAAGCGTGCGATCAAACTCGTCAGCACTTGCTGCATGTTCTAGAAAAAAGAGTAGCTCTGCATTAAGCAAATCAAACACCTCAAACCTAGGCGAATCTGGTGACAACTTAAACAGCATTACTGGCTTAACTTCCTTATTAAATAGGCTCTCTCAGCAGATAAACCAAGATTTTTCTTAATCCATTTTTTGGCGTGTTCATCTCCTTTTTCTAATTGTACACGTATTTCGTCGATTACACTTTGTGAAATCAACGAACGTAATCCAAACAGTTCTTTTATTAGCACATCAAATGATGCACCGTAAGTCTCGTTTTGCGCCATGTTCATCTGTATAAGTCCGTTGTCGTCTCTCCGGAATTGATAAACATTTTGGCGCTTGAGAGAAGAGACCATAAATGGAGAATGCGTCGAGAGAAAAACCTGTGATTTTGTTCCTTTGTTACCGGCATTTAACGCATCAGAAACGTACTTATGAAAAGAAGTTCGCCAGGCTGGATTTAAATGCGTCTCTGGTTCGTCGAGTAAAAATAGAGTATTTTCCTGCGAATACAATTTTAATATCGCTAATATCTGCAGTAACTGCGACTCACCATCTGATAACTCTTCAAAAGCAACTGAAGTTAAATTATCCCCATCTAGCATCAAACGCTTAGCTGCTAATGCTAACTTTACTCTAAGGGGCTTTTTAACTGTCCCAAAAAAATAATTTCTATCCAGTTGATATCGGTCATGCGCGCTAATATTTTTTAGGCTCAACTGCTGAGTCTTATACAAGCGCTCGAAAAGCCTAAATGGGTTAAGTACGCCATTGGTTGATAGTCTGCTATCGTCAGCTAGCCGGCTGAGATCTAAGCTAATGGTACCCTTCAATGCATCTAATTCGTAGTACTCAAATTCTTCTGAGGTTGTTTTTCTGCCCTGATACTCAACATTTCCAGCTCCTGCTAATCTAATAAAGGACCTAACATTTTCTACTACTTCGTCGGCTATATATGGCTGAGTAAAATCAAATTCGAGTAACAGCAACGTTGGTTTTGAGTAAGAAAGCTTGTACAGCTTATTTTTTTTCGCTAAATCTTGGGCATAAAAAGACTGGTATTCAAAATCAATAAAAGCAACAACGAGCTGTGCACTATCGTAGTCGAGGTATATCAAGTTAGAGGGCTGAGTAATCGTTTCTGGTAATTCAATCTCATCTTCAACATAGCTTGCCGAGTCAAAATCAAACAAATATGAATGATTTCGTTGATACCTTTTTAGAAGATCTATTTTGTTCTTTCTAAACTGATTAAAAGCAGATTCCGAATTATTTAGATTATTCTCATATGCCAGGTCTAATGCACGTTTTTCTTTATGGTAACGTGCCCTAGCTTTCAGTGCCTTAAACAGCTGGTTTGCATTTTTTAAAAACGGACGTTGTAAGTTTTCATTCAGGCCGGAGGAATATCCCACAATATGCGGTAAGGGTAATTGTTCTAAGCCTATTTTTATTGATTGGTCGGCTTGCTCAACATCGATTGGCTGTACGTCACCACCATTGACTGATACCGAAAATTTGGGATCGGTAAAACCATCAGCAACTCGGAGTTTTTCACCGAATACTTCCGCATGAGCAGAAGGTGCTGCATTTACATAACCGCTCATGCTATAAACCAGCGAAAAGTCGAACCCTAAATGCCCTTTGTTTTTAAAATCAGTTCGCTGCAAACGTTCTAGATAGGCAAAACACTCTGCAATTAACTCCAATAGTTGGGATTTGCCAGAGCCATTTAAACCAATAAATGCGATGACATTGTCATCGGCATCCTCAAAATTAAAGGTCTGATCTTTCAATCCTTTGTACTGCCCTTCCAAAGTTAGCGACAGCAAACGCATCAGGATTTTTTCCTTACACTACTTTTTCTAACCGGCTTCAACGCTTCACGTTCTGCTTTAATTCTTTCTAGCAGAGCCTCCGCGCTGTTTTCTCCACTTATAAGCTCAGGGTTGGCGGCTCGCCAGTCCGAAGTGAGTTCGCCGCGAAATCCTTTAGCAAGGATGGATTGGGTGAATTTATTCACTCTCTGAAGTGCAGTATTGGCCTTTTGCTCGATGCGAGCAGCAAAAGCGAAGAGCTCTTCGACACGGCAGACAATCTCAGTTTGTTCTTCCAAGTCTGTAATATAAATGGAAAGTTTAAACAGTTGCTTTTGATATATGGCTGCGACATTCGTCGTTCCAGACTTGATCGCTGTTAATTGCTGTTGACCTTTGGGAGACTTGAAGAAGAGCTCAACATAATCAGCTAGAACAGTGTCATTAAATTTTACTCGCAAAATATTGTTGTTATATAAAAGCCCCTCTTTCCCTTTCCAAACACATGATTTCCCCACTAATTCAGTTGAATTTCTGGTATTGAAAAGCCAATCGTCTTTCCCAAGGCCGTATTTAATTCTCTCTTCTTTAGAGGCATCAACATATTTAAGATTATCGGTGTTATATCCCCAAAAATTGTCAATATTATTCATTTTTACATACGGGAGCCTTCCGTTTGAATCCTCATATTGCTCACCTGCAGCTCGAACAAGGCCTACAGATGACTCCTTAATTAACGAACTGAATAAGACCGAATGTTCCTTGAACGCAGCACCATCACGCCACTCTTCTGTCAACTTGCCACTTACGGCGGCGGCGAGGACGGATTGGCGGAAGGTTTTAAGGATTTCTGGAATGCGTTCGAGGCGGGCTCTGGTGGATTCCACCTGCGCGAGTAGAGTATCGAGTTTATCAGCAATCACCTTTTGTTCCGATAGTGGACAAAGCGGTAACTTTAAGCCAAATAATTGCTTTTGATAAATTGCTGCAACACTGGTTGTTGCGGATGTTATGTTTCGCAAATTTCTTTTTCCTACTGGCGAATTTAGCCAGTGCGCAACAATCCTTGGTTCAACTTCAATAAACTCAACTTTCAACAAATTATTGTTAAAAAGTATCGGCTGTGCTGATTTGATGTTAAAAACACCACACTTTCCGACAAGTTCAACGCTGTTCCTCGTGTTAAATATGAAGTCTCCTATTTGTAGGGAGTATCTTTCTATCTCGACTGGCTCAGCGTCCACTTTGGTAAAACCATCGAGTATGAAGTTTCCTTTGCTGTCTAAGTTGTTCATTTTTAGATATTTAAAAGTACGTTCTTCACCTTGTTCTCGGGCTGAGCGCACTAAACCAGTAAATGAGCTAGAAACCAAATCTGAAAATGTACAAACAGACCATTCAGGTGGCAGATTAACCTCAGCCATCACATTGCTCCTTCCAACGCCTTGATTAGTTCATCCAATTCACGCAGGACTGCTTTCAGTTCATTCTTGGCTTCCCGGGCTAATACATCTGGCTCTGGTAAATCAGCCGCATCCACACTGTCTTTATCTTTTAACCAGGAAATATCTAAAGAATCGCCTTTTGTTTCGCGTATCCACTCACGGCTAAAGCAGCGCCAGCGGGAATGCGCAAGACGGTCATCAATCCCTTGGTTTTCTTCCACCACTTCTTTGTCGACTTCAATTTCCTGTGCACCAAAGCTGTATTCGCCCTCTTTGCGTTGGCTTGTTCCATCAGATAATTCACCAAATACTTTTTCAAAAGCACCTAAATGTGGATCCATACCGAATTCTTTTTTAGCAAATCCAAGATCTGACTCACCAAACGGAGTGCGTTTACCAAAACTGGGCATGTTTGTGCGCAGGTCATATACCCACACATTTTCAGTGCAGTTTTCTTCCTGCTGTTTGCTTCTTGCTGAGCCTTTAGTAAAAAACAGCACGTTGGTTTTTACGCCTTGAGCATAAAAAATACCCGTTGGCAGGCGTAAAATAGTGTGTAGATTGCACTTATTCATTAAGTCTCGGCGTACATCAGTACCTACGCCCGCTTCGAACAGTACGTTATCCGGCAACACTACTGCCGCTCGGCCACCAGGTTTTAAGTTGCGATAAATATGCTGTAAAAACGCCAATTGTTTGTTGGTGGTTTTGTAGGTGAGGTCGTCTCTGGTATTGGATGCGTCACCACCTTTACTGGTGCCAAAAGGCGGATTTGCCAAAATAATGTCAGCTTGTTTTAACTCCTTCCCAGCATCACCCAAAGCGTTACCGAGATGTATCACACCTTCTTCATCGCCTTCCATACCGTGCAGTAGACAATTCATTAATGCTAAGCGACGAGTATTGGGTACCAGTTCCACGCCAACAAACGCTTTGTTTTTCTGGAATTCAGCTTCCTTGGCAGTAAGATCGAGATAGTTGTCTGTTTGATCACGCATATATTGGTCTGCAGCAACCAAGAAACCTGCGGTACCTGCGGCAGGGTCTTGAATTACTTCACCAATTTGCGGTTTTACACAGCGCACCATACTGTTAATAAGTGCGCGAGGAGTGAAGTACTGCCCTGCCCCGGATTTCGTTTCCGATGCGTTCTTTTCTAAAAGCCCTTCATACAAATCACCTAACCCGTCTTTTTGGGCGCTAAACCAATCAATATGGTCGAGGGTTTTGATCATTTGTTCTAGATGGCGTGGTTCACGCAGTCGAGTTTGTGCATCGGCGTAGATTGCACTGATAAGTGGGTCTTCATGCACAATATTACCGTCTGAATCTTTACCTGTTGATAGGCTTAATAGAATGCGTTTGTAGTCGTTTAGTAGGTTAATGCCGGACTTTTCGTTGATATCTGTCCAACGGCACCCCTCTGGTAGTGGATGGCGTTTTAATACGCCTGCTTCAGTGTTCTCATACACCATTTTAATAAATAACAGCAGTACCAGTTCGGTTACGTAATCTGAATAATTAATGCCGTCGTCGCGAAGTACGTCGCAGAGGTTCCAGAGTTTTTGAACGATGTCGTTATTGGTCATATTTGTCTCTTAATAGATTATTTGGTTCTTAGCTGTGTGCTATTAGTACTTTGCACAATGGCTCATTAATGTAGTAGTTGGCACGGCCAATTTTTTGTTTGGTTAAAAAACCGTGTTCTACTAGCTGCTCTAAATATTTAGTGGCGGTTATTCGCGTTACCCCTAGTTCATCAATAATAAAATCGATTTTGGTATAGGGGTGATGAAAAAGGTTATTGAGTAAATCCTGGCTATAAATTTTGGGTAGTTGTTCACGAATACCGTGCTTAACTTCTGCCATTAGGCGCTTCATTTCAGTAATAAGTGAGATGGTGTTTTGCGCTGTGTCGATAACGCCATCAAGCATAAAGGCTATCCACGGTTCCCAGTTTCCAGTGTCGCGCACGGCCTGCAAATTATTATAGTAATCTGCTTTGTGCTGAATAATAAAGCGGCTTAAATATAGTACCGGCAGGTTAAGCAAGTCTTTAATCACCAGGTACAAAATATTCAGGATCCTCCCTGTGCGGCCATTGCCGTCGTAGAATGGGTGAATACTTTCAAACTGATGATGGATGATAGCCATTTTTACCAATGGATCTGCATCGCATAATTCATCGTTATTAATAAACTGCACCAGGTTATCCATTAGCACGGTTATTTCGTCTGCATGTTGTGGTGGGGTATACACCACCTCTCCCGTACGGGCATTTTTCAAATCCGTGCCGGGTAGCTTTCGTAAGCCTGCATTGTTGTGCTCCAGGTTTTGCTGGATGACGAGAATGTCACTTAAACGAATGAGTTTACTTTGCCGTGCTGTTTGAAAGCCCTGCTTTAATGCTACGGCGTAATCCTGCACTTCTTTGGTTGCCGGGCTGGTAATGGCTTCTTCAAATAAGTTGGCTTTATAAAGCTCGTCATGCGTGGTTACAATGTTTTCCACTTCCGAGCTGTCTTTTGCTTCCTGCAAGGCCAGCGTATTGATTAGTATTGCTTCATTGGGAATACTGGCGGCAATACCCTTTAATTCGGCCAGATATCGGTGAGCTTCAGCCACCTTTTTGAGTACTGCCCGGGTTTCCCACTGCTCTATATTATCAAGTGGTAACAATGGGATAGATGCAGCCATGATTAATATTATGTCCTTATTTATACATGTAGAACTGTATATATATAAATTTTACAAAAAATTATACATGTACTGTATAACATGTATAGTTTTTCTGTTTATTTATACATATAAGATTTATGCACTTTGGGGAGGCCAAATCGCATCACCCAATTCATCCAGTACCGTATTCAGCTGGTTACCCAGTACCTTATCCAGCTGCTTTGCTCCGCCCTGCTCTGCAAATCGGCTGTTTACGAATTCTCTATCTATGATTACTTCGTGAACCAGTTGTTTTGCCAGGCGCTCAAGCCATTTGCGCTGTGCGGGTAACCAGTTATGACTTTCATATATTCGCAACATTGCCTGTGCTACACGTTGTTCAAAGGATACCAATGGCTCGCCGAATGCTGCGCGGCGAATATGGCCTATAATACTAGCTGCTATATCCTGATTAGTTTGGTTACGCACCGCACTTTGGAGTTTTGCTTCTGAGTATCCAGCACCATCAAGCAATAGCTTAATTTCTTTTAGTTGATCGCGAGTCAGATCTCGGGGTTTATTCACCACTACAGCAAGGGCTGCACTTTGGTTAAGCTGCTCTTTTATAAACTGGTTAAAGCTGTCCAAGTAATCTTCTGGCTTTTGATGTACACCGTAGCTTTGGGTGCGTTCTCTTATTTCATCATGATGCTCAGAAATTATAGGCTGGCGTTCACTGCCCAGTAGCTCATTCACTTCTGCTAACTGGTTTATCAGACCGCTATGTTTTGTTATGAAGGCCGCGGCCTGCTTAGGGCCAAGCTCATGTAAATGTTTATGCAAGCTTTTGGGCTCAACGCCCCATAAACCTTGTAATTCATCCAGTTTTTGCTTAAGTGCGGGTTTGCTTTCAGCTTTTTTACCGGCTTTTCGCATTACGCGCATCACTTTTTGGCTAAGTTGACTTAGCACTACATCGGCATGGCTCTGCTCTGGCGCATCACCAGGCGCATTCAACGCGCGTTCCAATTGTTGCGGATTAGTGATTTCGTGTACCAATTGTTCCAACGTAATATTGGGATCTTTAACCAATGGCTTCATGGTATTAACATCGGTCAACGCGGCATAAATATCCACCGGGTCGTAAATTCGAAATACCGTTTTACCAATGTCATCACAGCGGCGGGTAGCACGGCCAATCATTTGCTCATACAAAATCCGTGATTTAACCCGCCGCATAAAAACGAGGTTACAAATTTTGGGAACATCGATACCGGTGGTCAGTAGGTCTACAGTAATAGCAATATTTGGATAGCGTTCGTTTTTATACTGTCGAATGAGCTGTTCTACTTTGTCGCTCTGCCCGGTAATTTTAGCCACTGCCGCTTGGTTATATTCACCGTTATAAAGGTCTTTAAACGCTTCGTCTAAAAGTCGCTTTACCATATCGGCATGCAAATCGGTTGTGCAGAAAATCAGAGTTTTTTCATCCCCGAACGGATCGAGTTCTTGAACCAGTTGCTGACAAATCACTTTGTTGAAGTTTTCATTAATTACTTTGCGATTAAAAGCTTCCACTTCAAAATTAAGTTCATCGTCTAGCTCTGCGCTTTGTACTTCACCAGTTTGGGTATTAATGGCACTAACTTCATCGCCTTTGGCAAATTTAATCCCGTTTTGCGTGAGTAAGGTTTCGTATCGAATTGGCGGTTCGTGATCTATTAGCCAGTCATCCGCTACCGCTTCCCGGTATGAATAGGTATAAACAGGTTTGCCAAAAATTTCACTGGTGTGTTTCGCTGGCGTCGCAGTTAAGCCAATTTTGACGGCATCAAAATAGTCGAGCACCCGGCGGTAACTGGAAAGATACTGACTCGCATCCCGCGTAGCGATTTCGCCTTCGGTCATTTCCTGGTCGAGCGTATACCCTCTGTGGGCTTCATCAATAATAATACAATCAAACTGGTCTAACGGTGGCGGGTTGTCGCTCATAAATATGCGCTTTACCATGGCTTGTACGGTTGCAACCTGCACACGCGTTTCAGCCTCAGCAGCCATATCTCCCAGCTCTGCAACATTATAGATTTTAGATAAGGTATGATTTTGTTCTAGTGGTGCTTCATTAAAAGCATCAATGGCTTGCTGACCAAGCGCGGTGCGATCTACCAAAAATAGAATACGCTTAAATCGCTCAGCCTTTAGAAACCGGTACATCAAACCAATGATGGTGCGCGTTTTACCGGTTCCTGTTGCCATAGCTAACAGCGCCGTGCGTACTTCTTTCGCTAGCGTATTTTCAACCGCAATAATGGCTTTTTGCTGATAATCGCGAACTTTTAAATAGCCGAATGGCTCAGTTTTTAGTTTTTTCTCAGCCTCTTCTTTACTGCGTTTGAGTTTGTCAATTAAGCCTTCTGGCGTATGAAACTTAGGGAGTGCACGTTGAGTATTGGCAGGTTCGCGCACATCCCGAAACCAGGTTCCAGACTGTTCGGCCAGTTGGGGAACGTAAGGGCGACCATTGCAAGAATAGACAAATGGGATTTTATAATGGCTTTCTTGTTCATCAGGCCAGGCAATTGTTAAACCTGCTAATTCCCATGCGCCCAGCATAGGAGGTGAAACACTAAAACCCTTGCTATATCGTTCTGCTTGCGAAATTTTTCCTGCAACGTTGGTGTTTTCTTTCTTCGCCTCAACCACGGCCATGGGCGTTAAACCGTAAAACAGTACATAGTCTGCTCTACCTTTTTCGCCATTATGCTCGGTAGGCCATTCGGCAATCGCGATATTACTGCCTTTTTCTGGTCGAGCCCCACTTTTATAAGTAAGCGCTTCGCTATCGGCTGTCCAACCCGCTTCTAACAGTTGCTGATCGATTAAAATGCGGGTTAGCGCTTCATCCAACACTATGTGTTGCGTTGCCGCCTGTGTGTTTTTGTTTATCTGATTGCGTTGGGCAGTTTGCGTTTTCTCATCAGCCGCCGCTAACTGAGCTTGAAGTGCCTTTATCTTTGTTTCGTAATCCTTACGTTGTGCTTGTAAGGCATCTTCATGTTCAGACGCTTGCTTCGCCAAAGACCGAGATTCCTCGTCCATTGCCATTGCCAATGCTTCATATTCTGCTTTTTCTTTGGCTACGAGCTCATGAAGTTGATTGCTGGAATCCAAGTCAACATTGGCTTGTTCTAAATCACTTTTTAACTTTGCAATTTCAGACTGTAACTGACGTAACTGTTCGCTGGGGTCTGCAGGTGGAATAAAGGGGCCAGGTTTAAATTGAACCCCTGATTTTCCGAAAGACTGGTGAAACCATATGGCTAGTTTACGTGCAACCACTAAACCATTCATGGCTTCTTTGTGCTGAGTTCTGAATGTATGGATTGCTTTATTACCTTCCATTCTAAGAGTATGGAATAACTCTCTGACTACCGGCTCTAGCTGTAACTGACGGTTAATTTTGTAGATGAGATCAGCCTGGGAAGTCTTATCGTCAAACTCAATTCCAACCAATGCTGCAATGTGCTGTGCCAGCGCTTCACCCAGTTGCCTAAGCTTCATTAATGTTGTGTTGGGATCGCTCGAGAAGGCTTTTTCAGCAGAGGAGGCAATTTCCACTAAAAGTGAATCATGCTCTTGTAGAAACCCAAAGTTACTTTGCTGGATAGAGGATGCCATGTTTAAGAAACTCCATTTCACCTTGACGCTGGTTCAATCAGAACTCAGTAGTACTTTTTTATTCTGTGTGTATTGCAAAGAAGAGACTACCACAAATACTTAATTTCACACTACTTTAGTAGTGAGTATAAAACCATAAAACTACAGAACCGGTGCGTTAAATTACTTTTTTTGAATCCTTGGTTTAACCACTTAAAAATAAATATGAATTCGTACGGTTGAAGCCATTTAATTAGAACGTTACGCACATCAACCGACTTTTAAATATATTTATTAAACATGAATACATGGAGAATCATCGCTTTTCTCTGAACGATTCATGCAATGATGGAGGGTAAATTACACGCGAGGCCTATGACCTCCCACCCTCTTTTGTCTGCACTTCACTGGACATTCCGTTTCAACAAAATTCACCCGATGCCGCCGCCGGTCGTGCCGCCCGACCAACTGCGTTTGAAACGGTCGAGTCGCTACGCTCCGAAACTGACGGAAATTTCGACCGGCCTTCGGCTGATTGCATCATTTAAAACACAGTTGGTCTGCCGCTCGTTTCACTCCCTCCGACGGCGGCCTGCAGACCTTTCGTCTGTCACTGGGGTGACAATCTCTCTATCAGCGCTTGGGAGCGCTTCTCCTGCCCAAAAGAATGTAGCTCTCATCTAGAGCTCTAACTGTGCGACTAATGAACGTTGCATTTCAAAAAAAATTCATCATATTTTCAGTCAGTTAAAGGAAAACCAATAAAAAATCACAATTTTAAGCTTATCAGCCAAAAAAACTAGCACATTAAGTGATGTACGCACTTTTTGTAAACTATCGAGGTTTTAATTATGCTAGAAGCGTTATTTCAACAGAAACCACTACCAAACGGGATAAACAAATCACTTCTGTTCCAAGTCAGTGAAATTAACTCTTTAACCCGAGATGTATTGTGGCAATGCTTATCTATTGCGACATCTGACAAGTTAACTATGACGCTTTTCGTGTCCGGCTATTTGTTTGCGATTTCATTAATTGTTGCAGGGAAATCCTTTTTAAGGGCAGACCAGACCCTCATAACCAGAGCACTCCGTTTTGTCTTTTCAGCACTATCGTTTACTACACTTTTAGCTAGTGTTGGAATTGTCCTCTTGTTTAGTAAATATTTACTTTCAAGCTATATCAATACTGGTAAACCATGGAACATTTACAAAGAGTTTTGCATAGCAATACTGAATAACGCTTCGCTGGGGATGTTAATCGGTTCCATTGGTGCCTTTGTTATCTATTTCTGCATTAAGCGTTATATAGAACCTTGGTTCTCGTCTCTCATAGAAAGTGTGTCTAAAACCGTAAACGAATATTACGACTTTCCAGATTTCGACAATGTTGTAAAACTTCTTCCCAAGCGGCCTAAGAGTAAAAACTTTATTGCAAGGGTGCTGAAGTCAATAAAGGGGAAGTCATTGATTTGTGTGGGCCTATCATCTGCAGACAAACCTATTTTGATAGATTTTAAGGTTGCAACTCATCCAAACTATCAGGCTCTAGGCCTTACTGGTACGGGAAAGGGGCAATTTTTGGGATTGTTTTATCTTCAGTTTATACAAAAAGGATGCGCATGCTTTGTATTTTGTCCTAAAGAAGATAAGCCATTAAAAAATGTACTTAGATTTTCGGCCAAGACTTCGGAAAAACCATTCTTCTATTTAAATCTGCGTGCTTCGCATCCGGTAGTTAACCCCTTGTTCAACATTACTGCCAGAGAATTGTTTGTTTTACTAAAAATGACATTCGAACTTCAATCAAGCTCCGAAGGGCTTGGATATTACAAGGATATTGAGCGAGAACTGGCTCAAACATTGTCTGCCTATGCGGATAATAATGATAACCCATCACTTCCAGGCCTTCTTCATTTCGCGAATTCACTACGAGATACAATATCGAAAGACGCACTCGGCCTATTCATAAAACTAAAAGAAGTTGCAGCTCTGCCCTGCGTTGCAACCCTTGACGGTAAATGTATTACAGAAGTTATTCAAAAAGGTGGGTGCGTTGTAATAGAGGGAAATACGGAAGACGAAAGTATTTTGTTAGTAATGAAATTGTTGCTACATAGAGTAGCGCAGTTAACAACTAGCCGAGCAGACTGTTCTCGTAAGGTGTGTATTGCGCTAGACGAAGTTAAATACACCATAACTACTTCTGTCATCAATTATATGGGGAACATCCGTAGCTTCGGCGGTTGTTTTCATGTTACCCAGCAAAGCCTGGCGGATTTCGAATCGGTTCAGCTCAGAATGCCACCAGATGCTGTGCGTGAATCAATGTTGGATAACCTCCCATTCAAAATCATATTTCGTTCGAATAACTACGAAACTGCTCTCAGGGTTAGCAACCTTTGCGGTACCGTTATGAAAAATGAAGAGGTTCGCCACACGGCGGTAAATGAAATTGCGTCGCAAACCAACTTTTTAGAACGCAGAATAAGTCGGCAAGAAGTTCCGTACGTTCACCCAAATATTGTTCAAAATCTACCGCAATCATGCGCCATCTCTATCGGCATATTTGAAAGACCAACTTATATTTTTGTACCAATCTTACATTGTGAAAGCACATACCTAGAGGCTTACAAAGCGTCTCCCATTAACACTACCGATTGTTTAAATAATGAAAGTTTGGAGGATGCTCTGCTATGACATTGTCACCTCTTGATAAAGCATTATTGATGTTTCTTAGAGAAGATACTTGGGCTCCGGTCGTTAATGTTCAACTCGCTCTTAAACAAAAATCAATTCAAGCTACGCATCAGTATTTGAAACGAGCAGAAGCCAAAGGCCTCATCGCTTCGAGCAATATTGCTGCAAGTTTTGGTCGCCCGCAAAAGTTAGTAGGCATAACAGAACTGGGGCACGCTTATGCTTGGGAACTCGATGAATGCCCAACAAATCGCCGTGTTTTCAACTCAAGTAAAATTTCGCCAGCTATGTTTGCTCATGAGAATGATCTGCAAAAGCTGCGAATTAGTGCAATCCAAAACAACTGGAAGGATTGGCGGAATGCAAAACATCTGGGGACAAGACTCCAAGCCACAAAATACCCAGATGCAATTGCCTGCTCCCCTGCAAATATCACCTACTGCATTGAAGTTGAGCGTGAAATAAAGAGCAGCAAGCGATTGCGAACAATATTTGCCTCACATTTGTCTATGCGTAAAAAAGGTCATTGGGAGAAGATTCTGTACCTTTGCCCATCTAGCGAAATAGCTAAAAGGTTAGCGCTAAAGGCATCGACGCTTTCATATTTAACTTGGGAGGGAAGACGCATCTCTCTGCGAAATGAGCACCTCATACACTTTATCTTTGCCGATTATGGCTATTTCAAATCAATTTATTAAGGACGGGCATATGGCTACTCTAATGAAAACAGTTTTCACACCGATCGAAGCGTTAACTGAATATTCCGCATTTGTATTTCAGAAAGCTGTTACGGGTGAAGAAGTCTCAGTAAATATTATCGCGGAGCGAGCGTTAATTTCTGCTGTTGGTGCATCTTTTCACCAAGGCACTTTAGCTAAAGTGTGTAATGAAGTTCTCTTAACCCACTATTCAAACGTTGAGACAGATGAACCTCTCGTTTTAATCATTCAAAATTTTGGCAAAGGCCTCGTATTTTCAAGAATTTATTTAAGCTGGGATAAGGGATTATCATCGTTTGTATCTTGGCAAGCTTATAGGGGAACGCTTGGACGTCTCGGAGACTTACCGTTGAAAATAGTATCTATAAAGCCGGCCAGGTCTGATCACGCATCATTGGCCATGAAGTTAATGAATTCAGTAACTCATAATTAATAATTAGTTGGGAGTGTCCAAATGAACTATCCAATTGATCTAATAACAACTAAGAAGCTAGCCGAGTTAACAGGGTATTCAGTTGGCGCACTCCGTAAAAAAATCCATGACGGGATCTTCAGACAAGGTGTACACTTTGTGAAGTCGCCTGACGGGAGAATCCACTGGAACATACAGGAGTATGAGAAATGGGTTCGACATGGCCAACGGGGATAGTTCCTCGAAATCAGTCGATTGAAGTTCGTTTGAACTACAACGACAAACGCCACTATGTGAGCCTGCCTTGGCGCCCCACTGCGGGAAACATTAAAAAGGCAGGAAAACTACGACAACAAGCGCAGGAAGCAATAAAATGGGGAACCTTCACGTGGCAAGAGTTTTTCCCTGACTCGAAACATGCCAATGAAGAAACGGGTGCACAAACATTCAAAGATTACGGGCAGTTATATTTGAATACGTTAACGTGCACTGAAAACACTAAGGAAAAATATACTCAGGCATTAGAACGGTTTTATTATCCGAATTTGGCAGACAGGTTAGTTAAGTCGATTAAGCATTCTGAATTACTGGCCTTGCTTGGAAGCTTCGATTTTCAGCATAATAAAACTCGTAACAATGCGTTAATTCCACTAAGAGGTGTGTTCAAACTCGCTCTGCGAGATCGAGCTATTCAATTTAATCCTGTTGAGGGTATTGAGAATGGTAAACATCAGCAGCCAGAGGCAGACCCTTTGCTCATTGAAGAAATAGACACTTTTCTAAATTGGGTAGAACGGACACAGCATCCTTTATGGCATAACTACTTTGAGTATGCGTTTTTTAGCGGCCTTAGACCGAGTGAGCAAATTGCATTGTGTTGGGATAGTGTAGACTTTAATCGTGGTTACTCACGGATTGAACGAAGCAAAATCAAAAACAAAATTCGCAAACATACTAAAACTTACAAAGTAAGAGACGTAGAGTTTAATGCCCGCTCAAAAACAGCATTATTACGGCAGAAACAGTGGACGTTTTTACAAAATAGCGAAGTATTTGTTCACCCGTCTACAGGAGAACCTTTTACTAATAACGCTTCGCCGAGATTGATGTGGAATAAAGGGTTAAAAGCCTGTGGTATTCGCCATCGTAATAGCTATCAAACAAGACACACGTTTTGTACTACGGCTTTGCAATCGGGAGCGAAGATACACTGGGTGAGTCAGCAATTAGGCCATGCGTCTGCAATGATGACTTTGAACCGTTATTCGAAGTGGATACAACAGGCTAATGCTGAAAATGAGTCCTCAAAACGGCTCTTCATCATTAACGGGGGACATCCGCATTCATTAAAC
>CENH01023387.1_pt1 | contig 21421 bp, 26 predicted proteins | sample 530171 | NCBI WGS metagenome assembly CENH01 (sample SAMEA2591132, study PRJEB7988) | marine metagenome | biome: marine biome (ENVO:00000447); feature: deep chlorophyll maximum layer (ENVO:xxxxxxxx); material: saline water (ENVO:00002010), including plankton (ENVO:xxxxxxxx) | depth 70 m | reverse complement strand
CAAAGTGGATGAGTGCTGTGTCTGATATAGAACAAAAAGAAAAGTCAGCTAAGAATCCACCTATCTTTCGTAAAGTATTTGGATCAGTTGAACAAGAAGCACTAGAAGCATTTGCTGCTAAAAAGAAATTAGAAGAACAGAGATATGAACTTAAAACTTTCATACAGTTCTCTCATGGACACAAAGCTTGGGATGATTTAATTGCAATGGAAGGTAAGATTAGAAAAGCTAGGCAAGAGCAATTATACAAAAGGCAAGAATTTAAAGACAGATGTATTGAAGTTATATTCATATTCTTTCTTGTGTGTACAATTATAGGATTAGGTTGGCTTGTATGGTATTTAAAATCAGTTCAGGAGTAGACAATGGAAATTAGTATGTGGATGTTTTGGAATATTATATTGACACTTGTGATAGCTCCTGCTGTATGGGCATTTAGAGGACTTATACAGGAAGTTAAACGTATTGATATACTACTAAATAAAACAAGAGAAGAATACGTAACACGTAAAGAAATGCGTGATGATCTTAGTCAAGTGATGGATGCATTACATAGATTAGAAGATAAACTAGATAAAGTATTAAGTAAGGATTAAATAAATGGCAAAGAAAACAGTAATGAAAATATCTCCTGAAGGAATGAAAAAGATTGCAGATCATTTAGGATTCAAAGGAGATATGGCTAATCTAAAAGAGTTTTTAGCAAGCGATCCTGCAAAACAACATTTAGTAAATAGATATTACGACAAAGCAAAAAAATTATACAAAGCTGCTAAAGGTGGTATGTTGTATGCACAAAAAGGTGGTGCTACAGAAAAACCATTTTTACCGGGACAGCAAGGTGATAGTCCATATGCAGGAGATAATTTACCTCCTCAAGCTCCACCATTTTTACCGGGAGAACAAGGTGATAGTCCATATGCAGGAGATAATTTACCTCCTAAAGAATATAAAGATGAAACTACTGAGAATGACACTTTTACGGCTTTTGAAGACAGCCCTTACGAAGTGACAATGAGAGATAGACCACCACCTAAACCTACTCCTACTCCTAAACCTACTCCACCTGCTGAAGTTAGTCCTATTGAAAAAGACATGCAGGATATGGCAAAAGATCCTCAGTTAAAAGGAGATCAAAGAGTTGATGCTGAAAAGATTGATTATGATAAAGCATCTCAAGAAATTAGAGAAGGAACTGGACAACTTAAAGGCTCTGATCCACAAGCAAGAGTTAAAACAGCAGGACAAGCAGATGATGTTTCTGCACCAAGAAGAAAAGCAGGTGCTACATATGATGCTACTAAGAGTAAAGATGAGGTAGATAAAGAGTTAGATAAAACAGAAGCAGAAGAATTAGATAAAAAAAGTATTGATACTATTGATGCTGCACAAGAGGATGAATCTTCTGTAGCTGACCTTGAAGCAGAACAAGGTGAAGGTATTAAGATGGATGATCTTAAAACTAGTGGCAGAGAAAGAAAGTTATCTGAAGAGGAAAAGGTAGAAGCTGTAGCTGATGCTAGTGAGGCAGCAGAATTTACTGAAGATATAAAAGCTGCGCAAGGTGAACCTTCAGAAAAAGCTACTATTCGAGGTCAAATGGCAGAGTACATGAAGGACTTTGAGGATGGTAATGTTCCTAAATGGGCTGCAGGTGCAATGCGATCTGTTGTTAATCAGATGGCTGCGCAAGGTGTATCAGGATCAAATGCTACACAGGCTGCTATGCAAGCTATGTTAGAAAAGTCTATTGACTTAGCAAGTATAGATGCTGCAACCTTTTCTAAATTTGAATCACAAAATTTAAGTAATAGACAGCAACGTGCTATGTTAGCAGCAGAACAACGTGCTAAGTTTATGGGTCAAGAGTTTGATCAAAAGTTTCAAGCTAAAGTTATAAATGCATCTAAAGTTTCTGATGTTGCTAATATGAATTTTACAGCAGAGCAACAAATAGCTTTAGAGAATAGTCGTATAGCTAATACAATGAATTTACAAAACTTATCAAATAGACAAGCTTTAGTTATGGCTGAAGCAGCAGCAGTTGCTAATCTTGATATGGCTAATTTAAATAACAGACAGCAAGCTAATGTGCAGAATGCACAAAACTTTTTAGCTGTTGATATGGCTAACTTAAATAATAGACAACAAACATCTATGTTTAAATCACAGGCTGCTGTTAATAGTATTATGAGTGATACTGCAGCACAAAATGCTTCAAAGCAATTTAATGCACAAAGTGAAAATCAAATGAATCAATTTTATGATAACTTAGGTACACAAGTACAACAGTTTAATGCTTCTCAAAGTAATGCTATGTCACAGTTTAATGCAGGTCAAGAGAATGCTATGTCGCAGTTTAACACAAATATACAAAATCAAAGAGATCAGTTTAATGCGCAGAATCAAATGATTATAGCTCAAAGTAATACACAGTGGAGAAGACAAATTGCTACAGCTGATACTGCTGCAAATAATAGAGCTAATGAGTTAAATGCACAAGCTTTGATTGGTATGTCTACGATGGCATATCAACAGATATGGCAACAGTATGGTGATTCGATGGAACGTGCTTGGAGATCTAGTGAAAGTAAAATAGAAAGACTAACAGAGCTTGCCAGAACTAAAATGGAAATAGAAGGTAAAGCAGCTTTAGATAAGGCAGGTGCTAATCGAAATGCTTTATTGGATATTGGTACAGCTTTATGGGATATAATTTTTTAAGTAAGGAGAATAATATGAGTGGTGAATTTGCTAAAACAATAATAAAAAACTTTCGCAAGCAAGAGAAAGAAGGCAAACCTAAAGGAATAAAAAAATATGCAAGTAGACATGGCAAAGGTTTTATGTCAGGTCAAACACAGCCTAAAAAAGAAGAGCCAGAAGAACCGACAGATATTGTAAGAAATTATATTGAAATACTACGTAGTCAAAAAGATGCATTAAAAGGAGTTCAATAATGCCAAGATTAGATCCAAATCAATTGCAAGATTTTAATGCTCCTATTCCGGGAGAAATGTTAACTGCAGAGTTAGGCGAAAGGCCGTGGCAAAGACCATCAAAGTATAGCGATATTACCGATGTATTAAATCATTACACAGAAAACTTACTAAATACAAAGGTTATAACTAAAATATTAACTGTTATAGAACAGGGAGTAGACTTAGCAACTATTGCAGAAACAATGATGTTAAGTTCTGTCATGGAAGGTACGCATAGTATTGACACAGGTGTGTTAGCTATACCTTACATTGTGGAATTGTTAGAATACTTATGTGAAGAAGCAGGTATTGAATATAATGTAGGTGATGAAGATGAAGAAGATGATAGCTTTATAAATAGTTTAGCTGCTCAAGATGCAATGGCTGAATACAAAGAACGATTAGCTATACCTGAGGAAGTAAACTTACGAGGTATGTCTGGAAGAACTGAACAAGAGCAACAACCAGAAGAACCTGAACAACAAGGTAGAGGATTAATGTCAAGAGGAGAAATGTAATGTTATTATTTTTAGCACAAGGAATGGCAAGGCGTTATTCTCAACGCAAAGATGAGCAAATAGCAATAGATAATAAAATAAAGTTAGAAAAAAGACTAACAGAAATTAGAGAGAATGCTGCTGCACGTAGAGCTGCTGTGGCAGAAGCATCAGCTAAAAGAAAAGAAAAAGCTTTATTATTAAAAAGAGTTATGCCATTAGTAAATGGAGATGCAGATATGGCAGCTTCTCTTATGGATAGGTATGATGCTGAACAACTGCTTTATTATACTGGACAGGCAGCTAATATGGCACATACAGGTGCTAGTTTTATAAAAGAGGGTGATATTAATCCTATTCTAAAGACACCAGATCCAGAAACTATGGAAAACAATTACAGAATTATGCTTAATCAAGGTAATCCTGAACAAAAAACACAGGCTCTAAATTGGTTTGAAACTCAAAAAGATTTAGAAAGTTTAGGAGATAGTTCAGGTATGAATCTTAAGGAGATAAAGGATGTACAGGCAATTATGGCAACTCAACTTAGTAACGCAATAGCAACTAATAATGGCATTCCTCAACAAGTAAAAACGATTTCTGCTAATGGTATGACAACTGCTTCAGGTAAAGAGTATGTAGAATTTATGAGTAATCAAGGATTAAAAGTACTTAATGATTCTTTAGATGCGGCAAAAGTTTTTGATCCAAAATTAAGAAGAAGGTTGTTAGCAGGTTATCAATACTTTGGTGAGTTAAATATAACAGAAACAGGTGGTACTAAATATACTACTCCTGTTCCTACTGGAACAAATTTACCACCTAACGTAGGTGTAATAGAAATAAAATAATTTAAAGGAAAATTAATGCCATCATATGAAGTAACTATAGGTGAAAGAAAATATAGAGTTGATTCAGACAATCCATTGTCAGATTATGAAGCATATACGTTTGCTAATGAAGAATATCAAAAAAAGGCTACGACTCCAGAGTTAGTAGTTGATGCAGTATCACAACGTCAATTCAATTCTATTGAGAGAGATGAAGATAAACAATTAAAATTGGACACAATTGAAAGTTTAAAAGAAGATGATCAAACGTATGATAGTTTAAAAGAAAACACAATGGTATTAAATGCAGCTCAAAGATTTGCAAATGATCGACTAGGATTTGATCAAATAAATGAGCAAGATGCATTAGAAGAGGTTATAGAACACTTTAGATCTTTTGATGTAAATGAAATGACAGCTGCACGTGACTATGGTTATGTTAGTGGTTTAAATACAGATGGAAGAGAATCACAATTAAATGATTATAAACTATTGTACAATGCGTATGAATCATTACCAACTTTATTTGAAAAAGGTGCTGCACCGGGTGCAACTCTGGATTATATTCAAGGATTATTGACAGCACCTTCAACCTATGCAGGATTATTACTTCCGGGTGGTGGTAAGGTAGCAGGTCAAGGTGTAGTGCAAGCTAATAAGCTTTTAATTTCTCGTTTACTAAACAGTATAACTAGTTCACGTGCTAAAAGAATTGCAACCACTGCTGCTGTAGAAGGTTTGGGTGGAGTAGCTCAAGACGTAGCTGCTCAAAAAACTTTAATGGAAGCAGATATACAAAAGGAATATTCAGGATTACAGACAACTGCTTCTTTTGTTTTAAGTGCTACACCTGCAGCGATTATTCCTGTAGTAGCAAAAGAAGGATTTATTTATGGTTTTGAAAAAAAGAGTAAAAACTTAATTGAAATATCTCAAAAAGCCATACAGAAAGCAAACAAAAAAGCCAATGATAATGTAGATAAATTAGTAAAGACCAAAGAACAGAAAGCTGTTTTCAGTAACATAGCTAATAAACTAGTTGAAGCTGATCCTTCACTCGCACCTCTAACGACTAATCTAGTTGTTAAAGGAGAGAAAGTTATTACTAAAATAACAGGAGAAAAAAATTTATATAAAGCTGCTGATATTAATGATGGATTAGGTTTAAAAATAACTCAAGATAAATTTAAAAATATTGTAGGTAGTTTAACTGATCTATTACAAAAAGATGTAAAGAAAGGTGAGTCAGTATTTAAAACAATTGATGGTAAACAGGAAAGAATAACAGAAGCACTAGCACGTAAACTAAGAAAAATGAGTGATAGTGATGTTGAAGTTGCAGATCAATTTGGAAAGATGTTAAATAAATATAATCTAACTACTGACGATATTGCAAATGTATTTATGGCTGAAGTATCACAAGCAGGTAGATTACTTTCCACTGTAGGCAGAGAAAAACAAAATTTAAATAAGTTTATAGACAGTGTAGATACTGTAGCTAACTTTGATATATTTGGATTTAGTAAAGAAGCTGTAGACGGATTAAAAAAATCAAACAAGTTAGCTAAAGATGCTAACCCAAGAAACTTTTTATATGAAGGAGCAAGATCTTTAGACCAAGCTAGACTTGCTATGATGACCTCTCAAGTAGGTACAACAGTTCGTAATACCGTTTCTGGATATGCAAGAGTTGGATTTGACATACTTACACAAACAATAAATAATGCAATTGCAGGTTTGATAACAGGTAAAGGTATAGAAGGTGGATTTAAAAAACAACTAGATGATGTATTTGCTATAGGTATGGGTCTTGTTAATAGACAAGAATCAAAAGCTGTAAGATATATGTTAGAAAGTGGTTTTGGAAATGAAGCAAGTAGATTATTTAGAGAACTTGTAGATATTCAAGACGCTACCAATGGTAAAGTTAGTAGGCTACATGGTATCTCTAGACAAGTTAATGCTCTTAATACTTTAAGTGATAATTTTTTTAAAGAAGCTGCGCTCACAGGTAATCTTAAAAGAAAGCTTAATGTAATGTATTCAAATGCATTAAAGCAAGGTAAAGAAGTAAAACCTGAAGACTTTGATCTAATTAATATAATGAAACAAGGAAACTTTAATAAAGTATTTGGAACTGAAAATGGTAAGAAAGCTTTACAAAGTGCTATAGATGATACCCTTTACTTTACCTATCAAAGATCTTTTAACAATTCTGCAGCTAAATTTATTACTCAATCTGTACATGCTATTCCTTTTCTTGGTACATCATTTATACCTTTTCCACGTTTTATGTTGAACGCTATGAAATTTACGTATGAATACTCTCCACTTAATATGGCAATGTATGGTGAAGCTTTAGGTGCAATAACAGGTAAAGGTTCTAAAGAATATGTACAGTCCTATGAACAAGTATCTAAAGGTTTAGTTGGTATGGGTGTACTTGTAGGTGCAACAGCTATACGTATGTCAGAGAATGCAGGTGAGAGATGGTACGAAGGTAAATTATCTAATGGGAATACTGTTGATTTAAGACCTATGTTTCCTGCAGCTCCTTATCTTTTTGTAGGTGATTTAATAGCAAGATATATTAAAGATGAACCTGCTTTTGAAAATAGAAAAACATTTACAGAAGGTATACAAGCTATTTCTGGAGCAAACTTTAAAGCAGGTATGGGTTTATATATGCTTGAAAGTGGTATAGAAGATTTAATGTCTGGTGATCCTGACAAAGTAGAGAAGATGGCAGCTAATTTTGGTGGTAATATTCTTAGTACATTTACTATTCCTGCTACAGTGCTTCAAGATCCATATAATACTTTCATTGCTAAAGATGATGAAAGAATACTAAGAGATAGTAATAGTGATAATATGTTTTCTTTAATACTTAATAAGACTTTGGCAAGGCTACCGGGAAATAATGCAATCTCTGAATACATAGAAGATACTTTAGGAAGAGATGTATATTCAGCACCTGATCCACTTATATCAGCCAATACAGGAGAAAAGATTAGAAGAGTATCTCCTTTAACTAGACAGTTGTATGGTGTTTTAGAACGAGGTGAACGAACAGAGTTTGAAAAAGAATTAGAAAGATTAAAAATTCTACCATCTACAGTATATAGAAGAACTAGAAATCCTCAAGTAGATGCTTTGTATTCTACGTTAATAGGTGAAGCAATACAAAATCAAATTGAACCATACGTAAAAAGTGATGCATATAAAAAAATAATGAATTGGGAAAAAATATTTAAAGATAACGACTTAGATGGTTCAGGTTTAGCACCTAATGAAATACAAAGACAACTATTAAAGTTTGAAATAAGTAGAGTTAAAGCAGAAGCAAAAGAAACTGCAAGAGAAATATCGTCAAACATTAAAGGAACTCCAATACAAAGATATGATTTTGAACAAATGTCTGACACTGCCAAATCATTAGCATATGCAAAGTATAATGATAAAATAGGTAGGCCTTCCGAAGGTGAAGACTATAACTATGAACTTCTATTAACTTATGCAAAAGAAGTTGAAATTAAACCAGAGATATTAGGCCTTACTAAAAATTAACCTAACGCTTATCTCCACTACCCTGTAACGTACCTAGACTTTGCCTTCTCTCAAGCTTCTCAATATTCTGAGCAGCGATTGTGCCTAGAGATGTACTCAAGTCATCAGCTAGTAATGCACAATACCACAGAACATCCCCAATCTCTGAAGCTAACTGATGCTTCCAATCAGGAGGAAGATTCTGTACACCATCTCTCATAATCTTTTTTACCTTGTTAGCTACCTCACCTGCTTCTCCTGCCAATCCTAATGCAGGGTACATGATCTTATGTTCAGGTGCGTAGATGGCTGTCTTCTTAGCATTCTCTTGGTAATCGTCAAGTTGCATGGAACTGTGCTTTCTCTGTGTCCATGCGTTTGCTTCCTTCTCCAATATTTTTACTCCCTTTAGATTCATACTTCTTTACCTTTCTTAGTCTATCGAAATAGGCTTTGTTGAATCCCCTATTCCATTCACGATATTGCATCGTGTCCTTATGGAAAGGATTAGACAATCTACCTTTCTGAAAATCATCCATGCCTTTCCTATATTGAATCACCAATGGTGCGTCATACTTTCCTAAGTTTCTCTTAGATCTATTTCCCATATCAAGCTCCTATATCTACAAGTTCACATGAATCCCCACTACAGGCAAGTGATTGACTACCTGCAGTAGTATCGGTTTCTTCTTTCAATGCTGACCAATCTATTTTGGTAGGCATCTTTGCTATCATATCATTATATTCTTTCTCTGAACACTCTTGATAAGGTGCTTGTTGATAAACATGATCAGAGTGTGGCAAGAAAGATACACCTGACATATCAACAAAGTGTTTGAATACAAAAGCACCTACCTCTAGCCACTCACCTTCACGTACTGTTACTGTAACTGATGGCTTGTGTTCACACCAATGTTCTTGATATATTCTCCACATCTCCAACTGTTCTATAGCTGACATCTGATCTCTAGTTACTGATCCTTCAGGTGACTTAATAGGAAAACTAAATACTGTTACCTCGTTAGGTTTGTTAATCTCTGGCTCATTAGGTACACCTTGATCAATCATAAACTGTGTAAGTGGGTCTTTGTTATCACCACGTACAGTACGTATGTAGTATTGCGAGTGTCTAGCATGAATACCACTAGCCGAATCACATAACTGTGATACAGTACCACTAGGTTTGACACATGTGATAGCAGTAGATGGAGGAATGTTTAATAGATCAGCATACTTCTTGTTGGTATCAACAGCTACCTTCCTAAAGATATCTAATCTCTCACGTAATCCCATCTCTTTACCATTAGTCAATGGACTATCCATGATACCTGTAAGACTTACACCTAGTAATCTTTCTTCTTCTGTATTGTTCTTCCATACCTTTCTTAGATAAGGAAAGTTAGTAAGCTTAGATTGTAATGTACCTAAGATAGTAGCAATAGCAATCTTCTTTTGTAAACTCTTACGTGTATCATCTTTCCTAACCACAACTTCTGTAAGATTACAGAACTGATAAGGTCTTAATATAATCTCACTACATGGGTTAGTACCAAAGTCATAGTTAGGATCTCTTCTACCATTTCTCTTGGCTTGATACTGTGCTGACACTCTGTTAAAGATACCACGTTCACCTGACTTAGATTCTACTAATGAAGTCCACTCTCGTAAGAATGTTTCAGAGTCAGGCTTATCTGTATAAACGACAGAGTTATTAGACAATGCCATATGTGGAGCAGTCTCCCACCACTGTCCTGTTTTAGCATGACGCATACGTATGTCAGACAAGTTTGACAAACTGATCATAGCTGAACGTCTTACGCCACCCACAACCACGATTTCACCTACCTTACACATGATACTGTGACACTCATAACTTGTCAGCTTTCTGCCTACAGCACCTTTGAATATACCTATTGTGAATTTAAACAGATCTTCTAATGGTGCAGGACCTGATGCTCTACCACCAAAGATCTTTAGTCTAGCACCTGCAGGTCTAATTTTGCTGACATCATACGTGGGTATCTCACCTGTGTATAGCAATGCGAGTAGCATACGAAAAGCTTTCGCCCACCCTTCCTTACTATCATTTACATATATACAAGTATCACTATTGTATAGCTTTTCTGGTACTTCGGGTAGCTTGTTAATGTAATTACGTTCAACACTAAAGCCTACTCCTGTACCACACAATAATATGTACATAGCTTCATCAAAACATTTAACGTCATCAACAGGCAGATAACTACAGTTATATCCTGCAGTATTGTCACGATCAAGTGCCTTACCTGCTGTCATCAAAGCTCTCATGGATGGCATAACCTCTAGATTATAGATAGCGTTCCATATCTTTTTCTTTGTTCTTTCGTGCATGATGTTATCAACATTTGTTCTTTCCCAAATGTAATCAACGTAACGTGTTACTGTTTCTCCCCATGTTTCTCTTCTTCCTTCATCGTCAAGCCATCGTGCATAACGAGAGGTTGCTATAAAGCTTTGATAATCTGTTGGTAATCCCATGTTAATCTCCTACTAATATTTTTATTTGGTTTAAATCTAATCCATCAATATCATAGATGAACGATTCTATTTGGTCTTGTATGTCATCCCCTAGCTGTTCATCAACAGGTACAGGATACTCTTCTGTATCTACATTCAATGTAATATAGATCTTAGCTTTTTTTATTGCCATTGTCAACAGTTTCCATTAGTAATTCTAGATACCAATTAGCTTTCTTTAGATCTTCTATACCATTCTTGTATCTATATCTCCACAAATACTTCATCACATTACCTTGTAAGTAGTATTCAAATCCTTCTCCACAGGCTGATCGTAATGCTTCAATGCATTCCACACCATACTTGTTGTAGTGTGGTGGGTGATTAACCATATCAACTTGAAAAGCATCTTCATCTGCTACACCATACTGACCTGTAAATAATTCTTTTCCATTAATGTTTTCCATATTATGCACTCCCATCTACTTTATCTGAAAATTTAACAGTGATTATATTTCCCATTCTATTTACTTTCCTTTTCTCTTTTTCTTTCTCTTTAATTAACTCTTTCTCATACTCAACAAAGTTTTCTAACTTTTCTCTAAAGTCTTTATCTTCCTGCATCAAAGGAACGGATGCACATATTAAGTTAGTAAACTCCATCATATAATAAAAATCATAATCTGACAATGGATTACCATCAGATGTTATAATACCTAACGTAACGTCACCTGTCCACTTATTATTTTTATCTCTATGTGGATGTACTTTTATTACAAAATCTTCTTCCTCTAATTCTAGTGGTATTTGTTTAGCCATTATTTCCTCACAATCTTTTTACGAGTAAAGGAAATAAACTTTGGATAAGTTACTTTGCCTTTCTCTTTTAACCAGGCTTCAGGTATAACTCTAGTATCGTACTCAAAACCATAACGATCACACCATTGTGCGTAGGTAGACTTAGCACCTTTACGTAGTCTACGTTTACTGTTCTCAAAGATGAATCGTATGTCTAACTTTGGATGTTGCTTCTTGATTGCAAGATGCTTTCTTCTATCCAATGCTGTGAACATACCTTTTGTTTCAACAATGATACCATTAGACAGTATAAAGTCAGGAGTATATGTCCTGTATGCTAAGTCTTCCCATTCAATCTTAATAGATTCATACTCATACTTAACCGATAGGTTTTTTAAATACGTTGCTAGATTCTTCTCTAATCCAGACCTGTATCCATACTTACGTGCTTTAGCAAACTGTTTACTATGCATTGACGTAGCCTACAATCTTAGGATCTCTTGCTTTAGAAACTTTAGATGGCATCTCTTTTAAACTAGGATGGCAAGACTTACGATAGGAACAAAACATACACGTGATTGGTAGTATTTTATTTCCTGTAGGCTTACCTCTGAATGTTTCTTCCACAGGATCAAAGCATCTCTTAAACTCTCCACTTTCTACCTCTTTTATATTAGATTTTATCTTACTAACTTCTTCTTCTACGTCTATATTATCTGCAGGTACATACTTAAAGTTGCCATCTTTTTTGTTGACAACCCACCAACCACCTGCCTTTTTTCCAGAAGCACGTGCATATCCTGCAAGTTGTGACACATACCCAAATGCATCCCCACTTTTTAGTGTATCAAACGATTCAAACTTGTTTCTATAAGACCAATCTGATGCCGATTTAACGTCATCAACTGCGCCATCAATAACAATATCATATTCTCCTGTAACGACACGTTCTCCTGTGTCCAATGTAACACGCCTAGAATCCTCATACTCTACTCCTGCTTCTTTTAGGATACCTTTGAATACAGCTTCTACTATATCACCTAGCATCATGTTCATAATAAATGTAGTTGGTTTAGGTAACGCTTCCTGTGGCTTGTTCTTTTCAAACCACAGTTGACATGATGGTCTGCCCACGTTGGACATACGAAAGGCAAACCCATCACGTTTGTTACCACCACCGAACTGACGAACAACAGCTTCTCTTACATCTTTACAAATCTGATTAACTGTACTAGTGGCTACAGTTGTCTGACCTTTAGATGCTTTATCAAGGTACTGATGTATAATCATTTCAGCAGGATGTTTCATTAGATTACTTCTGATGAATCGATTTCAATAAACTCTTCAAGTGTTTCCTTGTCCACTTTCTCATTCTTGTGTGAATTTTCATCCCATTGATTGAGGATGTAGTCATTATAATTTTTAATCCACAATACAAGATTAGAGAACATGACTTGATCATCATCTCCTACCTCAATCGTACTCGACAGATCAAGAGTCGGACTAGGTAGATAGAAGATTGCTCCACTCGCTAGTTTATTTGCTTCGGTACTCAAAGCAATCTCATGTTGCACAGGTAATCTCTTGGCTCTAGCCAAATCATTAAAGCATTTACCTATGCTCTTGAAAGCATCTCTGTTCTCTACTTCCCAAATGAAAGCTGTAGGTTGAACAGAAACACTAGCACCTGTTGCATCAACAGGATCTATCATGGTGATTAATCCAAACACAACACGAACTCTTTTACAGGATCGTATAAGATCTTGCTGTGCTTGAGGTAAAGCCTTAAAGTCTTCTATCCAACCTGAAGGTTTACCACAATTAAAACCACCATCACTATCTTTTAAATCTATGTTAAGATTGTCAGACATTAAAGTTTTGATGTACTTATTTTTAGTATCACCTTTACCCATGACAAATCTTTTGTACATAAATCTCTGCATAAAAGGTCTTATCTTTATGTTCTTGGAAAAATAAGTAGGACCATCTGGTATCTCTAGTTTATACATACCACCTTCAACAACTTCAACATTAACTTCCTTACCTTTTACTTCTGCAGTACCCATTATTGGTGTATGGTTTATTCGTAGTCTAGCAAGCGTACTTGCTTTCTCTTTATTAGAGTCTGCTTTTTCATTTGCAATACCCATTGCTTTAGCCATTGCTTCGTAATTATTAGTATTAATTGTTACTAAATCTGCCATATTTATATCTCCTTTATGTTTGAATAGACCATAGTTATATCATGCTACATCTTTTGTGTCAAGCCAATTATTACCTATTTTTGATTCTAATAATAATGGCACATTAAATACTATATTCCATCGTGATTCAATTAGTTTATTTAATTCGTTATTCGTTTCATTTATAATGTTGAGAACCTTTCCCTTCTCGTTTGGATGAACATCAATGACAATAGAATCGTGTACTGTATTCACAATACAACTCTCCATATTGTCGAGCTTACTATCTATGTGCAACAGGGCAACAGGAACAATGTCTGCAGTTGCGAGTGATTGCACAGGATAATTCTTTAGCTGTGTGTAATGTGACACACCATTTCTTTTTCTTATCATATCAGGAAAAGCAAACTCTCTACCTGATGGTGTTTTTATTTTACCTTTGTTCAATGCTTCTGTAGCTAAACGCTTATGCCAAGAAGCAATACCTTTGTACTTTTCATTGAACTGTTTGTAATACTTTGCTTCGGCAGGTGTTCTACCATAGCCACTAGCTCCGTACAAAGGAGCAAACGTATGTGCCTTTGCATCTTGCCTAGATATTATTTGACCTGCTTTAGTAATAACTTCTGCAGTATAACTATGCACATCAAAGCCTGTCTTCACTTCCTCAATAGCTGTGGCATCTTGTCCTAGATAGGCAGCCACACGAAACTCTAGCTGTGCAAAGTCAGCTTCTAGTATCTGACCATCTTCCCAACGTGACACAAATACTTTCTTCACAGGAAACGTACCACCTCTAGGCATGTTCTGCATGTTAGGATCTGCACCACTAAACCTGCCTGTAGCAGTGCGATGTTGCAGTAGTCGTACATGTAGTTTGCCATCTTGTTTGGTATGAGTTTGAATACCATCAATGAAGCTACTCAAATAGGTATCCAGGGCAGACAATCTACGAACACGCTGTAGAAATAACTCAGCGTCTTTCATACCACGTGATCGTGCTACCTTTTCAAGTATCTCCAGATTTGTTTTGCTTGTTGTGAATCCATTAGCACTCGCCCACTTAGGATTAGGTGGTGAGAACTTTAGTCCTGCCACAGCAGGTGGATCAGTATCAATAAATTGATAACCAATAGCATTGCAAAGTACACATCTGTTTGGTTTAGCAAATGGAGTTCCATCTTTCTTTATCTTCCTTGTATAACCTGTGCCATAACATGTCTGACATCTAATAGCACGTTGCTTATAAACGACAGAAGATTTAGATTGTATAACATTTCTAAAGTCTTCATCAGACATGTATGGATCAAACGAATTTCCCCACATAGTTTTATCGTGAGGTTTACGACTATAGATTATCCAAGATAGTTGCTCTGGACTATTCAAATTAATAGGAATATCACCCATCAATTCTCTCGTCTGTTGAGTTAAAGATTTCTCTATTTGATTTTTCTCTAACTCAAACTCATCACGTACCTCTTGTAACTTATGCAAGTCAACAGCAAAACCACGTTGATATATCTTCGCAAGACACACAGCAACTTGATCTGTAAGTTCGGCTGTATCTCGTAGTCCTGCATTGTCTGCTTGATTATACCTACGCATCAAACTATGAAACACATCTCTTGTTGCGTACAAATCTACACGTAGGTATTCACACAATTCTGCATGAGGTATATCACGTGTGCTATATCCTTTGGCAAAGTATTCTTTTAAAGTATCAGACTTAGGTGTAGCACCACATCTTTCGGCACAAGCTTCAAGTGTTAATGGTTCTTTGACACCACGCTGTAATATATACTCATTGAGCATTGTGTCATATACTTCACCATCATACTTGAAGCCTGATTCCCATAGCCACAATAAATCATATGCAATATTGTGACCAATTAGAAGAGTAGTTCTATCTAAGTTTAATTGCAACTCTTCTTTACCATTAAATGTAGGCTCTAACTCTGCATGATCAAATGTATAGATGCGTGGCTGTCCATCTACATCTACAGGTAAGATGCCTACCATCACCAAACTATTGTCTGGTTCAAATGGATCAAGGTGCATCTTACCATCACGTTTAGTTACAGTATTCTCTACATCAAGTATTAGCTTCATCAACGATCTCCTCTATTATTCCTTTTGCAACTTGTTCATCTACTTTAAACCACTCACTTGTTCTATCATCAGATACTTTATTTATATTATTGTGTGCAATTCTTTCAGCTACATGTCTGTTTTTAAAATACCTACTATAACATAGCACATAATCTCTCAAAGGACTAGAGGTTTGATAGTTGTTTAGACGATCTTCTGCAAGCACAGCCTTACCTATCTTGTACCAACCTTTCCATGCAGGATTTGATATGATATAGACTTCACCTTCATCATGTTGATCATACAAAGCAGTAGTTAATATTTTAATGTCTTTAGGTTTTACTGCATTCATTACAAGTCTACCCATCTTTCCCCAGTTTTTTAAATAAAATTTAAGTGATCTATATTTTCCTGTATAGTATACCATACCACGTGAATCCATCTGGTGATTAACTCCCATAGTTCTCCACTGTCTTCCATCCCATCTCTTTCCGTCAGTTCTAATTGTTCCTGCTGTTATCATGCTAAATACCTCGCTGTTTTATAGTCAAGCTCACAGTGAATGACACCATGCCATCCTGTAAGTTTATTCTTGACAAGATTTAAATGTCTTTGATTGTCTTCTTCTTCCTGCCCTTCCACTACAGGATTCTTTGCTATTAAAATCATTAGATCAGCTTCGGCTGCTTTACCTGTGCGTGATCCTTCCATCATACTTTGATTGAGTAATACTTTGCCTTCTGCTTCAGCAGATAACTGTGACATATAAAACACACCACACCCATACTGTTTAGCTATCATACGTGCATGAACAGCGTTGGCTTTTAGTGCCTCATCTTGTCTTGCAAATCCACTAGTGACAGCAAACTTATCACCCATATCAAGTACAACTATATCTGGATTGTACGCTTTACACACGCTTTCAACCCATGACATATCTCTGCCTGTGGCATCTCTTAACTTTATATTCTTACGGATAGGCTCATACCTATCTCTAGCTACAGTAGGATTTTCTTTTATTTCCTGCATTGTCATACCTGTGGCAGCTGTGAGGTATCTTGCGCCCACTCTGTGTGTACCTTCCTCATTACATAATACAATACAGTTAGCACCTTGTCTTGCAAAGCCTTCTGGTGATGCAATTAAACTTGCATGAAAGGATGTCTTACCTGTATTAGGTCTAGCACCTACCTCAATAAGATGTCCTTCATTGACTCCTTCAAGCTTCCTAACCAATGATGGTATATTGAATGTCCATCTTGCTTCCAAATCATTCTTAGCTAACAGTGTGTCAATATCTATATCATCCCACTGTATATTTAGATTAGGTGTAAAGTCATCTCCGTATTGTTCAAGTATACTACGTATAGGCTCTAAGGTATTCTTTGTTCCATTGACATAATCAAATCCTAAGTTGGCAATCTCCTCACCTATCACCTGTTGAAATAGTTTTGATAAAACTTCTCTAGCAATATCATTACCCATAGGTTGCTCACGTTTTATCTTATCAAACATACCAGAGTATGCGCTCTTCTGCGCAGTAGTCATTGACGGATTACCTGTCATAAACAATGCTTCTACTTCATCTGGTGTAATAGTACGTTCATACCTCTGCATGCTCTGATCTATTACTTGTTTAATTTTCTGTGCATCTTTGCTGAATAATCTATTAGGACATTTTGCACCTCTATGATCATCATAAAATGCTTTATCCATAAGACTTCTTAATAAAGATAATTCCATGTTATACTCCTGTGTTTTTTAAGTTGGTTATATCGGTTTCGTTTCTCATCTTCAAGTCATCTGTCAGCTTCAGAACTTTTACTGTGTTTACAAATGGTCTTAGTTCTTTAGCAAACTGCATTGTCTTTGATAGTGCATCAGGATCTAATGCAACTATTGCTGTTGAGAATTGCGATAAATAATCCTTGTGTACTTCAGAGAGTGACGTACCCAACACAGCTAAACCAACAAAGCCATCAATCTCTCCCACAACTACGGCACTTATACAATCCTCAACAACTACAGCTACCTTACCACATCCATACGTATAAGGCAAGCCTGTATCATTATATCTTCTCCATTTAGGCAATCTTTTTTTATGCAATGCTCTGCCTATAGCATCTACACATTTATAATCTTTGTACATTGTAAAGACTGCACGTTCTTCTTTCACATCATACATCACCTCTACATCTGCAGGTAGCTTCCACTTGTCTACAAACTCCTGTACGTGTGGTGGATGGTATACTAGAAACGATGGCATATCCCACTCGTACTTATCTTCTAGTGGTTTGGGTGAGAGTGACTGTCTTATGTCATTAGCAGTTAAGGTCACACGTTTACCACCACTCACATCACAACTTGCTCTGTAACAATTCCACAGTAAGCTACCCATGTGATTTGTAATAGTAAAAGTCTTGTGTCCTCTGCACACAGGACAGTTAACTCTCTTTGTTTCACCATTCTTAACATCATAATCCCATACTCTCCACATGCTAACCTCTATGCCCATAAGGTTCTGCATCAAGTCCATTCCTAACAACACAACCTAAAGGTGCTTCATCACAATTAGGGTAGCTATAACAAATTATATGTTGATCTGGTTTATTTCTATAATAAAAATACATGTTCATCCTTTTCTTATCTTTGCTGTCTGGATAAAATCCAGAACCTTTAACATACTTTCTAATCCAATGTAGCTTCATACTATACACCTCCCTGTTGCTTCAACGCAGATGATACCCACTTTTTTCTAGTTGTCAAGGCATTTGTTGCAGATGCTAAAGTATTTTTCATATATGGTTTTACTGATGCAGGATTAGCATGACCACTTACAGACATGATTTGTGGTAGTGGCACACCACCATCAACCATCTCCATGATACCTGTCCTGCGTAAGTCCATTAGTTTTAAATTGGTAGGTACATTACTTCTATTCATTAACTCTCTGCCTTTCTTTGATAGTAGTTCTAGTGTGTAAGGTAGATATTCTCCATCTATAGGATACACTCTTGGTGCTACATACTTTTGAAAGCTAAAATCTTTGTGTTGTTGGAATAACATCTCTCTCATCTCCTCATCAACAGGTATCTCCACCTTTGATCTACGTTTAGATTGTTGTAAATATAATACAGTAAAGTTTTCATCAAAGTTATCCCATGTTAACAGACGCATATCACCTAGTCGCTGACAGAAAGTATATGCCATGTGTATGATCAGACCCACATTACGTGTGTACCAATTAGAATAGGCAACATCAAGCACACTTTGCACCTCTTGTCTTGTCCATATATCTGTACGCTTGAGTGTAGCAGTACGTTTGATACGTGAAAAAGGATTCAAGTGTATAAACTCTTGGTCTATCGCCCAATTATATACAGTAGACAAGCAACTAGTGATGTGATTAGCCTGAGTCACACCTTGTTCAAGCCATTGTTGGTAATGTTTCTTGGCTAGTTTAGTTCCAATCGTCTTGATTGTGTACCTACCTAGTGTCTTTTGTGCAACACTAAGGAAATATTTATAATCCTTTTGTGTTTTAGGCTTGAGTTTATTCCAATCGTGCGAGGACATATAGGTACAGACTAGTGTATTTAGCGTAGTATTGTTACTAACATCTTTATTATTTATATTGTTTTTATACCAATCATCTATTTTGAGATTGAGTAAAGATGCTTCTTTAAACGCACACTTTCTGTCTATACCTAACGTCACACGTTTAGATACACCTCTGTCTAATAGTTTGTTTGGTGGATTAAATCTGTAAACAGTTTCACCATCAGCATTGACTCTAGCTTGTGTATATCTTGGTAGTTTCATTCGCAAAAGTTCCTTCCTATTTTACAGTTTGCAGTAGCCTTGCAAACCTTTTCATGTTTAGCATTCTCCCAACAATCACCATCAGGTAGATGCATTTTCCAAAACATATCCCATGTACCTAACGAGGTAAAAAGAATCATTGCAGGAAGAATTAAAATAAAAAACAATAGTGTTACATAGGCAACACCAAAGCCTTCATTATGATATGGTTCATTACTCATTCAATCCCATCCTTTCTTTATATTCTTCATGTAAATCTGATCTACCTTTACCACCTGTACCATCTACACCAAAGTTACAGGATGCTAACAGTACAAGAAGAAAGATACAGTAATAAGAAAACCATTTACAAAACCAAAGAAACATCTTGTAAGCATCTTCAGATTGTTTCTGGCAAGCTTGTTTTATCTCATCACTCATACTTTGTTACCTCTCAATGCAAAATATAATCCACCGACCCACAGTAATACATGAAGATTATCATAGAACAATACATCAAGTATACTTTCTGGATCACCTATCCATATCACGCCTGTCATTATGCAGCAGATAGTAATGCCACTAAATCTAGTAACCATATCTCCTACCCAATCAGGCATCTCATACATCCACATTTTGTTAAGGATACCACCTACAAGCAAGCCTACACCTGCAAGAAACTCACCATATGTTACTACCCACCAAGTGAGATATGATAATCCGTATGATTCTGCTTCAGCAATATCAACAGGCATCTTCCACCACCCTTGTTGTATAAATACAACAGCTAATGGTATTCTCCATAGCCAATGCGATTGGCAAAACTCTGGTATTTTATTAAACATTTACTAAGTCCTTCCACATATCAGAATCAATCCACTTAGCTACCTCTTGCTCACGCTTCCACATAGTGATAGCTTTGGTATCATTGCCTGTGTTACGTACTGTAAATCCGTTACGTTCATCAGCATAAGTAGCGTAATTAGTGAACGCTGAGTAAAGAGAAAAGAGATTCTCTCCACGCTTACGTGTTTCTTCTCTGTACAATGCAAGCATCTTATCTGCTTTCTTTTCGTTACCCATCATGTGATCTAGCACAGACTTAACGCATAGTCTTTTGGTGCTTATCATTGCCCACTTCTGCATCTTCTCTGCTTCACCTTCAAAGTTTACAACTGAATCAGCTAACTCACCTTGAAAAATATCTACGTTAAATAACGCAGTATTCTTTTTCTTGAGGTAGTTGTGATCACCTGTCACCATACCATTCAGACAGAACCCATCAATCAAACCATAGAATACTTGATTAGAACATCTGCCATCTACACCATGTAAGGCAACCATTCTTTTAAATACTTCTGTTTCATGTTTGTCACTAGCAATAGTAATACTGTCATCTTTGAAGATAGCATCAAGCATTACGAATGCTTTATTACGTGCCGATCTCCATCTCTTCTCTGCCAAAAGACAACTATCTTGACCTAGTGTTTCCTCTGCTACAGACCACACTTTGTTGAAGTATTCACCATGACTAGTGAGAGCAAAGCCATCACCTACTATACCTAGATAGTCACCATCATACTCATTGACAACATAAGATTGTCCATTAAATTTAGTGAGTTCTTTGCTTACCTTAAAGTCATATTCATAAGGTATGTTTAATGTGCTTACATAATCTAAAGCCATTTGTATATCTCCTTTTCTATTATTGCAACTGATAATTAGTTATATCACATATATAAAATATGTCAACTTATTTATAAAAGATGTGATCACCAACACGCTTGACCACACGCAAACTGTCTGCCCAATAGGGCATGATTGCTGTAGTGTGGTAGTGTGTTGCTCCATTGACCACATCAATACTGTTGTTATCATCTAACATCATTGACGCTAGATACTGTGACTTCTCCCATGCTTCCTGCTCATGTGGTGTGTCACTTGCACCATCACATGTCCAAGAGAAAGCACATATACTCTTACCTTTCTGATACACTACGTCACATACTGTGTTCGGATAGTGTTTACTTTCTACTCTGTTGACAGTTACCTGTGCTACTGCCAACTGACCTGCTGTACTCTGATCACGTGCTTCGTGATATATGTTTAGAGCTAGACAAAGTAATGCTCCTTTAACAATCATATAGTTCTCCTTGTTTTTATTATGTTTTTATAGAATAGGTATTAGTAATGTAGGTAGG
>CENH01004520.1_pt1 | contig 21539 bp, 31 predicted proteins | sample 530171 | NCBI WGS metagenome assembly CENH01 (sample SAMEA2591132, study PRJEB7988) | marine metagenome | biome: marine biome (ENVO:00000447); feature: deep chlorophyll maximum layer (ENVO:xxxxxxxx); material: saline water (ENVO:00002010), including plankton (ENVO:xxxxxxxx) | depth 70 m | reverse complement strand
ATAAGTGCAACGAAACCAATCATAGCCCAACGACCATTTACTTTCTCAGCATTTTGAGGATATCCTTCGTAAGAAGCACTCTCGTCGATATAGGGTTTTGTTTCAGTTGGGAATGCGTTTTGTCTTCCACCTGATTCTGTTGTAACAGTCATTTAAGTTTTATTAAGAAACGTAACATAATTATATAGTAAATATAAAGTTTTGTCAAATATCTTTACATTCGGAAGTCCGAACACAATTAAATGATGCTAATATGTAACATTAGTTTAACTTATACTGTAACTTTTCTTATTATTTCCCTTCCCAACCTGGTGGGAGTCTACCAAAATATGGATCATATTCAAAATATGGATTCCAATCTTCAATTTGATTTGCTTGATTCTCCCAAAAATTACTCAAACCATTATGACTTGACTTATGAAATACTTCAACATGTACTTGATGAATTGACGAACCCATCTGCAGTCTGTATAAGAATAAAGGTATTGCAAATGTATTACCTGAATTATAAATTAAATCATCCGCAACTGCTCTAGGTCTGACTCCCTGATCAATCTTATACTTATCATCACGACAATGAAGTTTCACAAGTTTTTGTGCATGATGTCTTGTAATCATATAACAAGCAGTAGAAAAATCATTCACAAATCTACGATGAAGTTTCATATGAACTTCTGCTGGATTAATAATAGCTAATTGTATAACATCATAATCATAAGGAATTTTAGAATAAAAGTCTCTCCACGTAAATCCCCAAGCAGAAACTGTTCCAATGTCACAATCATCTTCCATGATGAGTGCACACGGTGAATCAGATTCTTCTAAAAATTTTTTAATAGCTTTCAGATGAGAAGTAGTACATCCAACCTCACCCGATAACATATTATCAGGATACTTACCTTTTAGAATACTACCTAAATCATCCTCACGACCATCATGAGCTGATACTCTTGTATAATCTTCAATCTCCCAATATTTAAATTGAGCTTCCATATATACTCTTCTTTCTGGTTGACCATCAAGATTGATATAGTATATGGGAGGAATACCTTTTAATTTAAATGTTGCTTTATTTTTATCCATATCAATTAATAATATCTATTGTAGGTCTCCAACCTAAATTTGTCAATTGGGTTGTATCTGCACATAAAGATTCTGGTTCTCCTTGAACTTCTTTAATTGGAAGACTACTTCTACCTAACATCATAGCTAATTCTAAGACAGAATTATTTTTTCCTGTTCCTACATCCAATACACCTCTAAAATTATCGGGTATTAAATAGCATATTGCTCTTGCTACATCATGAACATGAATCCAATCTCTCCTATGTTTTGTGAGATATGGAGCAGTGTTCTCCTTCAGCATCCTATAGAGCATATCTTTACGACTACCATTCTCTGCCCACACATTAAAGAATCTCATACCCACACTATTAGGAGGTGACTGTATTTCATTGACCTTTTTAGTAATCGCATATGGATTCTGCCACCAACTATGTGCACCTGCAGAACTGGCATATAGTAAACGAATATTTTTTTCTTTACAATACTCAAATATTGGTTTAGATTTTACAACATTATTCTCCCAAAATTTATCAGGATTTTTTAAACTATCTCTTAGTGCTGCAAATGCTGCTAGGTGAACTATAACATCATAATCTCCACCTTTAAAATCCACTATATCATCTGGAAAATCTATTCCATCAACTTCATGTCCAATCTTTTTTAAGTGATTAAATAAGTAACTACCTATAAAACCTTTATGTCCAGTAACTAAGATCTTCATTTAATAATACTTTCAATATTTGGTAAGTAATAATCTGTCAATATTTTAGACCATTCAAAAGTTTTTGCATACTCTAAAATTTCCTTCCTATTATATATGGAGTATTCTCGATTCTTTATAATTTTATCATTAATATAATTAGTATCTAAAATTTTATCCTCTGGGATAACTGTAATAAATTTTTTATCTAGGTCAAGGTTTGCAGTTCCCCATTGTGATACCACGACACCTAGTCCAGCAGCAAACGCTTCCATACAAACAAGTGGATGTGCTTCACCATCAGATAGTAATACAAGATTTCCATAATCAGTTAGACTATCATATAGAACATCTTTCTCCCACTCTCCCAAATAATTTTTGTATGTATCAAATTTACTGTCAGCAATATTACCTGCGTAATATAAAGATGGTATTTTTTGAAACAAATGTTGTCTTTTACGATGATCTACTTTAGCAAGATAAATGCTTGATGTATAATATTTTGGTTCTTCTGTAAATCTAAAATTATCTAACATCACCCCATTTGGATTTAGAAATAATTTATCAGATGGAATTTGACATAGATCATGATAAGTTTTATTAATTGTATTTGAAAGACCAAATACAAATGGTTTTACTTTTGTGAACACATCAAATACTCTTTCTTTATATCCTCCCATCATCTCAGGACGTTCTAGGTATGCGAAGTGTGTGGTACAAGCACATGGATAATTGATGTGTGGATAAAGGACTACCCAGTCATCATAATTAATATGCACAAAGTCTGGATCAAATTCTTTTATTTGATCAAGCATCTTATTTGGATTAGCATCATTTAAAATTTGAATCTGATGTCCCATCTTCTCAAGAGATAATTTCATATCCCAAATCAAAGACTCAACCGCACCCCATCCTACTGGAGGGATAGGAAGAGGAGGACCTACAATACTAATTTTCATTTACAATTTCCATCTTCTCTATGTTTTCAGCATAGAGTTTAACTAATCCCTCCCAAGAAAAATTATCAATAGCAAACTCTCTAATTTCATCTCTCCTACCTAAAGATGCTTCACGATTCTCTTGTATCTTCTCCTCAATGTAAGGAATATCTTCTAACTTATCATCAGGTATCACTGTTACATATGGAAGTTCTGGTAGATCATGTGCAGCATACTTAGATATAACAACACCCAATCCCAAAATCATAGCTTCCTTCACGACTAAAGGAGTTCCATTCTCACCATCTGATAATAAAACTAAGTTAGCAAAATCTCCAAGATGCTCTCTCTTATAATCATCTTTCCACTCACCAAGATAATTTTTTTTAGGATCGAAAGGTGTGCCACCCATAATCCTACCAACATAATCAATTGAATCTATTTCTTGATAAATCCATTGCTTCTTACGTTCATTAATTTGTGCGAGATATACTGAACGATCTGGTAAAACTGCTTCCTTATGATATGTAAATCTTTTATGGTTTGCACCATTTGCAGAAAGAAGTAATTTACTTTCGTCTGCTCCTGCTGCTTTAAAACAATCCATATCTTTTTTAGATATGCAAAAAATATAATATTTTTTATTATTAATAATCCAATCAAAGGTGCGATCATATCCATCTCTACGATGCATATGCGGTTGATCTATGTAAGGATAATGACTACTCAAAGCTAACTTAGGAATCTTTGTTTCGTTTGCTATACGATCCATTATTGGGTGAAATACATCATAGTGTAGATGAGCAAAATCAAACTCATCCTCATTTAAATGTTTAATGATGTCATCCCACACAGGTGTGTTTACGATAGTTCCACCATGTTCTAAGTCAGTAAGTTCTAGTGCGTAGTCCCATATTAAACTTTCAACAGCTCCCCATCCATCAGGTGGGATGGGCATAATACCTGGTCCGATTAATGCAATTTTCATTAGTATAATTCTTTGTAAGCATGAACAAGAGAAAAGTTTGTTTCCCTAAAATTTGGTGTCTTCCAAACTTCTGTTAGATTAGTATTAATAGAATAATCTTTTCCAAGCATATGATAACATATTTGCATATAAAGATCCAACCACCCAAATCTAAAGTCAAGATGTTTTAAAATAAAATCAAATTCAATATCCATAAAATCATATATCTTATGATAATTATCTAAGAATGTATTAATGTTATAAACACTTCCACCTCCTGCACCGTACCAATCTACGTTTGGTTTTACACCATACTTTGCAGAAAGAAACTGAAGAAGTTCTGGTTTTATTTTATTACCAGGTACATCAAATCCAGCTATCTCCCACTCCTCTGGAATAACTACTTTACGTTGAGTAAGAACGTCATCCTCCATCATAATCATATGAGTTCCTCCAGCAGATTTTACAAACCTAGCTGCCTCACGTACCATATGAATCCAATGCAGTGATTCATCTTTTGTGAATCCGTATACACCAGACTCGTGACCAGTATTTCTTCTTCCTATGTGCATATAAGAATGAACATAATTACAATTATATTTTTCTGCTATATCACTGTAATCAGCACCACCATCAGCACATAATGTGTAGGGTGCATTAGGATGAAATTTCCTAAACTCCTGAAGAATAAATTCAGTTGCTTTTTTGTTTTCATAAACAGTATGAAAACATCCAAATTTTGCTGTCATAAATTTTTAAGATAATGTGGATGAATATCATCACGATATAACCAGAACCAATGTGGTTCCCCTGCTGGTGTAGGTTGAACGTCGGGAGTCATATCTTTAAAGTCATAGCTGAATGGAGGATTATAAAAACTAAAAACAGTTGGATCTTTCATACCAATCCATTTTTCAAAATTCATCCTTTCGATAGGACCAAAATCTTCCTTGTCTCTATGAAATGCATCTTTAGTTGGATGCTGTAAGGTTGAAATATAATCTGCTCTTGCCCACCAGAAATTACCACTCATATGTGGCCAAGGATCTAAACAATAGTTAACTCCTGATACCTGATATCTATCTAACTTATCTATGTTCTCTTTCCACTTATCAATACAACCCCATTCCATAAGGTGTCTCCAACTATTAACAGCACGTACCTTTCTATCAGAGTATTGATCTCTAACACCACAATAATGACTCATACCTTTTGTGTGGAAGTACATCACCTTATCAAACTTTTTATCTATACAATCTTCATACAGATGCTTTAAACAAAATCCTTCATACTCATCATCACCATCTCTACAATCAACAATATCAATCCAATCATAAAGTGATATAAAATGTTTTACTCTTGATGCCTGTGCTCCATTTATTGCACACTTCACTGTTGCTATCTCTGCAAGACCAGATGCATAGAGTCTTTTAATCTGATCATCAACCATGATCTTCCAAAGATCACTATCTGGTGGAGTCCAGATATGATAATAAACTGCTGCTTTCATAGTTACCACTGATTGTTATCTAATGACTTATTGTCTTTACTGAGATGCATCATTTTATTTGGAAAATTACAATACTCTTTGAACATCTCAGGATATGCATAATCTGGATTTAGAGTATTCACATCTTCACGATGAGTTAAGAACCATTTGTTCAAATAACTTTCCTCATAATACTTACCCACAGCATTCTTAGGAACATCTTCTTTAGTCCACTCATCAATCTTTTCCATCATATCAAATACTTGAGGTATTTGTCCACCCCATAAACATCCTTGATAATAAATTTTCATATCCATTATACTATCATTTATACAAGCATTTGATAGGGGATTTGTATCATAGGCACCTGGTTTTTGATTGTGAGGTGGAAATCCAACAAAGTGACAAGGATGATGAACACCGAAGTATTTCTTATCTTCATCAAAAAAATCACTTAAAGAAATTTTTTCTTGAGCGTAAAGATCTGCATCAACCGATACCAACCATTCATAATCAGAAACTAAGTTTTTAATTTTAAGTATCTCTTCAAAAGTTTTATGAAAAGTTTCTGGAAATCCGTAATGAGGTATTTTAACTACAGATATATTATCTGGAGTCCCCTCCAATTCACCATCAGTAAACACAAAATATTTTTTTTCTGTATCTGGTAAAAAATATTTTTCAAGTCTTTCATACCATTCAGGAAGATAATCAAGATATGATTGAGTTCCCCAAAATGTTATTGCTACCTTCATTACAAATTAAACTCCCTATCCCAATTAAATATTTTTTTAGCTTTCAATGACTTAACATTGATAAAAGTTTTTTCTCTTTCTTTTTGATTTATTTTGAGATTCAAAGAACCCATTCTTGATACCTTACTAATTATATCATATATCGATACAGTTTGCCCACCCACTAAAAACAATTCATGTTTCTTATCCAAATCAATATTAATAGTTTTCAATATAAGATTGATTACATCATCAATGTGAACTAAATCAACAGTGGTTTCAAAATTAGCATAAATCTCCAACTGATTATCAGTATCAACTGCATTAATAAGTTTATCAACTATTCCATTAACTCTATCCTTTCCAATAGATCCACCCCAAACATTTGTAACTCTAAGTGTAATTGTTTTACAATTAAACCTTTCAAGAATTCTTTCTACTTTTAATTTGGATTGTCCATACAAAGTGCGAGGACGAGGTTCAGATAACTCTGTGTTTACAACATCATCAACTTTACTTTGATGCATATCTCCTGCGGTAGATACGAATATTATTTTACCATCAGGATTTTTTTCCAAATAATATTCAAATAATTTTTTACTATTATATACATCTCTTTCTATCTGATCTATATTACTTGTACGAGTTGTAGAAGACCAACCTAAATGTATAAGACAAGATTGATTATGAGATTTAAATAAGTTTTTAGGAACTCTTTTTCTATAAGATATATTGGTAATAGGTTTATCATATAACTCTTTAAACCTTTTACCAATCATTCCATTGGCACCAGTAAGATATATCATTAGATTGTTATCCATCCATCAGGCATTAGATCAGAAGTATCTAGGTGTTTATTATTAACACCAAACCATTTTTTAGGTGCATATACCACCTTATTTAAAGACCTTGATAACCAAGCACCCCACCATGAAAACGTGCTATTTGCAATAATAAAATCAGAACATAAACTCATCAAACAAAGATCTGTATAACTATCATTACCCTCTGCTACAAGGAACCTATCATCAGAAAATATTTTTTGTTCTTTACACCATTGTGTATCATCTGAAAAGATTATAACATTTCGATCTTTATTAAATTTATCTAGACAAGATTCATAATAATCAAAATCTAAGTTGTGGTGATTACCAGAGTTTATTAGAAAATCTCCTCTCCTAATATGAAGTGCTATTGGTGTGTCAAATGTACTCATCATATGTTTACATTGAATAGCAATCTCATTTTTAAATAAAAAATCTTCACGAATTTCTTCTTCTATATTCTTAAAATATTTTTCTGTTTGAAAATATCCATGTAAAGATACATTGTCTGGGCAGTTATTATATAATGTTTCGTTAAAATTAAATTGACCTTCAGTTCTTGGATTATCATTTTGTATGACTCCTATGTTAGATTGCTTTAAACTCTTTAATACAAAAGGTTCGAACAATTCAATTCTCAATTTGTTTCCAAGAGAGTCAGTAAACACTTCATTATGATAAGGAATACAAAAATCCAAATTTCTATTCTTAGCAATCCCACGTAGTGCTGCATATTGGAACATTTGATTTCCAAGTTGTCCCATCTTACCAAGATAATTAAACCCTATCATAATTATACCAAGCTATAGTTTTTTTCAATCCTTCCTCCAGAGTATGTTCTGGATAAAAATTTAACTTACTTTTAATTTTAGCATTATCAATAGCATATCGCAAGTCATGACCTGCTCTATCATCAACATACTCTATCAAATCTTCACTAGCACCCATTACTTTAATGATCATTTTGACTAAATCTATATTTTTAACTTCACACTCACCACCAATATTATATTTCTCCCCAACTTCACCACCATAGAATACATCTAATATTCCTTTACAATGATCTTCTACATAAATCCAATCTCTGATATTCTGACCCCTACCATACACAGGTATTTTTTTACCTTGTAAAATATTAGTAATTGTTTTAGGAATTAATTTTTCATTATGTTGTCTAGGACCATAATTATTAGAACAATTAGTAATAACCACAGGCAAATCATAAGTATTATAAAATGCTATTACAAAATGATCACTTGCTGCTTTAGATGCTGAATATGGATTTTGAGGATCATAGGCAGTAGTTTCAGTAAATGGGGGATCATCATAATCTAAAGCACCATACACTTCATCTGTAGATATGTGATGAAATTTTTCTACCCCATACTTGACTGAAAGGTTAAGAAGATTAACTGTCCCTACTACGTTAGTGTATAAGAAAGGATTGACATCTTTAATTGAATTATCTACATGACTCTCTGCAGCAAAATGAAATATGTATTTTGGTTTATATTGTGAAAATAATTCAGATAGACGATACTCATCTGCTAGATCTACACCTTTGACAGGAAATTTTAAATCATATAAATTATCCATATCTCCTGCATAAGTTAACTTATCTAAAATAACTATATCTTCAAAACCTTTCTGTGCAAGATAATGAGCAAAGTTACTCCCAATGAAACCTGCTGCTCCTGTAATAAAAATCATATATTATACTCCATCTATTATTTTCAACATTCCATTACAACGATTCATATAAGTATGATCTCTTTTAACAACCTCCCATAGATGACGTATCCTTTCCTTATCATATTGATATTTAACCCCAAGATCAAAAATTTCTTGTGCAGTTTCAGCACATAATACTTCCTTATCAATAAAATCTTTTACATAAGGTGCATCACATACAACAGGACAACCATAACTAATAGCTTTCATAACCCTACACGATACGTATAGAGTATCTTTTTGTTCTTGTGGTCTAAAATCAGGAACAAAGAAAGACTTTTGCATCAGTTTAATATTGGTATCTTCATCAACTGCTTTGTCACCTGATGGTACATGAACTTTCTCTGCATCATAATGATTAAAAGGTATACCATTCTCTTTTACAATATCAATAAACTGTTGATGCAAAGGTTCTGCATTTGGTCTTGGTGCATGAATAGTTCCTATAAAATTATATTCATTATTTCTTGTAATATCAATATCTTCAATCTCCATTTCCTCAGGCCAAATGTTAGTTGCCAAGGAAAAGTACATTACTTCATAAGGAACCTCTGGAGTTTTATCATAGATGACTCCTTTATCTGCCTCTATAAAACGAACCCCATCAGGGTTCGGACGTTTAAACTCAGGGACTCTCATATTGATGAGACGTTTTACATTTCCAAGATACTTGTCTAGAGTACGGAATCTATCCCAAGAAATATAAATTCCACTTGCAATCACTGGACAATTAATATCCTTTCCAGATTGATTGTCAATAAAGAAAACTGAATTTTCATAATTAAATTCTCTAGTGTCTGGATAATCATAGTCATCAAACCAGTAAACATCATATCCCAACTTCTCAAATGTTCGGTATACACATACTAAAAAATATGAAGCAGTGTCAGTATAATGCTTGTGTCCCCAAATAATAATTTTATTACTCTTATCCATAGTTAATGCTTTTTTTATATTATAGAACAGATTGAAGAAATAGTCAACGATTCAATGGTATTTTCCCCATCTTAATTTCATCTCTCCAATGATTTAGAAGGTCTAAGAACATAGTCTTTGTAGGAATCTCTGGTTTCCAATCTATAACACTTCTAATTTTTGTGTTATCGAACATTTGATAGTCTGCGTCTATTGGTCTCAAACGATCTATATCAGTCACAACTTTTATGTCATCAACAGTACTAAAACCAATTAGTATGTCAACCACTTCTTTCAAATTAAATGACTCCTCACCAGCAATGTTGAAGTAATCCCCATGTTTAATTTTACCTTGAGCACTAGCCTCTAATAATAAGTAATAAGCTCTGACTGCATCTCTTGCATCTTGAAATGTGCGAGTGCTTGAAAGGTTACCAACATACACAACTGGTTCTTGATACCCAGATTCAATCAGTGCAATTTGTTTTGCTACTGTACTCTCAAAGAATACATCACTCCTCCTAGGTCCACTATGAGTTCCCATTCTAGTCATAAATGTTTTTATACCATATGCTTCTCCATAGAATCTACCAAGATAATCAGTTCCAATTTTACTAATACTATATGGACTTGCTCCATGCATAGGTGTTTCTTCGGAGAGTATGACACCAGTTGGTGCTTTACCATATACTTCTGAAGAAGAACAAATATGAACTACAGGATCATAAAAGGGAGTGTGAGGCAGGTGAGTGTCAGAGTTCTGACGAATAGCTTCAAGAAGATTAGCAGTTCCAATGATATTAGTTTGTAATGTTTCTATTGGTATATCAAATGATGTTTTAGGATATGATTGTGCTGCTAAATGAGAAATGTAATCAGGTCTCACACTCTTTATCATATTCCTAACAGATCCAGCGTCATTTAAGTCTGCATAAAAAAGAGATATACGATCTTTTTTATTAATACGATTACTAAGATGGTAGATATTATCTAATGATTCTTGCCATCTCATCATACCAACTACATTATAATCAGTATTATCAAGAATATAATCTGCTAACTGAGAACCTACTTGACCAGTGATTCCTGTAATTAAAATAGTTTTCATTTAAACTCCATACGAATTGCTTCTCTTAAACTTCTCTGAGGTCTTCCCAAAATACTAGAGAGTTCGGTAGACACCATTGCAATAGAACTAGGTCTATTCTTATAAAAACTTTCTGGTGGTTTGAGAATTTTTATTTTCAAGTTAGGAAATACTTCTTCTTTTAAAACTTGAGCAAATGTTTTCCGACAAACATTTTCAAGTCCTCCACAATTAATTATCTGTGAACCAATCCAATTTTTAGATAAACTTAAAATAGCATCGACTGTATCATCTCTATGTATTACAAATCTTTCAAAGGGTGAGAACACCTCTGCCACCTCATTATTTGATGCACATTTCTCAAGATAAGAAGTAAATCTATCCTGTTTAAAAAAATTGTAGGAAGATCTTAAAATCTTGACATTAGCATTACCTATTAAATATTTTTCTACTTCAAATTTCATACGTGCATATATGCCGACATTGTTAATCACAGCATCACTTGACATAAAAATAACCCTTGCACCATGCTTTAATGATCTTTCTATAAAGTCAATTGTTTTTTCAACATTAACCATTATAGCCAACTCAGGATTATTGGCACAGACAGTTGGTTCAGATATGGCAGCACAAAATGCAATAGTATCTTTATCTGTTAGTGATTGGAAATCATAATCAAGTTGTTCTTTATCTAAACGTGTTGTTATTATCTCAACTTCATCAGGTGATTTTTCTACTATCCTTCTTCCAACATTACCTGTTGCTCCAATAATTTTTAACATTCAATCCCCTCTAATAATTCTATAACTATCATCTTCAAAATGTTGTGTTGAAAATTCAAACAATTCAGAATCCTCTAAAGCTAACATTTGATGTCTCAACCCTTTATATACATGAAATTTATCACCTTGCATTAATATAGTTTTTTTTGAAGATTCAAAATCATCATCATCTGAATACCTAACTAACAATTGTCCTTTCTGTAAATAAAAAGTCTCATCTTTTATTTTATGGTAGTGCCAAGAACATTTCTTACCCTTGTTAAAAAACAGTAACTTACCACAATACTCTGGAGAATTTACAATCCATTTCTCATATCCCCAACCTTTAGGATGTATTTCTATTGTCTCCATACATCTACTCCATGTTTAACAAATTTAAATGGAACAACTCTTCCTTGTTTTTTCTTCAATGCACTAATTAATTTATGCCTCTCTTCAAATTTAGTAAAAAGTACCATGTGTCCACCACCACCTGCTCCTGATATTTTAGCACCTGTGGCACCATTTTGCAAGGAGTAATTATACGCATCTAATATTTCTGGTGATGATACATTAGGATTAGTTTTTAATTTCATCTCCCAATATGTTTGCATTAATTCTGATATTCTTTCAAAGTTGCCTGTCAACAAACAATTTTTATATTCTATACATGCTTGTTTAATTTTATGAGTCGCATCTGTTACGACATCATCTACTAGTAATTTTTTTTGAGTTCCTTCGATGACTCTAGAATCGGAACGAGGTTTACCAACATAATAAAGAACAGTATTCAATTCCATCATATTTTGATGTTTATAATTTAATCTTAAAGGATTGACAATAGATCTACCATCTCTCAAAAATTCAATAAAATTAAATCCCCCAAATGCAGCAGCAAATTGATCTTGTTTTCCACCAGGAAGATCACAAATTTTTCTTTCTATCTCTACAGATGCCTCTGCTATATCATATTCACCCATAGGAATATTATAATATTCAGTTATAGCAGCAACTAATGAAACAACAAGAGCACTTGAACTACCTAAACCGCTACCAGGTGGTGCTTCAACATAAGTAGTAATTTTAACAGGGTCTATATTTAAATTTTTAGTTAGGTATTGGTAAGTATTAATTAAAAGTTTCAAAGAACCTGTTGAATAATTATAATCAATATCATCCTTTTCTTCTCTCATTCCCAGATCAACACTTTTAAATATCCATTTTTTAGAAGGTTCTATTTTACAATATGCGTATTGATCTATTGTGGCATTAAGAACAACTCCACCATACTTTCTCCAGTAGGGTTCAAGATCTGTCCCTCCACCAGACAATGCCATTCTAAGAGGTGCTTTTGCAAATACTACTTTCATTAATAATGAACCTGATAATCAACAGGATTTCTTTTTATATTATTATTATCTATGTGATGTTTTAATAGTAATTCATTACACCAAAACCCATCAACTTCAGTTGATTGTTTAATCAATTGACCAATATGATTATATACTCCACAGAAAACATTCATAGTATTAGTAGTTCCCATCGCAAACCAATCACTAATCATTCCATGTGGTTGATTCAAATCTTGATAGACTAATATATCATCTCCAATCGTTGCATTATTTAAATCCAAAACTACATGTGGAGAGTAATCAATACGATTTCTTATGACTAAATCATACTCAACTCCATTTTCAACAGAGTATTGTTCCTTAATTAAATTTGCCATCATCATACTATAGAACATACTGTGTGTAATATTATTAATATAATCTTTAGCTACATCTAATCCACCACCAACTTCTAAAGCCCAAGTCCATGCATCAGTAAAACATTTATCAGGAAATCCATAGTCACGTTTCCAATGTTTAGGTTTCTCAACTAAAAGTTTCTTAGGTTGATAATAATCTTTAAGTTTTTCAATTGCCGATGGATCTAATGAATGACTTTCTCTACCAGGAATAACAGAGTTTGTACTTAAATTATTTGGATCAAACCAAGTATGAATAAAAACATCAACGTTATCATTATGAAGTATAGATTGTTTTAATTTATTAAACCCAACATCAACAACTCTAGGTTGTCCTGATAAACATAATGCAATTTTCATAATTTTTTTCTATTGATAAAAACAACATCACTTATATCACTTCCATTATCAGTATCATAACTAAAAAACAAATCAAAATTAATCGAATTCATATATTCAATAGATTCTTGTTTAGTGGATTCACCTTTAAGTCTAATTTTTGTCATTGGGCATTCCATAGCAATATATTTTATTCTTTCTAATGTAGTAGTTTTAAGAGACTTGATAATATCTAAATCCTTTCCCTCTGCATCTATTTTTAAAAAATGTATAACTTCATCCGATGGTATCTCTTCTTTTATAATATCATTCAAATTCAATACTTTTACTTTTACAACTTCTCCAAATTTATTTTTATTTTTATCTACTGGGGAACATAAAGAACCTGCTTGATCATCAATCATATTAGGATAAAAATCCATTTCTGTTGCAGAATCTACGTTATCAACACAAGCTTGGAAAAATTTATCATAATGATCAGAAACTCCGTGATCATTTGGATCAATCCCAATCGCAAAAACTTTTTCTAAATTAACAAGTTGATCCAACTCTACAAGAAAAGATGCTCTAGCTGCTCCAACATCTATAACATTTATTTTTGAATAGTCTACAATTTTTTTCATTGCAGGAACAAGAGTAGAAGACATTACAACCTCGATACGTAATCTGTACAAACACCATAACAATTATATGTTTTTAAACTTTTAAGTTTTTCTAAATCCATATTTTTTTCGGGCATTACCATAATGGTGTTTGGTGTATATGGTTTGCCAGGATAAGTCCAAATATAATTGTTGCTTGTAAGAGCAAAATCATCTTCTTGATGCCAGAAGTATTGATATCCTGCGTGTTTATATTTTGTAAATTCATACAACGTTGTGATATCTTTACAGTGAATCCACAAATGTTTGTGACGATTTGCTATCCATTTCCAACTAATTTTAAATTGTGGTTCATCATGTCCCAACCAAAATACTTGAGTTAGAGGATCATATCTTACATCAACTTCTACATCATATCCCAAATTTATACATCTGTCAATTTGCTCTGGTTTATTTTCTAACCAAGATTCAGATCCATCAAGATTACCCCTATGAGCAATTAGTTTCATATTGGATATTTGTCAGAAGGTATTGATGGCCATCTTATTATCATAAGGTCAGTGTCTTCTAAAAACTCAACATCAGAAATATCCCAAGGTTCATATATCCACATATCCCCTGCCTTCAAATGTTTTTTATCTACCATCATCTCACCACGAACAATATAATTTAATTCATTCGTAACTTGATGGTAGTGTGGAAAAGTTTGATCATTCTTTTTATGGGAATGGTGCCCAACTTCAAAGAATGGATTTTTAAAAATAGATGGTTCAAAATCTCCAACAAACCAACCACCTGTAAATTGTTTTATGTTTGATTTTTTCATTCTAACTCCTGTATTCTAATTTGATGTCTACCACCATCGAAACTATGTTCACGAGCTATTTTAAAATATAACTCAAGAATTTCTTCATCCATATTCTTAGAAGGGATGGCAAAGAAATTAGCACAGTTATGTCGAATAGACATCTCCATTGCATAGTCATCGTAAATGAGAGCAGATCTAATTCCTTTATACTTATTAGCACATATATTTACACCTTGACCAGACCTACAAAATCCAAATCCAAAATGACAATCATTCTCCTGTATTGCCTTAGCTGCTTGAGCTATGTAATCTCTATAGTCACAATCTTTATTTAAGATAGTTCCAAAATCAATGTACTCAACATTATTACGTTTAAGAATTTTTTTAAATGTTTCTTTAGCATCAAATCCAGAATGATCTGAGCAGAGAGCTATGGGTTTGTCTCCAATTTTTTGAACTACATTATTTTTATAGAAATTATATTCATCAGGAGTTCCAAAGATATGCATTTTATCCACATCTTCAGTTACAATTTTCTTACCATCTTCAATCAAAATATTATACAATGGTGAAATATAGAATTCATTTTTAGTTCTAAGATTTTTACTAATCATCTCTTTAGCATACTTACAGAAATCAGATCCTTTTTTAAATCCATATATTCCAACACATGCATTAGGACTTATAGATTTCTTCTCTGCAGTCTTAGTTACATTACCTTTATTATCAAGTTGAGCATAACTGTAATTGGTAGAGTTGGATTTAAATGTAAGTATAAGACCATCGGCATCAAGTGTCTCCATTACATGAGGATCAAACACTGGACGAAATTCTATATCTAACGTATGAATTACTAGAGGAGAATCATTATTAATATATTCTTCAGCAAATAAACAACTACATACAGATCCGTCTGTAAGTTGATCAAGAATTACAATTGTAATATCATCACCAAACTTCTTTACTAAAAGTTCATCCATATGATGATTATATACATGCTCATCTCTCAATACAAATATTAAATTGCAATCTTTATAGTTTAAACAATCCAATGAGATGTCAATTAGATGTTTATCTTTAATATTAATTATTTGTTTTGGAACTTTAAATCCTTCTTTAATAAAGCGGCTTCCCAATCCCGCCATAGGAATAAGAATGTTGGGTTTCATGTTGAGTAATACCTAAGAATTTCAGTAGTCTTTCGATGAGCAAATTCAATCCAATTATGAATATCATTATCCTTCTCTAGTAATTTATATAAGCAGCAAGAAGCAAATATATCACCAGCACCAAGGACATTTACATTCTTTAGTATGTCATCTTCATGAAGTTTCCAAAAGAATTCATCCTCACCATTAGAACAAATACTACCAGTAGCACTATGAAGTATAACCCATCCCTTTGTTGCTTCCACTAAACCAGTAAAGTCATCACAGTCTTCATCAGATATAAAAAGATAATCAATCTGTGATAAAACTTCTTTCATTACAGGTCTGCCTGGACATATATCTGCTGTGATTATACCATCAAGAGAAGCTATAAAACTTCTTTCAGACATCTCATTCAAGTATGTTAAATGATGAATCTTAGATTCAAAAACCTTTGGACTAAACTTCTTAAGATTTAAACTTGCTTTACTTACTCTAGTTGCTGATTTCTTATCAATGTAAATAAGTGCTTCTCCAATATCAATTGGAGATAATCCAATGTTTAAAGAAGAGTCTAATTCAATAAGTGCTTTCCATACGTTTGCTATTGAACCAAGAGTCTTCTTTTCTGTTTCACCATCAATAAGATTATCAATAGTCAAATGTCCATATAACGAAATGTCTTTCATTAAAATTTTTCCTTCAAATCAAGTTCATAGATTTTATCCATAACTATATCATATGGAACTCTAGGAATAATTTCAAGTTCTTCTAAATCTTCAAAAAGATACATTATTGCATTCTCTCCTCCTTTACAAGAAAGAGGTATAGAAATGTTTTGGAGTATTGAAGGTGAGTCTGCCATAGAATATGGATGTCCTACTACTTCCATTATACCATAATCAAATATATCATCCCCAAGGTAAACTACATCTTTCGACTCACATTTATACTCCTCAAGAATATCATCAATAAAATTTACTTTGTCTCTGTGGAAACCCTCACCTCTATTAACAACGTAGGGGAGATTTCTATTTTTTAATATGATTGCATTAAAAGGATCTCCAGTTAAAAACACAACAGGAATACCTATGGCACGAAAACGTTTAATAGCAGTCCAATCTTTATCACAAAAATTTTTTAAAACAACATTACCATCACGATCATAATATTTTTTACCATCGGTCATTACACCGTCAACATCAAGAATAACAAGTTTAATCATTTAACTATTGCTCCATCCAATCCCAAAATTTCCCAAAAATATTTTTTTCTGGTTCCTTTTTATTATTCAATTTTTCTATTTCTCTTTGATTAATTAAATCATCAATATCAGGATGAGATGTTAATTCTTTTTTTGCTACCTGTAATGATATCCAACCATATGTTTTACGAATACCTTCCTCTAATGTTTGAGAATAGTCCCAATCTAATTTTTCACGTATTAAATCGTTGTTTGAATTACGACCACGAACACCAAGAGGACCATCAATGTATTCCTTATTAATAGTCTTCTCTGCAACTCTTGCTGCTGTATCAACAAGTTCATTGATAGTAACCATCTCTTCAGATCCAATATTCACAGGACCAGTAAAGTCTGATTGTACTAATCTATAGGTTGCTTCGACGCATTCATCAACGAACAAGAAGGAACGAGTTTGTAAGCCATCTCCCCACACCTCGATGGTTCCACCATCCTTCGGGAGTTGAGCCACTTTGCGACAGATTGCTGCAGGAGACTTTTCTCTTCCTCCATCCCATGTTCCTTCTGGACCGAATATGTTATGGTAACGAGCAATACGCACAGGTATATTATAGTTACGACTATAAGCGAGATATAATCTTTCTGAGAAGAGTTTTTCCCATCCATATTCGGAGTCAGGGTTAGCAGGGTAAGCAGTTTCTTCACGGCAGTCTGGTGTGTTTGGATCTAATTGATTATGCTCTGGGTACATACACGCAGAGGATGAAAAGAATATCTTTGTCTTACTTTCATTCTTATCCGAATTTATCAAACGTTGACACTCAAGAAGATTTGAATTAATTGTTATAGAGTTATACATTATATCTGCATCATTATCACCACTGAATACAAACCCTGCACCACCCATATCAGCAGCAAACTGATATATCTCATCAAATGATTCTATCAATCTATAAGGAACACTATTATAAAAGTTTCCCTGATATCCTTTAAACCCTATAACTCTTTTTACAAAATCAATATCTCTTAAGTCACCATAGACAAATTCATTTGCTTCAGTTTTAGAGAACTCTGGTGATTTTAAATCTACACCTCTAACCCAGTAACCTTCAGATCTAAGTCTTTTGACCATATGACTTCCAATGAATCCACCTGCACCTAATACTAATGCTGTTTTTTTGTATTCACTCATAGTAAAACATTTCCTTAATTTATATTATACATTAAATGCATAAAGATCGCAACCCTTCATCAAAAGAGATGGATGGTTTGAATCCCAGTTTTGTTAATTTATCTACATTAACGGAATAATTGTATGCCTGTGCAACCTTATTAAACTCAGGATACTCAGTATAATTAAATTTACTCCTACTACCCAAGTAATCTTTTGCCATTTCCATAATTGTTTTAAAAGGTAAAGGATCTCCTGCTGCAATATTATAGATAGAATTTTCTTCACCCCTTTCTATAACAAGTTTCAGAGCACGACATATATCACTAACGTGCATGTAATCTCTAAGTTGCATACCATCATCATAAAGAGTAATTGGTTTATCTTCTTTCATTAAACTAATGAGAAACTTAAGAACATTCTTCTGTGATGAAACAGTCTTATCATCACCATAAACATTAGCAATTCTTAAAATACGATATTTAATATTAAATGTTTTACAATACGATATAAGTAACTGTTCTGCACACCTCTTAGTAATAGAATAAAAACCACCTGGTTCACAAATATCATCCTCCTTTGCATCAATGACATCTGTTCCGTAAACAAATGCACTGCTTACAAAATTAAAAGTAATATTCTCATCCTTACAGTGTTCCAATACATCCATCAATACAGTCAGATTAGTATCCACATCTACATGCAAATCTTTAAATACATGACTATTAGTAGTGGTACTAATAAAATAAATTATATCTTTTGATAAAGGTTTTCTTTCCTCACGAGGAATTTTTAAAACATTATCAGAATACAAATTACAAAAAGTGCCACCAATAAAACCAGTGCCACCGTAAACCGAAAGTTTATTCATACTCATACTTAAAACAATCCTTAAATGATTTACCAATAAGATCTTTAGCAGATAAAATAGGATCACCTTCAAATGGCCATTCAATATTTAAATCTGGATCATTCCACATCAAAGTTTCCATTGACTCTGGATAATAATAATCAGTACATTTATATTCAAATTCAGCATAATCACTTAAGGTATAAAATGAATGAGCAAATCCTATCGGAACCCATAACATTTTATTGTTTTCAGATAACTCAACCCCATATGACTCTCCAAAGGTGGGTGAACTTTTTCTAAGATCTACAATAACATCGTAAACTGATCCTTGAGTACATCTAACTAATTTACCTTGTGGATGTTTGGTTTGATAATGAAGTCCTCTCAAAACTCCTTTTGATGACTTTGAATGATTATCCTGCACAAAATCATCAACTACACCAGTTACTTCTCTAAATTTTTTAAGACTAAATGATTCAATAAAAAATCCTCTCTCATCATCATAACGAGGAGTAGTAATAAGATATGCATCTTTTAATTTAGTTTCCTTTGCTTTCATCATTCAAGTACTTATTTAAAAGTTTAGGTGAATACTGTTCGTCCTCTTCTTGTTGTTTTTCTTGCCTTTTAATATTTTCCAATTCATAAACTCTATTTCTAAGTTCGGTAGAGGAATATTGATGTCTTCTTAAATGGAAAAACAATTCAATTCCATTGTCAATACAATATTGTTTACCAGTAAAGTCTCTATCTTTATACTCTTCACTCAAAAATCTAACATGAAAAGTTTGCGTCTTAATTAAATTAATCAAATCCAACTCTGTTTGATACACAAGTATCTCATCAACATACTTACAAGCTTGTAATTGTACATATCTTTCATAAACACTTTGTGTTGGTTTGTTCTTCACACCTGGTCGATCTATAGTTGGATCTACTTGAAGTGCTACTTTTAAGTAATCACATAATTCCTTTTCCATCTTAAGCATAGTCACATGACCTGCATGAAATAAATCAAAAGAACTACATTGGAATCCTATTTTAATGTTGTTGTTCATTTACTCTCCCATAATCGTCATCAAATCTTTCAATATCATCCTCTTCAAGATATGCACCACTTTGTACTTCAATTATTTTAAGTGGTATCTTGCCAGGATTTGATAATCTATGTTTGACACCAACAGGAATGTAAGTACTTTGGTTTTCTATAATTATTGATTTTTCACCACATATGTGGACGAGTGCTGTTCCTTCAACAACAACCCAATGTTCTGCTCGATGAGTATGCCTTTGTAAGGATAAACTTTCTCCAGCAGAAACTTCAATACATTTAACTTTATATCTAGATCCTTGATTTATAACCTCATAGGATCCCCAAGGTCTTTCTTCTTTAGTCATCTTTTATATAGCATGGAACACCTGCAGGATCTAACCATTTAGTATATTCAAAATCATCCATAGCAGTCTGCATTTGCATAAAGTTATCACAGAGATACATGTCTTTATATCCATTGTGATTGTCCCACTTTTGGATGCGGTAGTCAGGTTGACCATTCTCTAGGAGTTTCTCCCTTTGAATGTATCTGTATGGTTCATTCTGTAATAAAACTTCAATCATGATAAAAATGTTGATACTTATATTATAAAGAAAATTGTGTCATATGTCAAGATGATTTACAAAACTTGAATTACACCATTACAATCAGGAATATCTTGCATTATTTTGCTTTCAATACCTTGTTTAAGTGTCATCGCACTCATTGCACAACTTGTACAAGCACCACCTAATCTAACTTTAACAAAGTTTGTTTCTTCTTCTATCTCTACAAACTCTACAAATCCCCCATCTGCTTCAATGTAAGGAGCTATTTCAGATAAAGATTTGGTTACATTGCTTTCATTTAAATCCATTACATACCATTCCAAAAAGTATCTACAGGTGATTGCATATTTCTTGAGATGAAATACAAACCTACATTACATGCAAACCAATAGATATTGACTATCCATGCCTGTCTCCAACAGTATCTTCTGTTGCTCTGTACAATGTACATATTTCTCTCATTCATAGATGCATCAACAGATAAAGGTCTAAACTTTATAATCTGTTCTAGTATCAGTGAGATAACAAAACCGATTGCGAAGATATAAAATAACAGATTTAATAAACCTGCCATTGAAAATAAAAAACTAATCATTAGTTATAGGTTGGTGATTTTTCATACCATCATGATTTCCATCATTTGGTAATTTGCCTGTCATTAAGTATTCTACCGTATCAACACATCCTTGTAAATAGCTTAACTGATCATTTAATTTAACCCACTTATCATATGAGTCATCAAGTTTTGCTTGCTCTTCTCCAAGTTGTTTAATTCTCTTGGTGAATCTTTCTGTAAGTTGTTCGTAATTTTCTGTTGGTTTCATTTTCTTACTATAATAAGGTTGTCATC
>CENH01014777.1_pt1 | contig 21551 bp, 24 predicted proteins | sample 530171 | NCBI WGS metagenome assembly CENH01 (sample SAMEA2591132, study PRJEB7988) | marine metagenome | biome: marine biome (ENVO:00000447); feature: deep chlorophyll maximum layer (ENVO:xxxxxxxx); material: saline water (ENVO:00002010), including plankton (ENVO:xxxxxxxx) | depth 70 m | reverse complement strand
AAACAACGGCTACTGTTAAATCAGTAAAGCTTGATTATGATGTTGAAAAACAATGGGGAAGTTGGAATCCTACATTTGATATGTTTTTAACAATTACATACAACGATGGTCAAGATTGGGATAATCAGATGGAAATATTCGGTAAAGTCAAAAGAGACATTGGAACAGAAGACCCTAAATCTTGGGGTTCAGCTTTCAAAGTAAAGGTATTCTTTGAATCTGTATTTAACGAAAAAGACCTATTGATGAACGATGACTACACAGTACCAGATAAATGGCTTGACAAAGCTATTGATAGAAAATTCAAGGTATGTAAATACAAAACAACTAAAGTAAAGAAAAATGGTAAACATTTTTGGGATACTTATAGTATAGTAGCACCAGCTAGTGCAGCTGACGGAACACTTAAAGATAAAGTTCTGAAAGATGTAAAAGATGGTTGGATAAAAAATTACTACAGTGATGATATAGGCACTGATTTTAATCCAGAGAGCTTAAATACTAAAAAAGAACCAGCAAAAGAAAGCAGTAATTCTGCAGATTTTGAACTGGATATTTGATCATGAAAGTACCAACCGTAAAGTTTATCATTAAAAGGTGGTTACGAAACAGATTAGATAATGGTCTTGATTCTGTGGCTTCACATGAAATAGAGACCACTTTGGTTGAGTACGGCAAAGAGTACTGGGGGAAATTACACACCCCCAGTACCTATTCACGTGCTTGGCGTACCTTAAAAAGCGGAACTGAGCTAGATGATATAGATGTCAATAAAGTAGAAGAAATAAAAAATAAAAGTGCGGAGACAACATGGAAACTCGTAACTGGTATCTAGAGTATGCTGTATCAGCAATAAGTAACAGAAATCATTTGTGTAAATTAAATGACTTTCCAAGTATTGCTAGTAAAAACAAAGGTTCAGAAATATACAGAAGTATGTTCTTGTATGATTCTGACATCGTTGATTTTGTAACCAAAAACGGAACTGTTACAGGCTTTAATGGTGTGCAAGGCGTTGATAAATTGGTAATTGACATAGACTATGTTAAAAACGATAATGACAATGGCAATCAAACTAAAAATAAAGTGTTGGATGTTATTGACAATATGACCAAGTTATTAATAGAGCCTGAACACTATAATATCTGGTTTTCAGGTAAAGGTTTTCACATTCACTTAGGAAATGTATACGGATTTGAAGATTCAAATACACTTTCTAAACAAGTAAGAGCAACTATGCAACGTGACTTTGGTGAACATATAGATATAATATATGACAGCAGAAGATTGATACGTGCAGGTCATTCTTATCATAAAGGTTCTAGGTTATTTAAAATACCTATAGCTTATAGTGAATTAGAAGAACTTGATTACTCTGAAATAACAGAACTAGCCAGAACTGTTAGAACTGACTTCAAACCTCACAAAATAAAACAAGAAAAGATAAAAAGCTTAGATCCTATGGATATGAGCCGTAAAAACATTGAAGAAGTACGTAAAGTATTTGACAATGCTAAAGGTATATCTACAAGATATATTACATGCGTACAGCATATTTATAATGCAGGTCACGTACCAAGCAATAGACATAAACATCTACTTGCATTGGTTAGTATCTGGAGAAAAAAATATGCTTTTGATAAAGTAGCTTGTGACCATCTTGCAAGAGCCTATATGGCTAAGATGGAAACTCCATTACCTCCTGTTGAAACAAGTAAAATAGTAAGTGATGCATTTAAAAATGACTACAACTACGGCTGTAATCATCCTGTACTGCAACCTTACTGTGATAGTAAATGTCTTTTATTCAGATGGAAGAATCTAGATGAAGAAAGTACTATACTAAATGCTGAAGGCATGACAAATAAACTAATAGAGTACCTTACAACGGATTATACTGATAGGTCATTTGACTTAAAAAGTATATTTCCATTTATGCAAAGGTCTCATATGTTTACAACAGGGCAACTTATTACCTTAATAGGTGATACTGGTTTAGGTAAAACAGCATTTTATCAATACTTGATAGTAAGGCTTCAAAATATCAAAACCTTGTTTCTATCTTTAGAGGTAGATGACATTACAATGACTAGAAGATTTCTACAGGCTGCACTTAAAATGACCAAAATGGAAGTAATAAGTGCACTTAAAAATAAAGATCAAGACATTATAGATAAAGCAATGAAAGGCATTGAGCATATACAGCTCGAAACAACATGCCCTGACATTGATAACTTAGCTAGTGTTGTATCTGAGTCTGGAGCTAAAATAGTTGTTGTAGATACCATAGACCGTGTTAAAGCAAAGTATGCTGGTAAAGATGACTTTGCAAGACAAGAAATCATAGCCAATGGTTTAAAAGACCTAGCAATGAAAGAAGACGTTATGGTATTAGCAGTTCATCACATTTCTAAATCTGCATCTTACAATTTCAAAGAAACAAATACACTGGACGTGCATAGCGGTAAAGGCAATAGTGCTATAGAACAAAAGTCAGACCAATATATTGCGTTTCAAGGAAAAGAACAAAGTAAAAGCAGAGTAGTAAGGTCTCTAAAAGCTAGAGACGAATCAATGTTTGAAATGCTTCTTAATTACAATTGGGAAACTTTCACATTTGATAAACGAAACTAAAGAGATGGCTAAGTCTATAAGTAACTTTAAATGACTTAGCCTTTCTCACCACATACCTAGGAGTATACTATGGCAGTAGTAGAAATACACATAGAAAATGATAAGATACAAAAAATAGAAGGTCAAGACGCTTATGTATATGTGCATGATCATGATATGAAAAAAACAATAACAATGATATTCAATAAACAGGAAGAACAATATGACAACTGGAAAAACTTGGAATCTGCTAGGGTTCGAGATACTAAAGAAAGCACTAACGAAAGAGACGGATAGAACATCTTATAGAATAACATTATTTAGAATGTTCTTAGTTGGAATAGGTTATTCAACATTACACGGAGAACATATTCACGTAACAATAGGAATAACACGTTTAGAGTTATTCACATCCTTTACAATAAAGAAAAGGTGGTTATTATGAAAATACCAAAAGCAAACATACAATCAAAAATGACTCAAAAGTTAATACACTTATTAAGTGAGTTAGAAATAACAGATAGACAAAGAATGAGCAGCGATGGCAAACATTACTTAGATGAAATATGGAAACTATTAGGGCAACCTACCTATTCACAAGTAAAAAAATATAACGAGGAGGAAGAATGAAAGAAGTAAACAGCAATAAATACGTGGTAAATGGTTTATTAAAAGGAACATCTGCTGATGTTGTAAACATACCACATAAACTAATTAAAGAACTTAAATGGAAAATACATGATCCAATAGAAATTCGAATTAATGATTGTTTAAATATGGAAAATAAAGAATGGCAAGAAATTACTATAACTAGACAAGAAGACGTTAAAATAATATATGAGGAAATAAATAATGAAATACATGAACGATAGTAAAGCTGTTGAAGATATATTTATTCAGTCGATTCAGAAAATAAGTAGGTCATTATCAGTATTTACTTATGATAATGATAATTCTATTACACAGGGTTTATTCGCTATAAGTGATTCTATTAATAAATTAGCTCAATCAGTAGACGACTTAAGGAGGTCATAATATGGGATATAGGTCACAAGTTATTGCTGGTGTTCCTAAAAAAGATAAGAAAAAAGCTTTAAATATTATCAAGGATTGGGATTACATATCAGAAAATAACGAAAACCAACCAGATAACAATTCTCAATATGTATATTTTATGGCTGATTATTGGAAATGGTACGATGGATATGATGATGTTGATAAATTCAATGATTTCATAGATAAAAGTAAATATAGATTCTTACTAGCAGTAGGAGAAGATGGTGCTCTAGTTGCAGAAATTGGAGAACCATACGACCATGGAGTTTATCGAGTCTCCTCTATCAATGAAGAAATTATTTGGGAACCAATGAAAGAAGGTGAATTATGAGTGGCAAAGCACCAAAACAAAAAGGTAACAGAATCGAAAGAGAATGTGTGAACCTAGCTAAAGGCTATGGCTTTATGTCTAAACGTGCTTGGGGGTCTGATGGCAGATCATTAGGCTGGCATGAAGAAGTAGACATGACTATAGAATGTGACAATATGGAAAATGTAAATCCAATGAAATTCCAAGTAAAAGGTCGTAAAGCTATAGCAGACTATTTAAAACCATGTGAACACGTGTTTGGACAAATTCTCAAAGAAGATCGTAAAGAAGCATTAGTAGTGCTTCGATATAAAGACTTGTTAAACATCTTTAAGATGTTAACGGGATAAACCTCTTTGTCTGAATATTGGATTTTCCATAGGAAAAGACGGTTTCAAAAAAGAGGATGACAAAGCTTAGGGGGTGAGGTTGGCTCTGAACCCCCTTTAGCATAAAGGAATCAATATGAATGAAGAAGAAATGTTGTTAAAATTAAAAATGTTAGTAAACGTTTTATCTGCTATGAAGCCTAATCATAGCGATGCAGAACGTATATTAACAGACATTATGAAATTAATTGACGATATAGAAGAATATTACAAAAAAGAAATTGCTTATGGGAAAGACTACTAAAGGTAAATATGATGCTACAAGATTTGAAGCAAAAAAAGCAGATAAAGACATAAAACATTGTATTAAATGCAATTTATGCTGGGAAATTGACTGGCATCAGACCAGAACTACTTACAATAGAAAAAGAAATAGGACATTGTATAATCATTACGATAATTTTCCAACTTACGGAAAAGAAAAAGAAATATGTCCTACTTGTAAAAACAAAGGAGAATAAAATGAGTTGGTATTATCTTTATGAAATAGCTATAACAGGCGTATTTGATGACCTATTTATAGGTTTTTGCATTGCTGTATTCTACTATCTTAATAAATTAGATAGAAGAAAATATCATGGTAAGTAAAAAATACATAAAACAGGCTTTTAAACATGAAGGAGTTCAATTAGCTGAAGGTTCTATTCAGGCTATTGAATATGAATTAAAATTACAAACATCCCGTATGGCTAAAAGATGTAAAGAAGGTAATTTAAAACGTTTAACCCCAGAATTGTTTTGGGTTGCTTTAGGGAGAATAAATAATGGATAAATATAGTGACTGTTGCGAATCTGTATTACTTGAGCAAGAAACGCTTATGTGTAGTAGTTGTAAAGAGCATTGCGATATAGTCAAAAGGTATTTCGTAGATCTATCTAGTCTTATAGTATATGCAAAAAACCAAAATAAAGCTTGGGATAAAGCATGGGACATGTATCAAGATGGTAGTATCTTAAATGAAATAGAACTCAGTTGTATTGAGGAGTGGTAACAAACTTAAGAAAACGGACGTAGGAAACAGTAAAAGGAACGCTTTTCTAGAAAGCTTAGTACTTTGACCTTTCCTACCGATGTTTTTTATTCACCCAAGTACTCTTTAATATCCTCTTCTTGCATCCTGATACGCTGTGCTCTTTCTATTCTGCTTTTCATTTTATTATAAGGAATCCTAAATAGTATCTCAGGTGCTCTTTCTATGCCTCTATATGGTCTATCATCAGCTAGTTGTTTTATTTGTCTGGCAGCACGACCAAATGGAAACATAGTATATACTGTATAATTTGCAAAATCTTCTGTTTGCCCTGTTAACAGCTCACCAAAAGCTTCTGGAACTCTAGCTATAGGTGGTTTTAGTACGTTAAGTGGGCCAAGCTTTGAACCAAAGAAAGCCATTTCTTTTTCTCGTTTGTCACCAAAGGTATAATCAGCTAAAGCTTGTACCCAATCCCAAGGAGGAGGTAACGTTGTGTCAAATAAACTAAACATAAAAGCACTGCCTAGTGCATACATCATCATATCTATTGCAAACGTGTCTTTAAATCTTTCATAAGACTCAGTACCTTCTTTAAAGTTTTGCAGTTTAGCTTGTCTATAAAATTCTTTACGCATTCTTATACTGTTAAAAACAAATAGTTTAAACCTGCCCAACACTTTACCCATAGAGGTTCTCATAAATGCTGGTCTATGTGCATTTTGATATAAAAACTGTGTCATTTCAATGCCACGTTCTGCTCTTTCAAATACATACTGGTCTGCTAATGACATATCTTTACCTGCAGCTTTAAATCCTTCAACTGCTTGTAGACCATGAGCTATAAAAGCGTTAAGTCGATTAACTCGCTCACTTTGTTTCATTAAAAACCCACCAGTTTTTAACATTAGATCTTTTACGCCATAACGATCTACAACATTTAATACACTTTCATCACGTTCACCTTTCTTGCTTTTTATAGCTTTTGTAAGGTCTCGCTGAAAGTCTTTTATATTAACACCTGCTTTTCTCAAACCACTTTTCATTGGTTCGTTATATTCAAATTCATTCTTAATAAAATTGTTAATAACACCACGTTCTTCTAAAAATCGTAGCAACTGTTTACGATTGGTTACTTTCGTACCATCTAATAACTTTAAAACAGTGTTACCCTTACCATCAGTAAGCAAAACATCATATATACGTTTATTATTAAAACTATTAGCGTAATTCTTAGCACCAGCACTACCAATAGTCATAGTAGCACCACCAAATATATTGGTTGTCCAAGTGCCCGTATTTGCCAGTAAAGTCATTAACTCATACTGAGCCTCCAATCTTCCAAGATTGTGGATTTTACGGCTAAAATACTCCTTTCTAGCTACAGGGTCTTTAGGTATCATTGCCTTATCAAACAAGGGTATACTTCTTTCGCTACCTAATTTGCTTTGATACAGTTTTTCAAACTGATTTATAATAGCTTGATCAGATGTTCCGTAGTACATATTTTTTTTATTCAAATGCAGTAATTTTCTACCTTGTGGGGTAGACATACGCTCACTTAAAAAAGACTGATGACCTAAAGAATCTCTAGCATAAAGCCTTACATAATCAGCCCAAACATCTAAATAATTCTTATAACGAAATTTATTGGGGATTCCACCAGATTCAATAGAAGAATCTTTAACGCCTTGATACAATTCATTAAAAACCTTTCTTTCATGTTCACTAGGTTTATAATTTTTATTGTTCTTCATCATAAGGTCTAGCTCAGCCTGTGCTTTGACCTTCATTAAATTACGATGATAGCCATTTATAACATTATTTTGATAATCACTAATAACATCATAAGACCTTTTGTATGGCATATCGCCTTGTTTTTCAAACACATTGGCACGTAGCTTGTCAAAAACAGGGTCAGATGTTGTTTTCATAGGTGTTTTAGGATCTATGTCTAAAATATCATTAGCATTTATAAATTGATTATCTGCCTGCATAAGTCTAGCAAGGTCTTCACGTTGTTCTTTTGGTAAACGAGCTATGTACTCAGCTTGTTCAACAAGTAAACCTTCTGGAGCATTGTTAAAAGAATGGTGCATATATTTACTATAATCACGTGGACTAAATATTTTAGGCTGTTTTTCAGCCCTTTTATTTTCTCTATATTCTTTTTTATTCTTAGGTTTATCAATGCGTAAAGATTTTTCTATCATTTGCTCATGTTGATACCTAAGTACTCCCTCTATTCCAACCTTTTCAATGAGGCTTTTAGACTGATCACGAGCATGAATTACTTTATCGTGAAACAGTTTAAAATCAAATCTACCATTCTTATCATATCTAATGTACTCATTGATCTTACCATACTCTTTATCTTTATCTATCTTACTCCAATCATAACGATTACCATGAACATCTTTAGTTGTCAGCCAAGAGTTCTCCATCTTTTGCCAAAACTTTGTTAATTCAGCATCTATTTGCTTGAATTTCTCTATGTTAATCCGCTTATCTACATCTTCTAAATAAAACTCTTTACCAGTCTTATCCTTACCTTCTCTAAAATTAAAAAGATTTTCCATGTATAATTTTTTTTCATTCTTAGATAAGGACTCTACTAAAGAATCTAATTTAGTTGTTTCTAAATTCTTTCTACCTTCATATAAATTAATACTAGCTTCTGCTTTTGTAAAGTAATCAGCTATATTACCTACAGGAGACATAAGAACTTTAACATCACGCCTAACAGTGCCCTTACTTGTTTCTACTGGAACATTTAATATTTTACGATAACCACCAAATAAATTCATTTTTTCCATTTTTTCACCAACGGTCAATGGGTGTATGTAATATTCAGCAAGTGTTAGTTCCATGTTTTTATTAGTGTTTATACTATCCATGTATCTATTAACAAATTTTATATCTTGCATTGTGATAGTTGTAGCATCTCTGGGAATCCCATTTCCTTTTTCAGCTTGATTTAAAGTAAAACCAGTATACCATTCATTAAAATCTCTATTCATCATAGAGTTACCAGTTAATGTTTTCTGAAACTTTCTAATCTCACGCAGGTCAGACTCAAACAATGCTAATTTTTCTAATTTTTTATCTAAAATAGCTTTGTTTATATCATTACTTAACTTTTTCTCCTTAACTAAAGGAGACTCTCTTAAAACTTGTTTAACATCAGCTTCTTTTATTTTTAATAAACCTTCTTTGGCTTTAACCCTATCGTAAATAACATCTAATTGTTTATAAAAATTCCTTTTAGTTTGCATAGGAATCATACTAGAACCATGTATAGACTTATAATATTGAGGTTGATTCTTGCCTTGTGGAGTTAAAGCTTTAATAGGACTTAATAACCAATAATTAAAATAATCTTGCAACATACCTTCAGGTAATTTTTGTTTTACTTCTAATTCAGATAAACCCTTTTGAGTTTCAAATATTAAACGATCAAGGTCTTTATTTGTAACGTTATCTCTATTTTTACCTTTAAGTTTTTCAGCCAATTGTTTTACTTTATAAGCTCTAGTTTTTATTTTCGGAATCAACTCTTTAACTACATCAACAGAACGATCTTGTTTAGATATTTCATTATGCATTTTAACATACTGTTCTGTTAACAATTCCATTGTAGCAAATTGACCAAGTTCTTTGCCAATATATTCTAAAGCCCTATCTGGGCCATAAAAAGGATTTCCATTAGAGTCATATTGTAAACCTCTTAAAGATAAAAGTCTTTTTATTTCTTTAGGTTGAGCAAATGATAATTCTTCAGCTATAATTTTAAAAAAATCACCAAGTTGTTTTTGTGTTTTTTCATTTCGATATACTAATTTTTTAGTAATTGTATCCCACCTTAAAAGACCTTCTGTACTCATCATATAAGTAGATAGTTTTGCTTGAACGCTTTCCAAATCTTTAAACCTGTAATTCTCTACTTCAAAACCACGCTCTTGCATCAGTTTATTTACTTGAGCACTTACTATATCAGTGCCTTTTTGTCCTTCTAAAACCTTATTAACCCTAGATACATTTTCTAATACTTCAAAAATACTGGGAGAATAACGTTCTCCATCCTGAGTATATTGTTTTTGATGTGGTTTAATATTATTAACAGAATCTTTTACGCCTTCTAAAGGAGTTTTTTTAATTACTTGAATAAAATCAGAATATTTTGTTATTTTTTTACCACTTTTAGTAACGTCAAAAACGGAATTAAATAGCATATCCCTAAATCTATTATAACCTACAAGATTAGGGTCGTTACTAGCGTCAGCTGATACGTTAACTACTTTAGTGCCTAGATCAAGAAAATGCCTATGTGCGTCAACGCCTTTATAAGGAGAATCTTTTTTTAACTTAATTTCTACATTGTTAATATTGATCTTACCGCCATTAGCTTTTATGTAATCATACATATTCTGCATATCTACTTTAGCAGATAAACCAAAACCTAAACCTTGTTTACCCGTGTTTGCATTTCTAGCAACTTCAAATCTAAAAGACGGAGAAAACATCATTGTTTTATTTTCTTGAAAATCTTTTACCTTTGTACTATTCGGGTCTCCAGCTTGAAACATTTCATCTAACTGTCTTTTATATTCTAAATTATTTTCCCAATGTTTTCTTTCATTAGCATTTTTTTCATAATGCTTAATAAGGTCTTTGCTTATACCTTGAAATACTTTTATACTATCAATATCTTTGTCTGCTCCGCCAAGGTAGGCATTGTCTTTATCATGGGTAAAGGAACCAGTTCCCTTTTGATTCGTGAAACCTCTAAAACGTAATTTACGTGTACCAGAGATTGAATCAGCAGGGGTGCGAATAGCAAGCATAGTAAAAACCTGATCCCACTCTTTTTGAGTTGGTTTTTTAACACCTTTAGGCATGGTTGATTTCCCAGTATACATATCCCAAACTTTGCCAAGAGTGTATCGTTCACCGAACAATACCACAGGCATTTTGCGAAAACCGTTGTCAAGATAAAGTTCTCCTTCTCTTAAAACTCTTGTATTTTTAGCAGGGTCTATATCTACATAACTCATCATGTCAGCAGTAAAACCTTTTAATATAGATTTACCACCTGTTTCAATGTGTGGAGTAGCAAATGTTTTTAATACATATTTACGTAATGCGTTAAAATAATTCTTCTTATTAAATGTCATGCTGTGTTTTGCAACAAACGTGTCACGTAAAGCTTCTGCTAATACTCTGTTTGTGTCGTGAAACTGACTGTAAGCTGCGTCTGTATCAAACTCAAAAGACTCAAGCATAGTTTTATCTAATTCGCCTTTTATTTGTAATCGCATTAATCTATCAGATATGATCTTACCCATAGGGGTATCTGCTTTATTTAATAATGTGTCAATAACAAAATCAAAAGGAAGTTCTTCTAATTTTATATTTTTCTTTAAATAGCTTTCATTAAATGCTTCTATATTATTGGTCTTTTGAAATTCTTTTACAAGTTCTCTACCAACTTGAGTACCCTCTAATGACGGCTTAACAATATTCTCAATATATTCTTTAGAATATCCTTCTGCCTGTACATTGTTTGCCTGACCACTAAACTGAATTGGTAACAAAGCTCCTTTGGTATCTTTAAAAGTATTTTCATAAGTGCCAGAGCTTACTTGTAATGTATCTATAGGAATTTCAAGAACATTTAAATTATCAGATCTATACTTCCCATCTTTGTATTCTAATTTACTTGTTTGATTCTCACCCCGTAGTTTTGCAGAGCTTTCATATATAACAGCATGGATATTGTTATTCTTCATCCATTCATTCAATGCAGGAAAAGCTTCTTGCCCATTAGATTTAGTTGCAAAAAAACCCCTATCTGTTTTAGCGGCTATTACTGGTTTATTATGACCAGTAACTTTAGGGTCTCTGCCCATAGCTACACTTTGAGCATTAATAAAATCAGACCTAAACTGTATCATACCATCTGTATCTGATTTATTGCCTACATCTTTTACAACAATTACATTAAACTTTTCACCGTTAGGCATGCCATCTACATTTTCAAAACTTTGTTTTACCATAGGAGTAAATCTATTAGTAAACAAAGACATACGTTTATTTAAATCAGCTACGCTTTTGCCATAATTGCCTTCAGGCGTTATTAAAGCCCATGCTTTATCAACTGATAAGTTATTCATCTCAGCCATGTTCACTACATTAGAAATCCATTTTCTTTCATGTAGTTTTTCAGTAGCTGGTGTGTCACCAAATATCTTTTTTTCAAGTTCCAAAGAACGTTTGTAAGACGCTTCTACATTCTCTCTTGTTTCTACGTTTGAAAGAATATCAAATGTATTATCAAGTGTTAAATTCTCATCTCTGAATCGGCTTGTTAAAACATGGTCTTTATCTTTAACACCATGTACTATGTATCTATTATTCTCAGCTAAAGAACTTTGTAAAAAACCAAGGTCTCTTTGGTCTAGTTTATATACAATCTCACCTTTAACTAAACTTTGATCCATTATTTTTATAGCTTGAGGCTCTACATTATTGGTCTTAGAATTAAATGTTTCTTTGACCATGTGAGTCATTAATTGAAACTTTGCCTCTGGAACAAGGTACTGTGCAGGCATTATATCAAACTTCTCACCAACAGATACCTCACCTATTTTTTCTTTCTGTATTACCCTGTATTCAGTATTCTTTCCATCTATATTCAATGTAACAAGATCCATGTCTTGTGGCTTTTGCATTCTATTTCTATACCAACCACGTAACTTAGATTCATTATTAGTAACAGCTTCCTGACCTAGTTCATTAGTTAAATTTCTTATAAACAATTCAACATTAGGTTGCTCATTCTCAACTGAACGTTGTGCTACAGAATCTATAGTAGAACCAACATCTTTAGTTGTGCCAAGTTTTTTAGAAGACTTGCTTATGTTGCTAGAAATATCTTTTATATTAAACAGTTCTTTTTCAATAGAATCTGTCATATCTAAACGTTCATTATTTATAATAGAATTATTTACAATAACAGCATCGCTAATTATTTCACGATTTATATTGTATAATTCTGCAGCTTTGCTTCTGTAAAAATCTTGAACGTTCTGTTCTGTAATATCTATTTTATTATCTTTAAGATTTTTTTCTGCTGCTTTTCTAAAATTAATATCTGGATATTGTTTTTGCAGGTAAGATAAAGCAGCTCCAGTGCTACCACCTAGACCTTCAGAGTTCATCACTTTGGTCATAGGATGGTCACGCAATATAAACTCTTGTGCGTCCTTGCTTACTTTATTCCAATTCTCAGATTTTTCTGGTCTAAATATTTCTTCTGGATTTCTATTCTGATTGATCCACTTAGCACCCTCTACTTCCCTAGCAGGTCTCGTATTGTAACCAAAAAAACCACCTAATAAATACTCGTATATTTGCATTTCTGTAGGATCATTACGCAACGTAGAAGGGATACCCATAAAAGCACTAGCAACACCAGCTCTTAGTATTTTATTAGCTTGTTCTACTTGTTGAGAATTACCTTTGTATAGATTACCTACAGATACAAAATTACCAATACCACCAAAAGCTCCCCCTGCAATAGCTCCACCAATATAAGAATCAACAATAGCATCCTGCCCTTTCCATACATTACTAATTGCACTTGCCGATGCTAAACCTAAAGCTTCTTCTGTTATTGCCCTAGTGCGTGCACCTTGTTTTAAAAAATCAATTGAGTCTGCACCAGTCTTAGCTAAACCTTTATCAAATAAAAATTTAGTACCTCTAGAAAACTTCATTGGTATAGAGGTAGCATCTAATGCATCTATTCCATCTAAAGCAGCCTGAGTAAAACGACCAAAGCCTTCTTTTTTAATATCCCTTCCTGTAGCCTTAGCTCCTAATTTTGCCAAACCTACTACAGGTGCTTTTAATATAGCAGGGGCAAAGCCAGCAAGATGACCAAGCTGTCTAAAAATAGCCTCACCTGTATTACGAGGTTCTTTAGGAATAAGGTCAAAGGTTGTAAGACCTTCAATAAAACCAGCCTGAGCTTGTTGCAAGCCACGCTGTAAAGAAAAATCACTATGCGTTCTTTTAAACTCTATTTGATTATCTGACGCAAGACGCTCCAGTTCATCCAACTGGTCATCATTGAACATCATAGGATTAGCTCTATATGTCCGAATCAGATTCTGGACTTTTAAAGTATCGTAATATGACATTAATTACTAAATAAATACTCTAAAAAATTACTAGGTTGTTTATCTACCCTGTCTATTTTCATTGGATAAGGAATCTGACCAGAACTAGCCATTGATAAACTATCTCTTAAACTAGGAGGCATCCCAGCTAAAGAAGGTTCTTCTATATATTTATCATAGTGATACTGACTAAATTGAGGATGTTGATCTCCTTCTGTTATATCGGAATAAGCATAAACACCTCTATCCATTCCAAATTCTTTATCGTATTGTTTTTCTGTTTTATATTTACCTCCACCTAACCAAGAGGGTAAAGCTCCTTTAAATATGTTTTTATCTAACTTATCAAGTAAGCTTAAAGGTGCTCTTTCATCTAATTGTTCATGACTCATTAATTGATGAAAGCCTTCATGTCCTAACGTTCCAGCATGATGAGTAGGATTTAAAAAAATACGAGCCGTATCACTTGCAGTTGGAGCTGGGCTATAAAACCCCTGTGAACTTGAAGCACTTATATTTGTGTTTGGATCAGACCATTTTGCAGCTGCGTTAAAAGACTCAGGTGTTGGCATCCTATACGCTTTTAACATACCTTGTTCAATTGCTTTATTAACATCTAAAGTTGAACCACCGACCCCAGTTTGTTGTAGGTATTGATTAAAAGCAGGTGCACTTTGGCTCATTACTCTGCCAAAAAAAGATGGTTCTATTTCATACTGATGAAAACCAGTTTTAGGTGGCATTAATAGTAACCTACATTGCCAACAGCTCTATCAAAAAATCTATCTATAGAGGGCCTACCCGTAAAACGATTTCTTACATTTTCTATAGCTGGGTTAGCAATATCTTTAACTCTATCACTTCTCATAATTCCTCTTCCTGCTCTATAAGCACCACCTATTCCACCTGCAAGACCAAGTAAACTACCTGCACCACTCGCTATGGCATCTATGGCTGTCTCACCATATACATCCTGACCACGTGAATGAGGTTTTAATGAATCTGGTAATAAACCAAATGTTGCCATTTCACCAGCACCATAAAGAAATTTTCTTATTGGTTTTCTTTCACGATCAAAAGGCATTCCTAATTGCCTTGTAAGACCAGCAATTACCTCAGCTTCTTCATCTGAAAAAGAATTAGGGTCATTGTAATAATTATTTATTAAAGCCATTAAATCATCTGGATTCATGTCATACCTCCTATTCGTATGTGCCCGTTGCAGGGTTTAAGTTTAATTGTTGTGTATAAGCTGGTTGTTGCTGTTGCATCATAACTCTTTGTAAAAGATTTTGATCACCGAATAAAAATGGATAAATACTTTGTAAATCTACATTTGGATCTTCAAAATCATCAATTGTTGGTCTATAATCAATAGCTTCACCTGATTGTCTATTTATTCTTGCTTCTTTACTTTCAGACTGCCATCCCCTTTTTGGGGTATATGTAAAAGGAGTTTTGTCAACTAACCATTGTGCTACTTGATAAGGCAAAGATGCTCCCGAACCTGACTCTGCCATTCTTTTCTTTTTTTCTTCTTGCGATTGTCTAGTTTTTGCTCGACCTTCTAAAGCTTGATTAATAGCAGACCTAGTTGCTTGCTGTTGCTCAAATAACTTCTGTGTATTTGCAGCTTGAGTTTCTGCTATATCTAAACTTCTATCTGTAGCTTCTTTTTGATTTTTCATTCTTACTGCATCTAACAAATTACGAGCTGTGTTTCTGCCTGAATCATAGCCAGTATATTGTTGTTGCATTGCTGGTACGTAATATCCCATATCTACCTCCTATACCATTAAGCCTGCTAGTCCACCTAGGAAATTCATATTATTATTCATCCAAGATTGATTAGCATTTTGATTTTGAACTTGAGCATTATACCTAGCCATATCAAGATATTGCTGATATTGATTTTGACCTTGTACATTAAACTGTTGATTTTGCAATGACCTAGAGTCTATATCTCCACGTAACCCTGCTTGAGTCCCAAGTATAGAACCTTGTTGCCCATAAGCACCTACTGCAAGATTACCAAAGTTTTGAGCAGCTCCAAAGCTACGATCTAATATGTTACCAAAGCCTAGCCTTAGTTGTTCGCCAGAACGATTAACGTTTGAAGCTGATAACAAATCTGACATTCCACCAGTTCCAACTCCCCTAGCAGCTAAATCTTGATCTATTTGTCTATTTAAATTAGATGTCATATCACTCATTTGACCAGTTAAACTACCTAACCATCTTTGATTTGCAACAGAGTTAGGATCAAGCATCGCTTGATAATTATCAGCAAATTGCCCTCCAAGTGCACCTAATTGAGAAGCTGGTTTTCCAAGTGCTCCAATAGACGCTAAAAGGTCTGGGTTTGTTTGATAATCAGAAGTTTGAAAACTACCTGTTGGTTGAAAGTCGATAGAGCTGGGTCTATTAAAATAATTTAATAAGCCACCTGCAGCTCCTATTCCTAATAAATAAGGATTCATATTTGCTCCTTGTTGTCCTACTGTTGTAATTGGTGAAAATTGTAAAGGGTTTGTTTTAGAACCAGCAGCTCCTGCAGCTGGATTCGGATTGCCCCAATTCATAAATCTTGTAAAAAAATTACTTATTGGATTTGATGAATTATTTGGCATATTTGGTACATTCACTGATGATAAATTTGGGTCTACTGTATTGCTTCTTCTAATATTCTGTGGCATTACTTATCCTTAAATGTCATTGCTACGGACACCCATCCCTCATTTGTTCTACCTTGTATCTCATAAGTATTGTCTTCTTTTCTAAATAAACGAAGATCACCTGATTTACCAGTATAACTTTTTTTATCAACGGATGTATCTCCTTGATTAACTGCATTAATAACTTCATTAATATCATCGTATATCTTTGCTACTATTCTATCCAATTGAGAGTCTTGAACTCTTGGTGCTCTTTTTTTTGCTAAACTCATTATGATGATTTTGAAAGTAATATATGTCTTCTAAATATAGTGCCTACTGCATCTACTGTACTAGTCTGCCCTGCTAAAAATATTTGTATTTGTTTACCACGTGTATTGCTTAAACTAATGTCGGTTAATCCAGTTATAGAAGATGTTGTTATTAATGAATCATCTATTCTTACTGATACCCCTGCAGTTTCATTGTTAATAGTGCCTGATGGTGAACCAACAACTTTCATATTCTTAAAACTTTTATCTCCCGTATTTTGTCTCATGGTAAGTTTTTTACTTTTAAAATCCCAAGCTCTTTTTGTGCTTGCATGCCCTAAAAAATGTACAAGGTTTGTTCCATTGCTTACGTACATCTCTCCTTCTTTACCTATAGCAGCAGATTGAGGTTGATTACTTGCATGAAATTTCCAAAGATCCCATCTTTTTCTAGGAACGTTATAAGCCCATGCATAATAACTACTACTTATCCTAAAAAAAACTACATATGCTTTTCTAAATGAATCAAATGTAATATGCGGTGTAAAAGCAGAATGTTTATTTTCCCAAGAATATGTACCTCCACGCAATATTGACTCACCTATAGCTACGGGTTTTCTGCCGTCATGTAAATAAATATTATTCTTATCTGCAAAACACATGCCGTAGTCATTAACAAAAACAGCATCCTGACCCATACACCCTGTACCCTCTATAACATCTTCGATATACAAATTATTAGGTTCTATTTGATATGTATTATTATCATCAAATGCAAATATCCTACCATTAAAAGAAGCTAAAGCAGTAGGCGTTGTTGGCAGTATAAGAAAATCCTCTAAGAAATTAAATTGATCAAACCTATACGGCTTTGATTTATATAAATAATTTGAATAAGCACCAAGATCTTTTTGAAAAACATTAGCTATGTAATGTTGATTGTTTAATTGAGTACTCAAAGCATAACTAGGTGTTATGTTTGTAATTATCTCTGATAGACCAGTTCTTCCTTCATAAGAAGCTCCAGCTATATTTATATCTCTAACTATTTTTTGTCTAAAATTGCTCCAAGGAGATGTAGCTGAAACGGAAGCAAAAGATGTATTTAATTCATATGAATCTACCAACCTATAAAATCCTTCAGGCTCAGCAAAGACAGAAGCTGAAGATGCACTAGCACGATAAAGATTAACATGCGATATTCTTTTGTTAAGACTGCCTAAATTTTTTAACTGTATTGTTATATCAATAGGACGACCATCGCCAGCAAAAATACTATTGTCTACTTTAAAATCATCGCTTAAAGGAGTTTCTTGATACCCGTCATATAAAAAAGATACTTTGTAAAAATATGAATACCCTGATGTTTCAAATCCTGTTCGTGTTCCTGCAGACCAAGTAGATCCAGAATATCCATAATCAATATTTGAACTAGAAAATGTAAGGTTTACATTTGCCTCTAGTGCTTGACTCATGCTACCTATTGCAGTTCCTCTTAACCATTGACCTGACCCACTACCAGAAAATCCATTTACCTCTGATGAACCAGTTTCAAAAACAACTGCGTCTGCTAATTGCAATGTTGTTGCAGCAGACATATCAATATTATCTCCATTACTAGCAGAGTCTACATCAACCATTGTTCCATCTATTACAGAGCTTGTAGTTCCACCAGCTGTTCCATAACTAGCTATGATCTTACCACCTTGCCTAGCTGTTATAGAAAACATTGTAGATGAAAAATCACTTAAAAGATCTGTTGCAGCTTCAAGTTTATATATCTCACTATTTGTTCCATCTGTTAAAGAATTGACAGATGATGTAGCTCTAACGGAAAAAAGAACATGCCTCATTTCACTTACATTCCCAGTGCCACTACCCCATCTATGATAAATAGTTGTACTATCTGCCCCACCTCTTACAGTAACTGCCCATCCTACATGAGAAGTATTACCACTATCCATTAAACATGTTTTTGGAGCTACAAAACTACAATTTAAAGCAGCTCCATCATGATCTGTAGTAGCCAACCATTCTCCTTGTTGATTTCCTGCAGGGTCATCAGAATCTCCTGAAAATGGAGTTCTAGATGTTAATGTTTGAGTAGAGGCTCCAGCTACTAAAGAAGATATAGCTACATTCATTAATACAGCTTCTTCTGCACTTGTATCTGAATATGTAGACACCCATAAATAACTACCCATCTCTAATATATCTGAAGACTTTGCATCGTGAGTAACTTGAACTGAAAACTCACTTACCATTTCTTCAGTATCCAAAACATGTATATTTGATGTAGAGCCTACAACATCTAATACCCAAAGACCACCAGCTGCTCTTGCAGATATACCTTGTGTCTTTGTAAATATTTGTTTTGACTTTCTTATGAAAGTACCTGTAGCAGAATTTTCAAACTTATAAATAAACTGACCTTGAAATTCTATTCCATATAAATAACTACCTACTTCAACAAATTGATATATATCTGGAAATGCAGAAGGATTAGCTAATTCAGCATCTGCTAATTGGATACCACTATAAGCTGTGCCAAACTGTTCATGTTTTATATGTCCAGCCCATAAAGGTTTATTTGCTAATAAATTACCCATTCCTATATGCACTTCTTTATTATTAACTTGCATAACGGGAGTTGAGCTTTTACTTTCTGCTGTTGATGATACAGCTGATGAAACAGCTTGAGGGTTATTTACGCTATCTACTTTCCATATTTTATCATCGGTCTCATTAAAGAATATAAGATCTCTATCTCCATCATCATTTATAATAGACATTGATGTAGCATTTACAAGAAGATCTGTTGTAGCCCCAGTTTCACTATTTGTCCATTCAACATTATCATCATCGGGTATACCTTGAAGAATACCATCTTCTGACACCGCATCAATATTTAAACTATAAGAAGCAGCGTCATCTGGTATATCACGTTCACTAGGTGTTGTCATTGTACCCGTAACGAATTGTGAAATTTCATGCAACTCTTTAGGCACTTATTACTTCTCCTCCGTAGGAGGTAACACCATTAACAATATCCAAAACAATAAGATTAAAATTACCATTTGAAAAAATATCAAGTATACCAACGTTATGACTCCAATTTGTAGGTCTTCCCTTTAAATAACTCTTGCTCATATCTGTTAAACACCCAAGTGAGTATGCCATATGAGCACCACTAATATGCTGAACAGAAGCTTTTTGACTATCATGCGTATGTCCATATATTACATTACATCCCATTTGCAATGCATGTGTTCTTGTGTGATTAATGCCAGCATAATGACCGCCATGATATGCATATAATTTACTTCCAAGTACTTTAAAAACTTTGCCGTACCTATGCCATTCATAATTTCTTTCTGCCATTCTAAAAGCTTTTTTAGATGCAATGTTAGGCAAGTATGGATTTTCTTCAACAAAATTATCAAACCATATCTCATGATTGCCTTGTGCTACTATTTTCTTTTTGCATTTTATCTTATCTAGTACTTTATCTATTTTATCTAAACCTGCATTAACCTGCTCTATCTCTCTATATATAGATGGTAATTGATACTCAGTAGGTGGTCTTTTTTTCTTAGACCATTGCCAATGAGAAACAGACTCTCCATCTGCAAAATCACCAAGTAGTAAAAACGCATTAGGTTTTAATTTCTCCAAAACATTTAAAGCACAAGCAAAAGCCTTCTTGTCTTCGTTTGGAAAATGTATATCTGGAAAAACAACTACTCGATGTTTTATTTTCAATTACTGCCTCCATATTAATCTAATAGTTCAAAATGTACAAGATCATCAAAGTTATTATCTTTTGTCGTTCTTTTACCTTTAAACAAAGAACTAGCATTCCAATCTCCACCCCAACGTATCTTAACGCCCATAGAAGCTGCCGTAGCAAGCACAAAACCACCTAGGTAATGGAAGTCATCCCTTGCATCCCAATCTATCGGATACGGGCATATATCAACCGCTTTACCTTTTACGTGTTTACCAAATTTTGTTTTACTTTTACCTTGAGCAACTAACTCATTTTGACGTTCCTGTGATCTAAGACCTTCAATTACAGTTATGTCAAAGTATTTACAAACTTCATTAAGAACATTGACAAGTTTTGCATCAACGCCTTTTAAACGTTCTCTAGACCTTTTACCAAACTTTGGCATTACTTAGACCCAAATACTTTTGAGAAAAAACCTTTCTTTTTCTTCTTGCCTTTCTCAGCTAGTTTTTTACCTTTTTTCTTTTTCTTCTTTATGTCTGCTTCAGCATAGGTTGGATGATTCTTTAATTGATAATCTGGATTCCCAACACTTCTTAAACTATCTGTATCCGAAGACAATGCACAAGCTAGAATAACTGTTACCATACTTTTCATATCTATTTTTTACCTTTCTTTTTATTTTTCTTTTTCTTTTTTGGTCTACCTACTTTAGACCCATACGTGCCCTTACCATACGGCATATCATTTTCCTTTTTTAACTATTTTTTTGATTTTACCATTATGCGTTCTTGCAAACTTATGCGTTTTGGTTTCTCGTATAAGAGTACCACTATAACGTTTACCTCCCCACATCCAACTTACTTTCTTAGCCATGCCTACCTACTTCTTTTTTTTATGTCTATTAGCAAAAGCCTTAGCTGCAGCTACAGAACCAAATCCCCATTTTTTTAAAGCTAACGCTTTACGGGTTGGTCTACCTTTAGCATCTTTCATTGGCCCTTTCATTCCTGCAAACCTTGCAGCAAAACTAACTCTTCTAGGGCTTGTCCCTTTACTAAGAGGAGCTTTTAAATTACTACCTTGTGCTTTTGCAGAAGATCGTCCTTTTGCATTAAGTCCACCTTTAGGATTTTTTCCTGCTTTACGTTGCCATGCAGGAGTTTTATACCTTTTTTTAGTAGCCATGTTACTTGCCTTTAAACACACCTTCTAATATATCTGTTACTACATCTACCATTTTTTCAAAAAAGATTTGTTCTTTATCTTCAGATACAAATGGAATGTCAATTCTTTTATTAATCGCAGTAGCAATCTTTTCTGTCATTTCATCAGAACCAAGATGATTAACAGCTTCTTCTCTCATTTTTTCT
>CENH01007494.1_pt1 | contig 21877 bp, 26 predicted proteins | sample 530171 | NCBI WGS metagenome assembly CENH01 (sample SAMEA2591132, study PRJEB7988) | marine metagenome | biome: marine biome (ENVO:00000447); feature: deep chlorophyll maximum layer (ENVO:xxxxxxxx); material: saline water (ENVO:00002010), including plankton (ENVO:xxxxxxxx) | depth 70 m | reverse complement strand
TCATCATTCATTCTCCATCATTTTTAACTCGTTCTCCATCATTTCTAATAAAAGTTTTGCTTTATGGTCTCCTCGCTCTGCCATGTCTCGCAAGTAACTAAGTAGCATATCTTCAAGAATAGAAGTTTGCATTATTATTATCCTTCTAACTCTTCAACATAGCTATAATATTCTTTAAGGTCAGTTAATGTTGCAAAATCTCCATTTTTGCCAATAACATGATAACCATGCCATCCATCCATTGCATTTATTCCAAGTATAAAAGCATCTAATTCAACTTTTGTATTAAAGGAATATTGTTTTAATTCATAATCAGAATTTGCAGGACATTCTCCCCATACTATGCCTATTTTGTGTTTCATCTTAGGTTCCTTTCCGCTGTTAATTAAACCTACAATTGGCAATGAAACATTCACTGCCAATAATGGGGCTAACTATGCCGTTTTTTTATTATGCTTTTCTTTGTATTCTTCTACACTTGTATCAATTTTTAATGCTTTTCTTGCTTGCAAAATTGAATAACCTAAATCGCATGATGCTTGTACACTTGCACTATCTGAGGCATAGTGTGGGCCTCCATCCATAAAGAAATATTGTTCTACTTCTTCAAGCAAGCATTCAAGGTGCTTGTGTTTAATTCTTACATAATTATCTGTCATGTTCTGCATTCCTTTTTAAGAGTCATAGAGGGGCCATAGTCAATTCTGAGTACTTTATAGCCCCATTCTGGATTATAGAACTTCTCGTGGCTTAAAATGGCTTTATAAGCTTTGTTTACGCTTGTGGCTGATATGTTGTAGATTGTTTGACCTACATTTAATTGGATAAGATAATTATTCATTGTGTAATTCCCATATAAAAGCTGATTTGCTTGTGTCTGTTTCATTATAGCCGTTGCATGTTTTAAAAACTTCATAAGCGTAACAAGTTGTTACGTTTTCCAGATCATCTGTATAAATATTAATATCAAATGTTCTGTTGTTTATATCTATTTCATGCCAAGTATCTTCTTCATCATGGTCATATTGAAAACAATTTTCACTAAATTTGTTAATTTTATTGTATTCATCTTTTGATAATTTAACGCCATCAAATGTTTTCATGGTCATTTTCTCCTAGTTTTCTTTCATATTCATCAGGTACAATTAAAAATGTTTGAAATATTTGGTTTATTACAGCTCTATATTCATTTTGCTCTTTAAATTGGCTAATCATTAATGAACCAACAATTGAACATAAATGCTCGTATTCTTTTCTTTTAAAAGTAAATTTCATGTCAAAATTCCTAAAAATAAAATGATAAGATAAATGGAAATCACTAGCGATATTGCGCCAATGATTTCCTTAATGATTTCAAGCTTATTCATAGCTTTCTATTTCTAAGAATTGCTCAATTATATCAACGACAATAGGCAATTTTTTAAAATCAAATACGTTTTTACCATTAATACTGTAATAGTTTGAAGCTTCCACAACAATAGAAGCTCCATCAAACCAATCAAGATACCAATATTCAATGTGATCGATATTAAGGTCTTTATCGGTATAGACTCGAAATTCAGTTGATGGGCCACCATAGGATAGCTGCAATCGATAATAGCCAACTTTTTGATCATTAAAGCTGTTAGCTTCTACAAAATCCCAAGATAAAGCAGTTTGATTTACATAATCATATAAACTGTCATATTGAATATAATCTTCTACAGACTCTATATCATGGCCTTGCTCTTTTAATTGCTCTTTAGTTTGCCCACAATAAAGGGAAGCTAATAGCCAATCATCTAGCAAGTTTTGAAAGCTGTCTTTTACTTTATCTTTGCATGTTAATTTTGCTTGTACTGTCATTGTGCTATTCCTTTTCAAACATGGTAAAAATTGAAAAGCAAAGAGTTAATAGAGCAATGCCAGCAAGTGTAATCATTGCATTATTATTGTTGCTAATTGTTGTTTCAAATATTATTGCCATGTAAGCAATGCCAAAAAGGCCAAAACTACAAAAAGCAAGTACAGTAGCTATTATATGTTTCATTGTATTATTCTCCGCTGTTAAATTGACAATGACCTCATTATGCATAATTGACGTTTAACGTCAAGTATTAATTATTAGCTATCTATTATAAGCATATTATGCAATTATATTATTAGCTATTAATTATATGCTATTAATAAGAGCAAATAATATTTAAAGCATTTATCTATTTTAAGCATTTGTTGTTTATTAGCTTTAATCAGTTGGTGCATATTACTGCACTTATTGCTTGCCATATCACGCGCACGTTATGCTTATTATAGCTATTATTAGCTTGTAGACTTATAAGCTATTTATTTTATTGCAATGATCACAGGCTTATTAGCTACGAACATTACAGCAATCTATTATTTGCTAGGCTTTTGTTGCTTTTATTTTAGAAGCAGTCAATAACCCCACCCTCGCCACATGCAGCGCGTTACATATGTCATATATGCTATCAAAACTAGCATCACCCACACACACAGCCCCACTTACATAAAAGCAACACACCGCTGCAAAATAAATTAATTGACGTTATACGCATAAAAGATCTTGCGCTATGTACTGAAATGAACTATATGTTGTGTATAATAGCATTTCCTTCTCCAATGATTGACAATGAGGATAAACAAAGTGCTATTCATATTTGTCCATTACTTTAGGCAGCTTATTACAAGCTGCCTTTTTTTGGGAATGATTTAGATGCAGCTAACCAAGAGACAGGAATCTTTGCTATCGAAGCATGGCAATCATCATAGCAAGAAGCATATGGATGAAATGAGAAAAGCTATGACGAAGAAAAATCCTTTATCTTTCAGTGAGGCGCATAAGATTGCAATGAGGAAGGTTGGCAAGTGAGTTCACCAGCTTGGACAAGGAAAGAAGGTAAGTCACCGACTGGTGGATTGAATCAGAGAGGTAGGGATAGTTACAAGGGTAATTTGAAACCGCCTGTACGTTCTGGTGACAATCCAAGACGAGCTTCTTTTTTAGCCAGGATGGGGAATATGTCAGGGCCTGAGTACAAGGATGGCAAGCCCACAAGGTTGTTGCTCTCTCTGAGAAAATGGGGAGCCAGCAGCAAGGAGGATGCCAGGAAGAAGGCAAAGAATATATCGGAACGAAACAAAGCGAAAGGATAGGACATGCCAAGTAAGAAAAAAGGTAAAGGCGGCAAGAGGTACTAATGATGACGCCAAAGAAAAAGAAATTAGCGGCTATGTATGGCGATCCCAATAAGATTACGAGGGGTGATGTGATTACGGCTGCTAAGAAAAATCAGGAAAAGAAGAAGAAGAAATCAATGATAGGTGCCGCATGAGTTTGTATGAGAATATTAACAAGCGCAGAAGGGCTGGTACATCCAGGCCGAAAAGTGAATCGACCATTACCGATAAGGCTTATAAGAATATGCAAGCTGGTTTTCCAAATTCAAAGAAGAACAAGGCAAAGCGCAAGTCATTGATGAGTGCCTAATGCCAAGGCATGCCAAGGGTACATCGATTGTAACGATGGATATGATGGCATTGGTTTGTGATCGTCTATCGGATGGTGAGAGTTTAACGAGTATTTGTGCGAATACTGAGAACCTACCTCATCGAAAAACGATTATGGCGTATGTGCAGAATAATGAAGATGCCTGGGAGATGTACAGCAAGGCCAGGGCAATACAGGGCGAGCATATTGGCGATCAGATGCGTGATATTATGGATGCCCCTATGCCGACAGATCCAAAGATGGCAATGGCAGAAGTTCAGTGGCGAAGGGTTAGGCTGGATAATTTGGATAAGCTGCGAAGGCAATTGCAGCCATTAGGCGGTGTGAGGAATAATCCGAATGATAGTAAGGCTACCAGTGGCAGTATTACGCTAAGTTGGGATGGATGATGTTAAAAGCAGATGGATATGATGATGCCATTATTGGTCAGGGTAATCAGGGTACGAAATCACCTGTATTGGTTTATGATGCAGAAAAGGTAATTGATATTCTTTGTAAGAGGGATGGCATGACCGATGAAGAAGCTCTTGAGTTTTTTTGTTATAACATTGAAGGCGCATGGGTAGGCGAAAATACCCCTATTTTTGTCTGGTCTAGCGATGCAGATTAAAATACCTTATAACCCTAGGCCATTGCAGCGTGAGTTGCATTCAAGTTTAAAAGGTAAACGCTGGGGTGTTGTAGTTTGTCATCGAAGGTTTGGTAAGACGGTTATGGCGATCAACCACCTTCTGCGAGATGCAATATTAAGCGATAAGCCCAATCCAAGGTTTGCGTATATTGCACCAACGTATCGGCAAGCCAAAGCAGTAGCATGGGATTATCTAAAGCAATTTAGTTCTGCGATACCGACAACGAGGTTTCACGAAACAGAATTGCGGTGTGATTTGCCTAATGGTGCCAGAATACAGCTATTAGGTGCGGAATCGCCAGATAGCTTGCGTGGGATTTATTTAGATGGCTGTGTGCATGATGAGTATGCACAAATGCCAGCATCTTTATTTCCTGAGATTATCAGGCCAGCGTTAAGTGATCGCAAGGGATATGCAATATTTATGGGTACGCCACAAGGTATGAATAGCTTTTTTGAGCTACATGAGATGGCGAAGGATTCAGAAGATTGGATTACCGCGACTTACAAAGCGAGTGAAACAGGTATTCTGGATGATGAGGAATTGGACAGTGCCAAGAAAAGCATGTCTGAAGATCAGTATAATCAGGAATATGAATGCAGTTGGGTGGCAAATGTTCCTGGTGCAATATGGGCTAAAGAATTAGAAAAAGCTAGTCAGGCTGGGCGCATGACTAATGTTCCTTATGATGAAGGGCAAAAGGTTGATACCTGGTGGGATCTAGGAATAAATGATAGCACGAGTATTTGGTTTACGCAGAATGTTGGTCGCGCTATTCATGTGATTGATTATTATGAAAATCGTGGTGAGGGATTAAATTTTTATGCAAGAATATTGCAGGAAAGAGGGTACTTGTACGGTACACACAATGCCCCCCATGACATCGAAGTGCGAGAGCTGGGTTCTGGTAAGTCCAGAAGGGAAGCGGCCTATGATTTGGGAATTAATTTCAGAGTGGTGCCGAAACTGCCCTTGGAGGATGGCATCCATGCCGCCAAGATGATTTTGGCTAAATGTTATTTTGATCGTGATCAATGCAAAGTAGGGCTGGAAGCACTTAGGCATTATCACAGGGCATACAATGAAAGAATGAAAACCTTTCGCTCTACGCCTGTACATGATTGGTCATCTCATGCCAGTGATGCTTTTCGGTATTTTGCCGTTGGTCACAGGGATGTAAGCCATGCCATTAGACCGCCGCAAAGACAGGCAGAAATGAATTATAATCCTTTTGAAGTGAGGGCATAATGGGGTTCTTTACAGATTTTATTAACAATTTAAGTCGTAATTTTTCCGATCCTGTTGGATTGGCGCAGGATATGGGCGCAGCGGAAGAATCTAGCGGAATTAAAGAAAGCGAGAGACGTTTTAGGCGAGCTGAATCTGATATGAACAAAGATATAAAAGAAGGTATGTTTTACACAAAGCCTATGGATATATCTAAATCTGAAGGTGAGCAAAGGCGTGATGATCGTGATGCGGCTAAAGCTGCACAAGCTGCACAAACTGCTCAAAAATCTATAGTTACAGAAACAGCTGAAGAAACAATTGAAGATAAACAGCTTTCAAAGTTTGATCAAACAAAAACGGACATGTTGAACAAAGCTGATACGACACAATCAACAAGTTCAGCAACGGTTGAAGAAGCTAAAAAAGATAAGAAAAGAGGTTTAAAAGGTGGCACGATAGCAACATCAGCGCAAGGATTGCTATCGAGTGATATAACAGGACTTAGGCCTAAAAGGTCGTTATTGGCTGGTGCGTAATGGCTTATGGTAAAAAAAAGAATATGGCTGGCATGATGGGGGCCTTATCATCTCAGCCATTGCAAAATATGCGGTTTTCTATGAATTTTAATCCATTAGAGCGATTAAATCAGCGTATGGCTGGTAAGTCACAAGGCAGAAGTATGGCTGGTGTAAAAAAGAAAAAGCAATCATTGTTAGGAATGTCTTAATGACGAAACCAGATAAAATGGTCGATCAGCTTAATCGAAAGCATGAAAAACTTTTAGGTCAGAGATCAAATTGGGAAAAACATTGGCAAGAGCTTGCTGATTATTTATTGCCAAGAAAAGCCGATATTACCAAGAAAAGAACGCAAGGTGATAAAAGGACAGAACTTATTTACGATAGCACAGGAATACATTCTGTTGAGTTGCTTGCCAGTAGTTTGCATGGCATGTTGACAAGCCCAGCGAACCCTTGGTTTTCCATGCGGTATAGAGATTTGCAGCTGGATCAAAATGATGAAGCGAATGAATGGCTAGAGGGTTGTACCCAGTTATTAAACAAGGCTTTACAGCGATCTAATTTTCAACAGGAAATCCATGAATTATATTATGATTTAGTGGTTTTTGGTACGGCTTGTCTGTTTATTGAATATGATGCAGATGGATTACGTTTTTCAGCCAGGCATATTGGTGAGTTAGCTGTATCTGCAAATGCGGAAGATCGCATTGATACGGTGTATCGATCTTTTGATTTGACAGCAAGACAGATTGCACAGCGTTTTGGAAAAGATGATTTGCCTGATAGGGTACAGAAAGACCTAGATAAAAACCCTTATAACGAACATGAGATTGTACATGTTGTTTATCCAAGAGAAGATGGTGTGGCAGGGCCTATTAATAAGCCTGTTATTTCTATTTACTATCATAAAGAAACCAAAACACTGCTAGGTGAAGGTGGATTTGATGAGTTTCCTTTTTGTGTTCCTCGTTTTAACAAGGACAGCACAAGTAACTATGGTCGTTCCCCTGGAATGAGTTGTCTAAGCGATGTCAAAATGGTTAATCGTATGTCTGAAGTGAGCATACGATCCGCGCAAAAGCAACTTGACCCTCCCTTAATGGTTCCTGATGATGGGTTTCTTCTCCCTGTGCGTACCACGCCTGGCGCACTGAATTTCTATCGTACTGGAACTAGGGATAGGCTTGAGCCTTTACAGGCTGGAGCGACCAACCCTATTGGTTTAAGTATGGAAGAACAGCGTAGAAACTCTATTCGTTCTGCTTTTTATGTTGATCAATTACAATTAAACCAAAGCCCAAGTATGACGGCAACCGAAGTGTTGCAGCGTAATGAAGAGAAAATGCGTCTTTTAGGGCCTGTTATGGGTCGATTGCAAAGCGAATTACTGCAACCGCTTATTCAACGCAGCTTTAAATTATTGTTAAGAAATGGTGAATTGCCTGTACCTCCAGAAAGCTTGCAAGGACAGGATATTGATATTGAATATGTATCGCCATTAGCCAAAGCACAGAAAATGACCGATTTGCAATCTATGATGCGTGGTTTGGAAATTATGTTGCAATTGGCAGAAGTTGCGCCTGTTATGGATTATCTTGATGAAAATGGCCTTGTTAAGTATTTAATTGATGTAGCTGGTATTCCAGCAAGAGTTATACGCTCTAATGATCAAGTGGCAGAAATTCGAGAAGCAAAAGCAGAACAGCAACGCATGATGGCAGAGCAACAGCAAGAAATGCAAGCTGCGGATCAAATGCAGAAAACAGCCCCTATGATGAAAGTCTTGGCTGAAGCATCTAACGCAGAGACACCGCCAGCTGCATGAAGAATATTAACGAAATAAGGACAGAAGATCTAAAGCGTAACTATCGTTTTCTGTTTGAAACAAATGACGGCAAGGTTGTGCTAGAGCATTTAAAAAGATGTTTTGGCTATTATCAATCAACGTATGCTAAAGGTCAGCCTTATGATACGGCTTTTTACGAAGGGCAAAGGTCTGTTGTGCTTAATATTCTTAGAATGATGGAACCGCAAAAGAAAATAGAACAGCAAAAGGAAGTCAACAATGAGTGAAACAGAGACAACTCAGGCAACTGAATCTCAGGAGGTAGCAGCCCCAGCAGAAGCTGCACCAGTAAGTTTTATCGATACTCTGCCAGAAGATATACGCATGGAGCCAAGTTTAAAAAACTTTACAGATACCGCTGGATTAGCAAAATCTTACGTGCAAGCACAAAGAATGATTGGTGTTGATAAGATACCAATCCCAGGACAATCAGCAACAGATGAGGAATGGAACAATGTTTATGAAAGGTTGGGAAGGCCTAATGCGCCTGATCAATATGATTTTAATGCCGTTGATGGTTTTGAAGAAGGTGATTTGGCTTCTTTTAAGCAAATTGCTCACGATACTGGTCTTAATGGAAAGCAAGCTCAACGTATGGCGAAGTCGCTTGCCGAAAAAGCCAGTGCGGAAATCGAAGCCAGAGAAGCGCAAGCCACAACGCTCATCGGCGAAACGAAAGCAGAGCTTGAAAGAGAATACGGCAAGGCGTTTGACCAAAAAATGAAAATGGCTAAAAATGCTGCTGTGCAGTTGTTGGGTTCTACAGAGCCGTTAGACAATATTGTTTTACAAGACGGTCGTCTGCTTGGCGATCATCCATCAATTGTAAAATTGTTTGTGCAGTTAGCTGATGCGATGGGTGAGGATTCTCTGGAAGGAGAGCCACAAGATCTTATTATGACTCCACAAGAGGCCAATCGTAAGATTATGGAGCTTATGGCAAAAGATACGCCTTATTGGGATAAGTCGCACCCACAACACGATTTTTATGTTAAGGAAGCCCTTGCGCTGAGAGAACATATGTAATTTAGGGCAACCGTTTATCGATCCTGATGCAAGTTGTAAGTCAACAGTATAGCGCGGCTCAAGACGCAAGAATGATCTCGCAAGAGGTAATCAGACGCAAAACATAGTGAAACTTTAGATACAGGAGGTGTGCTTTGAGTACGCAAATAACCACCGCCTTTGTCCAGCAGTATTCTGCTAATGTACAGATGCTATCACAGCAAATGGGTTCCCTTTTGCGTGATACTGTGGATTCAGAATCTGTAAATGGAGATAAGGCATTTTTTGAGCAAGTGGGGCAAGCAGCTGCACAAGCTCGAACAACCAGACATGGGGATACCCCCTTAATGGAAACGCCACATAGCCGTAGAATGGTAACATTAACGGATTATGAATATGCGGATCTTATTGACGATCAGGATAAGCTACGCATGTTAATTGATCCAACATCAACCTATGCAAGAGCAGCCGCCGCTGCCATTGGTAGAGCGATGGATGATACAATTATTTCTGCTATGGGTGGTACCGCTAAGACAGGTACAACTGGCTCAACATCAACAGCTTTACCGTCAGCACAGAAGATTGCTCATGGTAGTGCTGGTCTTACCATTGCAAAGCTTGTAACGGCTAAGAAAAAACTAGATGAAAAATCAGTTGATGCTTCTATTCCTAGATACATTGTTGTATCGCCAGAGCAAATTGAAGATCTACTCAATAGCACTACTGTAACAAGTGCTGACTTTAATACGGTCAAAGCTTTAGTACAGGGTGATATTGATACGTTTGTTGGCTTCAAGTTTATTACCAGCAACAGACTAACAGACGATGGCACTAGCCGTTTATGTTATGCCTGGGCGCAAGATGGTATGAAGCTTGCCATTGGCAAAGAGCCAACAGCTAAGATCGATGAACGCTCTGATAAATCATATGCAACGCAAGTCTACTACTGTTCTTCTTTTGGTTCGACCAGAATGGAAGAAGAAAAAGTAGTTGAAATTGCTTGTAACGAATAAGGAGGGCTGATTTATGGGTACTGTTTATTCAGATCAAAAAACTAAGTGGGATCAAAATGTTCCAAAAGAGATGATTAAGCCAATTGAGCTTGGTGGTCGAATGAGGATTGCATACGGTTCTTACACTGCCGCTACTGAGCAAAGCGATATACACATGTTTAACTTGCCTAATGGCGCAAGAATTTTACATGGTGAGCTTGTTCATGCAGCCTTGGGTTCTTCAACAACGCTAAGCGTTGGTCATGCAGCATATAAAGATGTAGATGGCACAACAGTAGCAGCTGATGTTGATGAGTATAAGGCAGCAGCAGCATCAACGTCTATTACAACTGTAACAATTGCAGCAACAGCTGCGCTTGGTAAAAACAGTGTAGTGAATGCTGACAAAGATGGCATTCCTATTACGGTTAGCCTCGCTGGAGCTAACGGCTCTGGATTGGTAGAGTTGACAATGTATTACGTTGTTGATTAATCCAAAGGGGGGAGCAATCCCCCCTTCTTTTTTTTAGAGGGAACAAATGGCATCAAAAGTTGATATTGCAAACTTTGCGTTAAATACCATTGGCGCAAGCACAATCAGTTCTTTAACAGAAAACACAAAAGCTGCGATTGTCATCAATCAAAGGTTTGATAGTGTTCGTGATGCTGTTTTTCGTTCTCATCCCTGGAATAGTCTTATAACAAGAGCGACTTTATCCAAGGATAGTTCCTCTCCTACTTTTGGCTACGAAAATCAATTTATCTTACCTACCGATCCTTTTTGCTTGCGTGTATTAGAATTTAGCAATGGCACATTAACATATCCTATGGATAATATGACAAGTATTGATGGTTCGCCTGTATTTGTTATTGAAGGCAGAAAACTGCTTACGAATGAAGGAACGGTAAAAATTAAATATGTTGGTCAGGTTACAGACACAACGCAATACGACAGCAATCTAACAGAAACATTATCGGCTAGATTAGCTCATGAAATTTGTTATGCGATTACAGGTAGTACATCGCTTATGACGCAAATGTATCAATTGTATCAGGAAAAACTTAAAGAAGCGCGTTTTGTTGATGCAACTGAAGGCGCACCACAACGCATTGAGGCTTCTGACTTTATCGAAGCGAGATTCTAAATGGCAAAGTCGGCTCCAGCTTTATCGTCTTTTACAGGCGGTGAATTATCGCCAAAGCTAGAAGGCAGGGTAGGATTACAAAAATATCGTGAGGGTCTTTCTGAGCTTACGAATTTTGTTGTTTTACCGCAAGGTGGCGTTACAAGAAGGCCAGGCACAGAATATCTAGGGGAAGTTAAGGATAGTGATGACATAACACGATTGATCCCTTTTCAGTTTAAAACAAGTGATACGTATATTCTTGAATTTGGTGATCAAATTATGCGTGTGTATCGAAGTGGTCAGCAAATTTTAACAGGATCTGCCAAAACACTTACAGCCATTACAAAAGCTAATCCTGGCGTTTTAACAACAGGCACAAGTCATGGATTTAGCAATGGTGATGAAATATTTTTGTCGATGGTTACAAGCGGCACAACAACGCCATTAACAACTAGCGATACTATGGCTGAATTGCATGGTCGTAATTATCTGGTGGCAAATGTTACATCGACAACATTTACATTGACGGATTTGCATGGTGTAGCAATTAATACAACGAATTTTTCAACATTTAGTGCTGGTGAATCTCAAACAGTTGATAAGATTTTTGAGGTAGCAACGCCTTATACCTCTGCACAATTAGAGGATGTAAACTTTGCGCAATCTGCTGATACGATGTATTTAGTGCATCCTAGTTATGCCATAAGAACATTAACACGATCGGCTAATAATAACTGGACTTTTGCAACTCCAAGTCTAACAAGTCCACCTAGTAGTCTTAATGCAAGCTCTGATAATTATCCTTCTGTGGTAACATTTTTTGAACAAAGGTTAGTGTTTGCAGCGACAAATAACAATCCGCAGACATTGTTTTTTAGCAAGAACGGTGATTATACAAATTTTACAGTGGGAACGAATGCAGACGATGCGTTAAGTTACACAATAGCTTCCAATACAGTTAATGAAATACGCTGGATGTCTGCAACAAGAGTATTAACAATTGGCACATCTGGTGGTGAATATGTGCTTACGACTGATTCAAACGGCCCTATTACGCCTACATCAACACTTATAAGAAAATATAGCAACTATGGCAGTGCTAAAGTTGCGCCAGTACAGGTTGCAGATGTAACGCTTTTTCTTCAGAGAAATCAACGTAAGGTGCGTGAGTTTCGTTATGTTGGAGATGTGGATGAAAGCGGTTATTCAGCCCCTGATATGACCATATTGAGTGAACATATTACAGATGGAGGCATAACAGAGTTTGCATATCAGCAAGAACCAGATTCAATTGTTTGGTGCTTGAGGTCAGACGGTACGTTGTTAGGAATGACTTACCGCAGGGAAGAACAGGTTGTTGCCTGGCATAAGCATGTTATAGGTGGTTATTTTGGATCACCAACAATTACTGTAGCTAATTATGCTTCTATTAGTGCTGGTAGCACAGTTACGCTTACAAAAGACGATGGAACAAGTGTCGTGTTTACAACAGATGCTGTAGGTAGTGCGGCTGCATCATCAGCTTTGCATTTTAGGCCAAACACAAGCAATGACGCAACAGCAACATTATTAGCAACAGCTATTAATAATCATAGTGATTTTGCAGCAAGTGCAACAGGTGCTGTTGTGACAGCAAGAGATAGTTCTGGAGGAGGTTTAACTATCACTTCTTCACAGAGTAATTTTTTTGCCGTTACATCACAGGCGCAATCAGTTGTAGAAAGCATTGCAACTTTACCAAGTGAGTCTGGTGAAGATGAATTGTATTTGATTGTCAAGCGAACAATTAAAGGTTTGACAAAAAGATATGTCGAGCGATTGCAATCTATTGATTTTGGCAATTCGACAGAAAAAGGTTTTTTTGTTGATAGCGGCCTTGCTTATCCGACAGATTGGCCTACTGCTGGAACAAGTACGACAGCCATGACAGGATTGTATCATCTTGAAGAAGAGGTTTTAGAAATTATGGCAAATGGGGCAGCCCATGCTAATCGAACCGTCTCCAGTGGTAATGTTACTTTAAGTTTTAACGCAACAACAGCTGTTATGGGTTTTCCATATAATAGCGTTATGCAAACATTGCGTTTGGAAAGTGGCAGTGCAGACGGCACCTCACAAGGTAAACCAAAACGTTTGCATGGCATTACAATACGATTATTTCGTTCTGTTGGATTAGATGTTGGGGCAAGTTCTGATTCATTAGAAACTCTTAATTTTAGAGATAGTTCAATGGCAACAGATACAGCTGTTCCATTGTTTACTGGCGATAAAGAAGTCGAGTTTACAGGCGGTTTTTTTGAAGATGATCGTGTCTTTATTCGTCAAACACAAGCTTTACCATTAACCGTCTTGGCTGTTTATCCAAGACTTAACACATTTGATATATAATATGTTTTGGCAAGCCGTAACAGCAGGGGCTGCACTTTACAATGCTTTTTCACAAAAAGCAGCGTATGATGATGCAGCAGACGCAGCAAGAGAAGTTGGCGAGAAAAACGCACAACTCATCGAGCGTGATATTGATTTGTTAGAAAAGCAAAAAAATATTATTAATACCAATAATAATATTTTTAAAACTAGACGAAAAATAAGTTTAGATGAGGTGCAAAGCGAAGTTAGGGCAAATACAGCCTTTGGTGGTATTGACATTGCAAGCGACACTACTTTTGAGAATTTAGCACGAAATGCTAGAGAATATGATTTTGAAATAGCAACAGCTGATTTTAATAACGAAGTAGCCAATATGCAAATAACAGACGCACAGGAAGATAAGCGATTATCCGCTGAGTTATCTCGTATGGAAGGAGGAATGCAAGCGGCAAGTTTGCGTTCCCAAGGTACGACATCGTTAATTAGTGGCCTAGGCCAAACAGCAAGAATGATTGATCAATATGGGTTTTTTGACTAATGAGAATACCAACATATAGAGCGCAAGTATCACCTACTAATGAAGCACCTGGTCAGCAAATTAGAACAAGGTATAATGCTAATATAGCTGTGCAAAGCCAGTTAGATAAAGCAAAGCCCTTAAATGCCGCCTTACAAGAAATAGGTGAGTTTGCAAGAGTGCGTTATGAAATGGCAAGGGATAACTTGCTTAATGAAGCAACACTTGCTGCTGATGAAAAGATATTTGAAGCTTTTAATGATTTAAAAGATAGCAAGGACTTTAATCGTGTTTTAGATGGTGACAGCCCTCTTTGGAACCAACGTATGCAAAAAATTAAAACAGACTTGCAAAAGGCATTAGGCAAGGACAAATACAGCAACAGCAAATTTAATGCGTATTTTAATCAATCTGAATTGCGTAATCGTTTTAAGCTTAGAGGTGTTATTGATACAAAAGTAAAACAAGCTCAAATTCAATACAGCAATACAAAACATTCAAATTACAACAAAAATCATGGTAATAAAAATGTTGATTTTAATGAGGCTATAAAAGATTTAACTTTATTAGATAGTGATGCAAAAAGCCAAGGCAAACATAAAGTTGGTGAAGATTCTTTTTTTCCATATAAAAATGGAAGTAAAAAAATTAAATCAACATTTAGGATTACAGCAGCAAATGCTTTGTATGATTATGTAAGTAATCCAGAAAACCAAAGTAATATAGAAGTATTAAAAAACGTTTTTGAAGCAACATTAGGTAATAACAAAAATGCAGATGATAGTGGTGTTACTAAAATGTTGCAAAGGATTATTGCGGTTGACGGAGTGGAAGGAAAGCAAGCCGTAGATAATTTAATAAGAAGTGCGTTTAAAGCAGCAACTAATTTTGACAAAATGTCTGGAACTTTAAATCTTGAATCAAACCTAATAAAGGCACAAAAAGAAGAGTATCAAACAAAATATGCTGAATATACAGAGAAAAAAAATAATTTGGGAGACATTTCTAAAAATGGTGAAACAATTGTTGAATTAAAAGAAGATTTAGCAGCTTTATCCTCATACCCTGATGAGGTTCTTTCTAAAGACAATAAAGTAAAACTTAATCAAGAAATAGAAAATTTAAAAATTATTGAAGATCAATTTAGTATAGCTCAAGAAATTCAAGAGTTAGATTATGAGAAAAAAATTGAATTTGTAAATGATCTTATAAACGGTGTTAATTTAACAGATGAATATGGTATTAATCTTAATTTTCCTGTTGTAAATACAAAAAACAATGAAGGGCTTGTTGTTCAAGAGTATGCTCAAAAATTATTAACAGAAGCTAATAAAAATTTAAAAGCAAATCAAGACGATTTAACTTCGTTTGCTATAAGTGAAGAATTTTTATTTGCAAAAAATGGTAGGCCAGAAGTTTCCATTGATATGATTTTAGGGAAGTCTGACGAAAATACTAAAAAACAATTTAAAGGCCTTAAACAACTTGCTTTAGATTCGCACAGAAAATTTGCTATTAATCAAAATGCAGACATTAATTATTTACCACAAGCAATAGCTACAGAATTAAACAACCAAGTATTTGCTCAATCAAGCAATTTAGGAGATATAGGGGTCTTACAAGCTTTATATGAGCATTTTGAGCCTTTAGGAATTTATGATGATGTTTTGCGTCAGTTAGGAAAAGATGAAGGATTGTTTGTTGTTGGTGAATTAATAAAGCGAGGTGATCGTAAATCTTTAAATAATGCAGAAAAAATTATGAGTGGATTAAGATCTTTTAAAAATGCTCCTAAAAATATTCCACCAGTAATAAAAAACAATCAAGAATTTTTTAGAAGAATGGCAGAAGTTATTGATGTAACTTTAGGCGATGAAATGTTGGAAACTGCACAAATATATGCAAGAGCAGTACAAGCGTATGTTATTGGCAATACAACAGATTTAGGAACCAACAGATATTTTTTGGCATCTGACGCTCTTGATGAGGAAAAAACAGAAATTGCTAACAGATTAAATCAAGATATTGAACAAGCGTTGCAATCTATTTTAGGGCAAATTGATGATGGTTCTGGTATTTTAAGAGGTGGAGTGCAATATGTTTTTTCAGATAAAAATGACAATGATGGATATCAAACATTAGTACCTGATTATTTTTCAGCAAATGACGTTAAGCTATATATTAATAATTTTGACGAAAAAATAGATGCAAATCTTCTTGATAATGAGCAAGTTGATGTAAACATTGCTAAAGACATAAGAGAAAGTGAAAACATTAAGATTTTTCCTGTTGCTAGTCGCAACCCTGATGAAAATTTGTATCTTGTGTACCATGAAGCAGAAGATGGTAATTTTTTGCCTGTTCCTATTTTAAATGATCAAAATCAAGAAACAGGAAAATTACTTACAATAAATTTTGATTACGACAGACTTACTATTATGCAAGCTGATTATTTAAAAAATCAAAAAGAAATAATTAATAATCCTTACAAAGCATACCAAGATCTTCTTGGTGTTGATTCAAATAAAAATAAATAATTGGTATAATGATTTTTACTAAGCCTACTGATACATCTACTTTTAGTATAATGGAAACGGCTAAAAGGGGATCATATTCTTTTGCTGATAACTATTCTAGTGCTGTAAAGATGTTTAACTCTTTAAATGCTAGTGATGGTCAAGGGTTTGTCTTAAATGAAGTGTGGGGGCCAATTGTTGAAAGGGTTAATGAAGTTGCAGAAGAAAACGATTTAGAAATTCCTGATAATCCTTATTTTGAAAATACTGAAAAACCTGGAAAAAAAAGAAGGTCTGTTGTTTATAGCTCGCCTGTATTTAAAAATAAATTCTATAGCCCAGGAGCGCATTTAACTGGGTTTAGCTCTATTGATGTTTTAAATGGTGTTAAGGATGATGAAAAGTATAAAATATCGCAACAAATAATTTTAGATTTTATTCAAGATAACAAAGATTTATTTCCAGAGTATAAAGATCTTACAACAGAAAAAATTGGAGAAAAAGCTAAAAATCTTGCGTTAGAAATACAAAAAAGTTCAACTGAAGTATCTGAATTATCTCCAGGTTTTTCATCTGGATTTGCTAGATTTTTAGGTACGGCAAAAGGAGCTATAACCGATCCTAAAATATTAGCAAGTTTAGTTCCAAGTGTTGCGGCATCTTTTATTCCTGGGGCTAATATTTATGCTATTTCTTTGGCTGAAGGTATTATAGCAAGTTCAACAGAAGTATTTATACAAAAAGATGTAAAGAAATGGTATGAAGAATTAGGTCTTGATTATACTCCAGAGCAATTTCGTAATGCTGTTATTACTGCTGGTTTAACTGCTACAGGGGCTACCTATTTTTTGCACATTGCTGGCAAAACAATTCAATTAAGTTTTGGACAAGTTAAAAAAGGCTATAATGCTTTTAAAGAAGCTGGCTTATTAGAAAAAAACCCTGTGCAAGACCAAAGAGATAACGCTTTAGCAAGGGTAGAAGCAACAACAGAAAAAGCAGCTATTTATGATGAAATAGACGTTAATGATTTAACAAACTCTGAATCATATGTTGAGTTTAAAACCAAAACAAATGCTGTTGCAAATGGAGAGGTTATCCCTTTAGATCCGCAAAATAAAATTGCACCAGAAGCCTATGATAATTTTGATATAGAAGTAAACACAAAAACTAATGAAATTTTACAAGCTGCAAATGTTAGTAGTAAAAACTTAGATTTAGACTTTGATATAATTAAAAAAACAAATGAATTAAAAAAACAATTTGATGTGCAAAAAGAAACAATATCAAAAACTATTAGAAAACAACAAAAAGTAAAAAAACAAACAGATAATATTTTAGGCGAATTTATTTATGGGGCAGATGATGGTTTAACTGGTTTTGGGGGTACTGGTGTTTTTAGAAACGCATTTAAAAAGAATAGCCTTACTGGGCGATATATAGGTACAAGCAGAAATTCAGATGAACTATTAGGAAAAGGTGAAGTTAGAGGTGATTGGAATAAAATAGGAAAAATAGAAATTATTAATTTAGAAAAAGCAAAATTAATAAGAGCTACTAGAAATGCAAAAGATGCTAGTAATCGTGATGGGGTTGTTGGGGTCATGGTGGCTGTTCCTAAAAATGCAACTAAAGAGCAAATAGATTTTGCAACAAAAAGGGCAAATCAACTTGTAGATAATTTTGAAGCGCAAGGCGTAAAAAAAGGACAAGTTACAAAATCTGCTGAAGCATTATTAAATAATTTACCTAAAAAAGAAAAATCACAAATTTTTGATGCTGTTGAGGAAATTGAAAGAACTGTACAAGAAACAGTACAAAAAAAAGTTCCTAAAAAAGTTGATTTAGAAGAATTTAGGGCTGAAGCTGAAAAAGACGTTACAAGCGTATATACACATGCACACGATGCAAAAGAAGCCGCTATACGCAAAAATGTAGGGGATGATGCAGCTGATGCTTATAATGAAGCTGGTTTGGCAAAAGCTAATAAGTTAGCTGAGAAACGTCAAGGCCAAGGCGTAGGATTAGATAATCCAAGAGGTCGTTTATATGACGATTCATACACAACAAGGCAACTAGATTCCCAAACAACAAAAGCTATAGAAAAGTTTGATGATGTTGGTGACGGTATAAAATCAGATTTAGAAGCCTTAAAAGTTGAAGCTTTGGAAAATGTAGGCGGTGACGTAACAAAAGAAATAGATATTCCAATTGAAATAATTGATGAAGAAGTTGTTTTAGAAATGACTTCACTGCAAAAAATGCAAAAAACTTTTAATGATGAAGATGCTATGGATAATGCAGTAAGTGGGTGTTCTTAATGAGTTATAAAAATTGTGTAAACATTAATCTTGATAAAGTTGCTGGTTTAACAGAAGAACAAAAAAAAGCTTATAAAGATGATTTGTTTGAAAGATATGATGAAATTTATAATGAATTAAGTCAAAATATGTCACCAGCTATTGCAGCAAGGGAAGCTGCTGCAAGAACAAAAAAGCAAAAAGTTTATGAAAAAGAACTAAGGCAAAGAAGGCAATTGTTACAATTTATTACATGGTCTGAAATAAAAAAGGACATGAGTGAATTTGTAACGCCTTTTGGCAAAAAAGACATTTATGAGGGTGCAAAAGCTATACTCACCCATGACCAATCAACAAAGCATGTTACTTTAGCTGGCATGATCAAATCTGTTGAAAATGATGTAAATATAAAAATAAGTGAATTTTTAGGTCGATTTAAGCGAAATGTTTTTACAAAAGTAAGCAATCAGCAACAGCTAGATCAAACAGTATTATATGTTTTAGGTAAAAAAGGTGAATATTCTGATGTAGTTAAAGAAATTGGTGAATCGATGAAAGATGCTTTTGAGTTTCTAAGACAGCGATTTAATCGTGCTGGTGGAGCAATTGGCAAAATCGATAATTATTTTCCTGTTACACATAACGCAATTGCCGTTGCAGACAAAGGTTTTAAGGAATGGTTTGATACTATAAAAGAATTAATTGATCCTTCTAAAATGATCAATCCACGAACAAATGAGCCTTTTGAAGCTGTTACAAAATCAATAACTGGTAATGACCTTGTTTCAATAAAAAGCACACGCCAAATCAAAGACTTTGATGATGCAATGAAAGATGTTTATAAAAGCATTACATCAAATGGCTATAATAAAGTTGATCCAGGTAAAAGTGGTTTTGCTAAATCAATGGCAAATAAACGAGCAGATCATCGTTTTTTAGCTTTTAAAGATGCAGAATCTTTTTTGAAATACAATGATGAATTTGGTGAAGGAAATCCTTTTGATGTTTTCCTTGCTCACATTCAAAGCATGTCAAGAGATATTGGCATTATGGAAAGGCTTGGCCCAAATCCAAATGCAACCTTAAAGTATATGCAAATGACATTAGCTAAAGAAGCTAATACAACAAGCCTTACTGGTAAAGCAAAAAAAAGACTTATAGATAAATCAAAAAAAGCGCAAAAAAGAATATCAGATTATTATGCTCATTTGTCAGGAGATGCTAACTCTCCTATAGACAGTGTTGTAGGTAATTGGTTTGCTGGTTTAAGAAATATTCAAACGGCAGCGCAATTGGGTGGAGCCTTTATTTCTGCTATTACTGACTTAAACAGTAGTCGTGTTACAAGGCAAATGGCTGGGTTGCCTCAATGGAATACATTAAGTGATGTCATAAAATTTATGAATCCTATGAAACTTGAGGAAAGAGGTAAAGTTGCTATTAGGCTAGGGTTAATCTCTGAAGGCTGGACAGCAATGGCTAGTCATCAAATGCGGATGGTTGGTGAGTTTACAGGGCCAGAATTAAGCCGTAGGCTATCTGATGTAGTTATGAGAGTATCATTGCTATCTCCTTGGACACAAGCAAATAGATGGGCTTTTGGTCAGGAATTTCTTGGATTTATGGCAGATAGTTCTGGCAAAACATTTGACCAGTTAGACGAGCCGTTTCGCAAAACATTAGATAATTACGGATTTGATAGTAAATTATGGGATACCATTAGAAAGACAGAAAAATGGGTAGATGAAGAATCTGGTGCTGATTTTTTTAGTATAGAAAATTTAAGAAAAAGAACGGATTTAACAGACAGACAAAAAGATAAATTATCTAATAAAATTCTTGGCATGATTAACAATGAAACTAATTTTGCTGTACCTTCAAACTCTTTAAAAGGCAAAGTGTTTTTTACTGGCAATACAAAAGCTGGCACTATTGAAGGTGAAATAATGCGTTCTTTATTAATGTACAAAAACTTTGGGGTTACAGTTATTAATACGCACATTATGCGTATGATCACGCAAACAGGCTATATGAACAAATTTGCTTATTTTATGAATTTTATTGTGGCTTCTACTATATTAGGCGGTGTTGCATTACAAATGAAAGATATCGCCAGAGGTCGCGATCCTAGACCCATAGATTTAAAATTTGCAGGAGCAGCTATGGCGCAAGGTGGTGGATGGGGTATCTTTGGAGATTTTTTATTTTCAGACATGAATCGATATGGGCAAGGTTTCTGGACAACATTGAGCGGCCCTATGGGTGGATTAGCTAATGATTTAGGTAAACTAACAATAGGCAATATACAGGAATTAGTAAGCCGCGAAAAAACTCAATTTTCTAGTGAGCTTGTAGGAATGCTATCTAAGTACACACCTGGTTCATCTCTTTGGTATGGGAGGCTTGTTTTAGAAAGATTAGTATTTGATCAATTACAAAGATTAACTGATCCAAAAGCTGATAAAAAATTTAGAAGAATAATGAATGAAAGAAATAAAGATTATAAGCAAAACTTTTGGTGGAAAAAAGGAAAAACTTTTCCAGACCGCACACCTCAATTTGAAAATATAATAGGAAGATAGCATGACAGTTTCATCATCAACAAACTCTGTGATACTCAGTGCCAATGGCACAGATCATAGCTTTGCTTTTACTTTTAAGATTTTTGCAGCAAGCGATCTAAAAGTCATTGTGAGAAGTGCGGCTGGCGTTGAAACGGTTAAAACATTAAACAGTGAATATATTATTGCTGATAGCTCTGTTGGAAATGCTAATGGCGGCAATGTTCTATTTAAGTTTAATACTGGCACCTCAAGCGATGCTCATTACAGCACAACTGATTTTCGCCCTGCAAGTGGTGAAAAAGTTATTTTAAGAAGAGAGCAGCCACAAACACAAGGATTCGACCTTGTTGCTAATGATCCTTTTCCAGCAGAAAGCTTTGAAGAAAGCTTAGATAAATTGACCTTTATGGTTCAAGATGTGCAAGAAGCTGTTGATCGAAGTTTTAAATTAAGCCGATCTAATACGCTTGATAGCTCTGGTTCTGGAATAACGTCATCTTATCCAGAAATAGAAGAAGATGCCACAGCAAGGGCCAACAAGCTTTTAAGTTTTGACAGCACAGGTACACCCATAGCCACACAAGAAATAGGTACACTTAAAGGTGATTGGGCTGCTGATACAGCATATCAAGAAAGGGATATTGTTAAGGACACCAGTTCATCAGATCATTTTATTGTTAATACAGCGCATACAAGTAGTGGTTCGCAGCCTTTATCTACAAATACAAATAGTGCCAAATATACAGCAA
>CENH01006963.1_pt1 | contig 21938 bp, 19 predicted proteins | sample 530171 | NCBI WGS metagenome assembly CENH01 (sample SAMEA2591132, study PRJEB7988) | marine metagenome | biome: marine biome (ENVO:00000447); feature: deep chlorophyll maximum layer (ENVO:xxxxxxxx); material: saline water (ENVO:00002010), including plankton (ENVO:xxxxxxxx) | depth 70 m | reverse complement strand
ATGGTTATCTGAAAATTGGGAATGGGTTTTATTAACCTTTATGATTGCAGAAAAAATAGTTAAGATGTCTCCAAGTGATAAAGATGATATTCTTTTAGATGTTATCATGGAAGGTTTAACAAAAATGGTAAAAAAGGATAAATAATATGAGTATGTTTTCAAAAGCAGTAGATAGATATATTGCTAAAAAAGTTTCTAAACATGGAATGAAAGGTGCTATAATTTGGTTTATAGATAAATTAGTTAAAGCAACACCTACTAAAAAAGATGATGAAATGTTTGTAAAAATAAAACAATTAATACAGGAGTTTAAATAATGACACATTCAATAGTAATTCTTTTAACAATGGCAACTCTTAGTAATGAGCCTTTAGATTCTAATAATAAACATTTAGATCAATATGCTTTAATGGAAGACGTTAAAAAGAAAAAGAAAAAAGGCAAAAAGATTGGTGGTTCTAAAGGTAAAAAATCAAAAAAGGGTTTTTTCTCTAAAATATTTGGTTCTAAATAATGCCTAAAAAAAATCAATTAAAAAATGGCGGGCCTACTCACTATGAAGAATCTCAAGTTGAAGTTGTAGAAAAAGTAATTAACAAAGATAATAAATCTATTAAAAAACTTGAAGAAGCTATTAGTTATATTTTAGATGAAAATGAACAAATGAAAAAAGATATAGCAAAACTAATGAGTAGGATGGGATTGTAAAATGGCAAAAACAGCAGCGTGGCAAAGAAAAGCAGGTAAAAATCCTAAAGGTGGATTAAATAGAAAAGGAATTGCTTCTTATAGAGCAGCTAATCCTGGTTCTAAATTAAAAATGGCAGTGACTACTAAACCTTCTAAACTTAAAAAAGGATCTAAATCAGCTGCTAGAAGAAAGTCTTTTTGCGCAAGAATGAAAGGAATGAGAAAAAGACAAAATCCTAAAAACAACACAGGTAAAGATAGATTGTCTTTATCATTAAAAAAATGGAATTGTTAAATGTCTAAAAAAGATGCGTGTTATCACAAAGTAAAAGCAAGATACAAAGTATGGCCTTCAGCTTATGCTTCTGGAGCATTAAGTAAATGTCGAAAAGTTGGAGCTGCTAATTGGGGTAACTCAAGTAAAAAGAAAAAATAATGGCAAAAGAAGGTTTAAGAAAATGGTTTTCAAGAAATCAAGGTAAGGGATGGATAGATTGTAAAACTGGAAAACCTTGTGGTAGACGTAAGGGTGAAAAAAGAAAAGGATACCCTGCTTGTAGACCTACTATGTCTCAATGTACTTCTGCTATGAAAAAGAAAACAAGTAGTAAAAGAATAAGTTGGAAATAATGAATAATGTTATAGGAATATCAGATGTTTCTTCTCCAGATACAGGAAGGGGAAAATCAACAAGTCTTAAAACTGGAGGAATAAGAAGGAATTATAATATGAAAAATAAAATGAAAAAATGTCCTACAGGAAAAATGTATGATATAAAACTTAAAAAATGTGTAAATAAAAAAGGAGATCTTAATAAAGATGGTAAAATGTCTAGTTATGAAAATAAAAGATCTTCTGCTATTCAAAAATCAATAAAAAGGGGTATGTAATGCCAAGTAAAGATAAATGTGCAACAGGTTGGAAAAAAATGGGTTATAAAAATATGCAAGATTGTATGTCTTATGGAAAAAAGAAAATGGGTAAAACTCAAAAACCATTAGAAAGTCCAATGCAAGCTAAAGATAAAGTTGGTTCTGGTATCGCAGATTCAATGAACGCTAGAATGAAAAAAATAAATAAAAAAAATAGTATGACATCTGGATATTAATGTCTAAAAATATAGATTTATTTGGACATGATGAAAGAGATTCTAATGCAATATCTGGTAAATACCATTTATTAAAAGATAAAGACGCTTACCATATATGACCAAATAAAGGAACTCCACATCCAGTTTGGGAACGTCATAAAAAGAAAAGAGGTAAGTATGCAAAACGAAAGGTACATTGAAGAAGATAGGCAAGAGAAATTAAAAGTAACTAGAGGTGGTATTATGAAAGGTACAGAAGGTGGATTAAGACTTGATGTATTTGATCATGATGCTAACTCTGAATATGATTTTTCAGAAGACGATTGTTCATTGTGTGAATTACCAGAAATTGCTCAAGATTATATTATACAAGATATAGAAAACGAATACGAGTAAAATGCCTAAAAAGACTTATAAAATAGAAGCTTTTCATGGTGGCATTAATTTAGACGCAGATCCTAGAGACATACAAGAAATAGAATCATCTGCTTTAGTAGATATTAATATAGATTCTATTGGTAGAATAAAAACTTTAGGTAGTATTAGTATAAATGATACAAAAACAAATGATTTAGAAATTCTCCCAAATAGAGGATTATTTATTATGAATAGTGATAGAAAATTAGATGGTACTATTGCTAATGAAACTTTTATCATTGTTTATGACTCTCCTAATAATAATTTTGATATAAAACAAGTTGTAACTAATGAATGGTCTATAAATCAAATATCTGGATTTGATAGTGATTTGCCTGTTTTTTATGTAGGCGATGGTAATTTAAGAATTGGAGATGGTGAATTTGACAATGTTATTAAAAATAAATGGTTTGGATATATAGAAGATCAAAGATTTGATGGTTTATTAGCTGATTCTGGAGCAATAGGATGGACTGAAGCTAATCAAGCAATTGAATCTCCATTTGTAGGAAATTGTTTAATATCAACTCCTTTTTCTGGTTCTGATACTAATGGTGTTAATTCTAGTTCTTCTGAATATATAGGGAATGTAGCAGATGCTAGTGGGAATGACGTAGCAGATGTTTCTAGTATAAATTTAAGAGTAGGCGTTCAATACAATAGTTATAGAGGTGGAAACGCAGCTTATTATAATAGTATATCTCAAGGAAATAAAACAGACAATACAGATATATATCCTTTATTTGGAGATTTTAATATTTACATAGAAGGAACTAGTGGTACTAATGCTATTCAATTAACAGAAACAAGTTCAATAACTCTTACTGAAGAAAAAAATATTATATTTGGAATATGGATTCCAGAAGCAAAATATGTAAATTTTGAAAATATTCAATTTGTTGTTAATGAAACTGGAGTAAGTCCAAATACATCTTTAACTTGGGAGTTTTCAAAAGAAGAATTTAAAACTAATTGTTGGAATATTGTATCCTGTAATTTAACAAATATTATAGAAGGAGATGCAAGTGGAGTTGGATTAGATAGTTGGACTTTAAAAATAAATAGAACTGGAACTGATTGTGATGTTTATTTTTCTGGAATTGTTATAGCAGATAATCCTAGTCTTCAAGGTTTTCAACCTGGTTTATATACTTTCTATCATACATATTTATATGATGATGAAAAACAAGAATCATTACCATTTTTATTTACAGATGTAGAAACAGATGTTAATGTTAATAAATTAAATATAGTAGGAAATTCTTTATTATTTAATTTTGATGCTTATATTAATCCTTTTAATAGTGCTGGTACTCCAGTTTATACTATAAGTAAAAGAATAACAGGTTCTAGAATTTATTATAAATTAGAAGAAAATGACAATTATTATTTAATAGGGGAATTAGATTTTATTGATAAAGGATTTAGATTTTTACCAGAAGGAAATGTTGTTTCATATTCTTTTGCAAATGTAACTGGAGATGGATCTCCTACTGGAGAAACTTGGTATAAAACTTCTGTTATAGCAAAAGCTATATCTCCAAATTCTGCAAATTTTATAGATACTTATAAAAATATTAATGGATTTTCTGGAAATACAAAATCTATTGATGCTAAATTTAAAACAGCTGTTGTTCATGGAAGAAGAACATATATTGGTAATGTTAAACAACCTTCTACTGGCAAATCTCATCCAGATAGAATGTTAAAAAGTTTAGTAAATAAATTTGACGTATTCCCAGATAAAATGTCAAATATTGATGTAGTTATAAATGATGGAGAAACTATAATAAAATTAGAAGCATTTGCTGATAGAATATTGCAATTCAAAGAAAAAACTTTATATATAATAAATGTTTCAGAAAATGTAGATTTTTTAGAAGATACATACGAAAACAAAGGATGCGCTTTTTCTTATCATGTAACTAAAACTGATTTTGGAATTGCATGGTTTAATTTATTTGGTGTTTATTTTTATAATGGAAAACAAGTAATAAACCTTTTAGAAAAAAATGCTATGAGATTAATAGATGAACCTAATTGGGAAGCATTTATAACAGATGCAGAAGATGGAAGCGCAGATGATTTAACTACAGAAAATGCTCATATATCATATATTCCAAAGAAAAGACAATTGTTAATTAAAAATGAAAATACAGATGTATTTATATATGATTTTGTTTTAAAATCTTGGACAAAAGGCGTTTCTAAAATTACTATTCTTAGATCAAGTCATAATACTATTGAAACAAATATGACTAATTTTGCAATAGATAATAATCAAGATTTAATATATGTAACTAATGATGATTGTGATATTGCAAAATGGGATCCGACTTCAAGTACAAGTGTTAATTTTTTATATCAAACAAAAGATATTGATTTTGGAGAACCAGGCGTAAGAAAAAAGATTTATAAAGTATATATTACTTATAAAACTGCAAGTACTGGAGATGTTGTATCAAATGTTCAAGTTGATTATGATGTAAATGGAGGAACTACTTTCCCATATGATTTTGCTAACGGAACTAATTTTGCATCTAATGAATTAGCATTTGCTAATGGATGGCAAGTAGCTGAATTAAAACCAGATGTATCATCAGAAGCAAACAATATAAAGTCTTTCCAATTAAGATTTGCAACAGATGGAACAGTTCCGTCTGGATTTGAAATTAATGATATTAGTATTGTTTACAGAATAAAAAGTATAAGATAATGGCATTAACTAGAGAAGAAAGAAAATTATTACATCAAAAATCTAAACAACCTACGTTTGGAAATAACAAACCTAATATTAGAGAAGGAAATAATGGAGATATATCTTTTAGACAAATAGATAATGTAGGAACAGTTCAATATTTAAAACAAAACGGAGATTGGACTCCTATGTCTTCTTCTGGATCTATGCCTTTATCAAGATCTATTAGTAATTCATCTTCTACTGGTTCTGGAATTACTGATCATAGTCAATTAAGTAGTTTAGGAGTTGACGATCATTCTCAATATGTATTAGTAAATGGAATAAGAGCATTTAGTGGAAATTGGACAAACGCAGGTATAACAGTTGCTGACTTAGGTACAATTACAACTGTTGATATAAATGGGGGAACTGTAGATGGAATTTCATCTTTAACATCTAGTGGTAATTTAGATATTGGAAGTCATGATTTTAGAGCTGCTACAATTACAGCTGATGGTTTAACAAGTGGTAGAATTGTATTTGCTGGAACTAATGGTGTTCTTTCAGATGATGATGATCTTACTTTTTCTACAGATACATTAACTGCTACAAAAATAGGAGCTTTTACAGCTGCTGGAGCAATTGATTTTGATAATCAAGATATGACAAATGTAGATATAGATAGTGGTGCTATAGATGGAACTGCAATAGGTGCTGCTTCGGCATCAAGTGGTGCTTTTACAACTATAACAGCTAGTACAAGTGTAGATATTACTGGATCAACGGGATTAATATTAGAAAATGATGAGACTATAACTAATTCAGTTAATGGTACAATTTTACTTACAGCAGCAACGACTTCATTAAGTGGAGACTTAACTGTAACTGGAAATAATATTAATTTTGGAAATAGTTCTGGTATTGATAATACTACATCTGGGAGAGTTTCCGTTACTGATATTGGTCTTGGATTACATATTAATACTCCAGTTGCATTTACATCAGCTGCTGGAATGGCTCATGGAACTGAATCTTCTACATTTGACAGTTTTGCATTAAGATGGAAGTCTCATACAAGTGGAAGTTACAAAGGTCAACATATTGCTGGTGGAGAATTAGATTATAAAAATAATTATTGTATGGTTGGTCATTCATCAGAAACTTCAAAATATGCTGATCATGCAACTGATTTTGCATTACAAAGTTAAATAAGGATATATTATGGGAATACACGCATCATCAAGATTAGTAGAAATTCCATTTTATGCTAGAATATCGCAACCAGAAAGAATATTTAGTGGGTTTTTAACAATTGTTGTTAGAAATTCAAATGATGGGAATGAAGCAACAGATGATTTTATGACTAGACTTGATGATCAATATTCAAATGCTCAAACTAGAAATATGGATGATTATGCTCCTTTTTCAGCTTCAAATGCAGATCCAGGCCATTCTTCTTTTAAATTTTCAACTGCAATAGATACTGATTCAAATCTTTTATTATCTGCAAATGGAGGAACATCTGATTTTAATTCAACTTTTGACACAGATGCTTTTAGCAATATAGATTGGGTAAGCATAGAAACTAATGATGATGATAGTGGAGCAGTAGATCCTATATCTGGAAGTGGAGGTAAATTAGTTTTTACTCCTCAAGCTTCTGGTAGTTCTGCTAATGAACAAGGAATTAAACTTAAAAGGTCTCTTTCTATGGGAACTACTGGGTTAGCTTCAGACCAAAATTTATGGGGTCATACATATATTGGAAAAGTTTATAGAGTAATTGTTAATTTTCTAGTTGGTAGTAATGTAGACAATAGTGATGAACTTTTTATAAAAGCAATCTTTACTAACGGAGATTCTATAACTTCTGCAGCGGCAGCTGCTTCTTCTTTTGGAAGTGCTGGTAATCATTCTCTTGACTTTGTAATACCTTCTAATGCTAATTTAGATGAAATACATTTTTATATTCTTGATCCTACTAATCATGGTGGAGCAAATGATAAAATTACAATAAATAGCGTAAGTCTTTATCATGTTAAAAATAGAGATAGAACTAATTATGGTCATAGTATAGGAGATTATGATGTGTTAGTTTATCATGTAACTGGAGCTTGTCATTTAAATAGCCTTGTTACTCCTTATAAATTAGATGGTACTAATGCTTATTATACTAAAAGTGAATTGCAAGGAGCTAGTTATCCAGATGAAAGTGCAAATACATGGGCAAAATATATCGATCATCCAGCTTGTCAAAATTTTGTTAAATTTACTTTAATATCTAGGCATAATAATGCATACGATCATCAAGTGTGGGATAATACTGCTTATTCTTTAAATTCTAGAAATTCAACTGGATCTGGGGATAATGATCAAGGAAAGTCTGGCATAAATATTTGGGAAAGAGGTACAAATACAACTATGTCATATTTTAATTATGGTATGCCTGCTAATACTATTAATATTGAAGATCAATATAGTACTGGAATGGTAGATAAAGATATGTATTTATATAAAGATTCTAGTTCTTTAACTTTAGGAGCTGATGATGCAACCACTGGTCTTACTAGGCATAGAAAACAAATATTTAGTACTGCAAGTGCTTCTTATAAAGAAACTGTTGGTTACGATCAATCTCTTAAAACAATAGGTGAGGATTTAAGAAGTGGAACTAAGCATATTGGAATTGATGGATTTAGAGGAAATAATACTTATTTTGCACCTGTTCATGGAGTAGACATTTACGCAGCTCATCCTTTTGTTTTATCAAGAGCAAATGACGCTGGAACTACTCAAGGATCTGGAACAAGTCTATATGGTATTCTTATTAGAAATACTGTTCACGATACTAGTTTTTGGCAATTAGTTGTTAATGTAAAATTATTAGCTTTTAATTCTGGAGCTGGAACAAATGTTACTAATGATTATGCTTTTTTTAAAAATAGAATAAATATTAATTTTCAACCTAGTGGAGAAACTCAAAATATTTTATTTTCAACTAGCTCTCACACTACATAAATGCATTATATAAAGTTATTGGATAAGATATATATGTTTAATAAATTTATCTTAAAATTTATAAGGTATTATGGCTAGAATTGATACTCTAAAATCTTCTTTAAGAAAAAGAACTTCAGCTCAAAAAGATTTATTTCAAGGAAAATTTGATACTTTTCAAGGTATTTCAGATGCTGGATTTACAGAAGAATCTTTTAAATTTGATCAATCTGAAAAAACAAAAATGTTTAATACTTTGTATTCTGGATTAGAATTAGCAGATACAATAAAAGCTTCTATGGATCAAAAAAAAGAAACAATGCAAAGTGTTGAAGATTTTAAAAGTTCTTTAGGTGAGGGAAAAGATCTTGATGTTGATAAAAAAACTACATTAATGGATTTACTTTCAAGAAAAGAAGGATCTACTATAAGTGATTACCTTTATGGACAAGATACATATTCTGTAGGTGATAAAAAAATAGGAAGTCTTTATGATGTAGCTGCTATGGGAAAACAACAAAAAAGTAAACAAATAGCAGAATTATTTTTATCTAAAATTGATAAATCAGAATCATTATATACTCCAAGTTTTAATCCAAATGAAATAACAATGGATAGTTCTATTAATTTTAATTCTTCTTTATATAATCCAGTAGGTGAAAAAGAAATTAGTAATATTATTGATTTAAGAGGTCAAGAAGAAAGTTTAGGTTTTGGTTAAAATTAAAGGATATAAATGAGTTTATTATTAGGAGCCCAATTAGGTGTAAGTGCTTGGCAAGAACTACAAGGAACTTATGATACAAGGATGCAAGGTAGACAATTAGCAAGAGACTATACTAAATCTTTAAGTGGAGTAGAAGATCAAGTTGAAGCATTAGGTGAATCTAAAGCTGCTGAATTAGCATATAGTTATGGAACTGGAGTAAGATCTGTTGAAAAACTTAGTAAAAGCGCTAGTGAAGTAATGGGGAAAATTAATGAAAATCAAAATAAAATAATAAATAAATCTAATTTTGCAAATATAGAAACTGGAACAGACGATATAGATACATTAAGAGATAATTATAAAACTCAAATGGAAGATACTGAATTAAAATTAGCTGAATCAATGAGTGGTATTTTTTCTAACTTTGAAAAACAAAAATTTGATTTAAAAACTCAAAAAGAACAATTATTAAAAGCAAGAGATATGGCTCAAAAACAAGCAAATAGTAAATACTTTGGGGTATTTGGATAATGTCACAAGCTCTACAAAGTTTAAATGCTATATTAAAATATAGGACTGAAAGAGAAAAAAGAAAAATTGATGAATCTTTAGGTATGCTTGAAATGGGCATGAGAATGAAAAATGAAGGTCGACAACAAAGACTTTCAGATCAATTATATAGATTAAGAGAAAATCAAGAAACAAGAGCTTCTGAAATTTATAATAAAAATAAACAAATAGATAATTTAAAAGAACAAAAAAGTAAATTAGATGTTGAAATAACTCAACAACAATTAGATACAATTAATCAAAAAAAATTAGATGAACAATTAATATCTTTAGACGCTGCTCAAGAAGCAAATAAACAAATGAATTCTAAAGCAGCTATTAATTCATATATTAATTCTGGAGCTCTTCCTAAAGTAATTTTTAATGAAGTTAGCCGAGAAATAGTAGATGGTGAATGGGAACAAGGTGATATTAAATCTATTAAATCTAATATTAATAAAGCTGTTAAAAATACTAAATCTGCAAATGCTAAATATGTAAAAACATTAATAGATGGATCTTATGGAGAACAAATTATTGCAGATATAGCTGGTTATCAATTAGGTGGATCTGTAGATAATTCTTCTTATTTAGAATCTTTAAGTAAATTATTTTTAGAAAATAATATTTTAAGTCAAGATAAATATAGAGATTATTTAAAAGATTCAAATATAATTAATATACAAGCATTAACAAATGCCAATAGTTATACAAGTAAAATTAAACAAAATGATAGTATTTATAAAAATTCTAGAAATAAAGGTAAAATTGAATCAATATTAAAATCTCTTAATAAAAAACAACAAAATGTTGAATTAGATAATTTACTTAAATTTATTGGAGAAGAAGAAAATTTAAATTATATTGATAGAGATGAAAGAAGTGCATTATTAGAAACAATAGATCCATCAACTGGAGAATATTTTACTGAAGAAGATATTAATAGTATAAACAAATAATGGCAAACATTGAGGCTTTAAAAGCGTTATCTAGAATTAGAGAAGAAAAAAATAATACTAATTCAATTAATATTAATCCAATTGTTAGTAATTATAATATTAATGAAGTTAATAATCAATTATTATCTATACAACAAGAACCAATAAAAAAGTCAGTTAATGAAAGTATAAGTCAAAATTTATTAAGTAATATAGGTAAGGCTTTATTTTCTGGAGGATATGAAGCAGTTGAATCAGCTGGATTTTCAATTCCTGGCCTTATTGAAGCTGGATTAAAAAAATATACTGATTTACCAATAGAAAAATACGGGCCTCAAGCAACTGCTAGAAGATTTCAAGAAGAAAGCACTTTATCTAAAGTAACTGGTGGAGTTGGAACTGGAGTTGGATTTATGGTTGGAGCTCCTGTTAAACTAACAAGCGCACTACTTAGCAAAGCTGTAATAAAACCAGCTGCTTACTTATTTCAAAAAAAATCATTAAATACTGCTATTTCAGAAGCAAGTAAATTATCTGCTAAAGGGATTGATAAAAAAGTTGTTAATGAGTTTACTAATAAATTAACTCAATCTACTCAAAGAGCTTTTGCTGAAACAGCTTCTATAACTGGAACTAAAAGTAAAGTAATTAATCAAGTATTTGAAAAATCTTTTACATCAGATATTAATAGAATAATTAGCAAAGGAATTGCAAATGGAACTATAAATAGAGCACAAGCTACTACTATAAGAAGTATGGCTGCTACTGTAGGATCTAAAGGAGTTCCAATTCAAACATTACAAAATTTAGCTTTTTCTAAATATGGAAATACTGCAATTGGTAGATTTGCTTCAGAAGCTCTACATGATGCTTTTATATTTTCTGTCGCAGATGCAGTTATGAGTGTTAGTGAACAAGGTCAAAGAATGTTAAATGATCCTACTGGGAAAACTAAATTTTCATTTGGAGAAGTTGGTATTCAAGCAGCGACTGGTCTTTTAGCTGGTACAGCTGTAAATGCTTTTACAGCACCATTTAAACCAATGTCTAAAATGATGTATTCTAGAAGCGATTTTATAGATGGGATTAAAGGTTATTTAGGTAAAAATAATTACAAAGGAAAAGATTTAAATTATTTAACTAAACAAATGATAAAAACCGCTGAAGATAATAAAATTAATGGTAAATCAACTAGAATAAAATATACTAAAGATGATAAAATTACTAAAATTAAAAGTAAAGGTTATATTGATTTAGATGCTTATAGTGTTTCTTCTGGTGGAAATATAAAATTAGCAGAAAGAAGTATAAAAAGAAGATTAAAAGCAGCTTTTGGAGATAACGCTGAAAACAAATCAATAAATTGGTTAATGAAACAAAGAAAAGAATATTCAAAAGATATTATAAGAGAAGCTAGTAGAGAAACATTTGCAAATTATAAAAATTTATTTTGGAGAAGTGCTCTAGCTGGAACGGCTATGGGAGGAACTCAAGCAATTATGGCTTCTGTTGATGGTCAAGAATTGCAAGGGGAAGATTTTATATCTAGTTTTATTATTGGTGGATGGACTCAAAGAAGAGGTCCTTTTGGTAAAGTTGATATTGGAACTAAAATAAATAAATTAAGAAATGGTTTAGAAAATCTTGGAATAGATGTTAGAAATTCTTATCATGGATCTACTTTTTCAGAAAGTAATAGTAGGTTTGGAGTAGGATTAATAAGAGATAATCCAGAAATAGAATCTTATCTTAAAGAACAAAGACTTGTTAGTGATACTGATGAAACTATTACATCAGATGCTTTGCTTCAAGGTGAAAAAACTTTTTTAAATTTAGAATCTGAATCTCCATTTGATCCTTATAATGGTAAAATGAATATAGTTCATCAATTAATGATTGAAGACTTTAGGTATAGTAAAACATTAGATCAAATATCTGAAACTCAAGCTAAAGATTTAATAAAAATACTTGATGATCAAGGGCTTAAAGATATAAAAGATTTTAAACAGGCATTTGATGAAAGAGTAATGGAGAGTACAAAGGGTATTGAACAAAATCTTTCAAATGTTTTAAAACAAATTTCAGATTTAAATTTAGACGATGTTAATATTATATTAAACAATAAAGGTATTGTTGCTTCTGGTCAATTTCAAATAAATGAAAATTTAATTCAAAAAGCTAGAAATGGAGATTTTAAAGAATGGTTATCTAATAAATCTGGATCTGAAGCTGAAGAAGAATTACTTAATTCTATTAGAAGTCTTGAAACAATTGTTGAAGTAAGTAAAGGATTAAATTCTGTTAAATCTCATAGAAATGAATCTAATACTATAGAATCTGAAACTTCTTTAAAAGAAATATATAATGTAGTTAGAGATTCTGAAAGAGTATTAGATAATTTAACAAAAACTCATGATAATAGAAAAGAATTTAGATATACTGATGTTGAATCATATTTGCAACCTTTATTACAAAATAAAGCAAATAGAACAACTAAACAAATAATAGATAATCTTACTGTTGAGGATGATGATTTACAAAATAAATTACTTGAATCTGGTATTTTACAACAAGTAACAGATGAAACAGGAAAAAAACAATTATATATAATAGATGATTATAGTAAAATAAATGTAGATAATGATGTTGAGAAATTTAAAGATTTAGGCAGAATACATGGTATTTTAAAAACAATAGGTAAATATACTGTTACTGAAACTGCTACTAATCAAAATGTGTCTAAAGTTCAAATAGATGCATTAAAAAATTATTTAGGTAAAGATTCTAGTGATAATTGGGTTGATATGTTAAATAAACCTAATCTTGAATTTATGTATTCAATGGTTTTAAAAGATATTAATAAACAAAGATTTAATAATTTAGTTGCTAGTCCATCTGATGTAGATTTTATTATACAACAATCATCAAGTGCAATCTTTGGAAAAACTGGGTTAATTAAAGATAAAAATGTGCAAGGTTTTTTATTAAAAACTATTAGAGTTCCAGAAAATCCTGCATTAGAAAATAAATATAATTCTAAATTAAAAACTCTATCTGAATCAACTAAAGGATTAGTGCAAATATTAGATGAAAATATAATAATTAATTTAGATACAGCTATTTTATTAGAACAAAAAATGAATGATATGTATTCTAATAGAGATAGAACTGAAGAATCTATAGTATTTAAAGAATTATTTGATAATATGAGCAATACTTCATTAACTCCTGTTAAAAATAAAATGTTGGAATATATTAGAAATTATGGAGATGAAGCTCAAATAAAGATTTTAAATTTATTAAAAAATCAAGGCGTTATAAAAAAGAATGTTGATAATAAACTTCAATTAACTGAAGAACCTTTACTTATTGAAAAATTTGAAACAATTGATTCATATATTAATAATATAGGTCTTACTCCAGAAGTCGTACAAAATGAAATAAATAAAAGAAAAGAAATAAATAGAAAATATGTATCTGATGCTAGTGATGTTGTATTAAATAAATCAATGTCAATATCTGAATTTTTTAATAAATATCAATTTAAAACATTAAATCCAGAAAATGGAATTACAGAATATAAAGATTATAGTGCAGTTGATCAAAAAGAACAAAGAGAATTATTTGAAAATCAAATTTATTGGGATAATGATGATAGAATTATAAGTCAAAATACTATAAATGGTATTGCAAATAGAATTGGTTTTAAAAATAAAGGATTTAATGATTTAAATAAACTTCAAAAAGATTCAATTATACAAGAAATTAATCAAGTTATTTTTGGAATGAAAGATCAAATTGCTTATAAAAAAGTAGAGTATATTAATGATTCTATAGAAGTAAGTGATAGACCAGAGATTATGCAAAAAAATCCAGTATATGATTTATTTAATAAAATGGGATTAGATATTGCAATTTTTGATAATAATATTATTAAAACTGAAATTGATCAAGGTGGAAATTTTGTAGAAAGAACATACAATATTTTATTTACTCAAGGAATCCCAGATAATTCAAAAATAAATCAATTAAGGAATCAAGTACAAAATAAATTAAGTGAGCAATCAATATCTCCTTTAACTGGTGAATTTCTTAAAAACAAAATAAATAGATCAGATGCGACATTAAATGAAGTAGATGAAGTAATACCTTCTAATGAAATAGGTATTAAAAAATTAGATATTTATAATGGTATGGATAGTATTCTTATAAAATCAACAGATATGGAAAAAATTGTAAATGAGTTTAATAGATTCTATGAAGAACATGAAAATAATTTAGATGTAAATAGTAAAAAAATAATAAAATCAATTATTGATAATTTTAAAAATACTGAAAATAAATTATTATATGACGAAGAAAATATAGAATTAGCTATGAGATATTTAGTTTTAGAATCTGGATTTAAAAGCGATTCAAATCAATTATTTTATAAAATTCTAAGTGAAACAGATCCCCAACAAGTTGATAAATATATTAAAAGAGTTAAGTTATTTACTACAAAGAATTTTGTAAGACCAGATGAAAAATACATATTGTCTTTATTACAAGCAAGAAATAAACTAACAACTAAAGGAGATAAAGATAGACCTTCTCAATTATTAAAAGATAGATTAAGAAAAAAAGGATACAATGTTGTAATATGGGATGACGATACAGAATCAATGTCAAAAATAATTAGAGAAACTACAGATGAGTATTATAAAGATAATCCAAATGTAGCAAAAATGTCTTTTGATAATCTTATTACTAATGCTCATAATAATACTTCTGGATTTGATAGTATATCTTTTATATCTAAAGAAGCTATGATGGAATACCATACTTTAATGGGGCATAATCCAAATTCTTTAAATCCAATAAAACCTGTTATATCTTCTCAAGGAGAGAATAAAAATTTATTATATGGAAAAACATTATTTATATATTCTCCTGCTATGGAAGGATTTTTTAAAAAGAATAAACAAGTTGATATTGTTATTACAAAAAGTGGAGCTAAAGCTTATGATGATAAATTTGATAGCGATGGTAAAATAATAGATACAATTGTTAAAGGAAAAACATTTGATGATTTGGCTGAAGATCCTAAACAAATTGTTAATTTAAATGACGTTATAAGAAAAGTAGATATTAATTCTATTGGTTTAAAACCACAAAAAGATTCTGATTTATTATCAGCTAGTGAATCTGACCAAGATTATAATTATATGAATTTAAAAGAAATAGGTAATGCTTTTAATGAAATAACTAAAGAATTAAATGATAATTTAAATAAAATGGAACAAGTTATGTTTGATCCTTTTAAAATAAATGCATTTATGAAAAATGCTATGTTTGAAGGGAATATTCCAGAAGATGCAAAAGAAGGAGCTTTAGCTAATTTAAGTAGTATGCTTTATTATTTAAATTTAAGTGATTACTCTGATCCAAATGATTATAGTTCTAATCAAGTTCAAAAGTATTTAGCAAAAGAATTTATAGATAATCTATATAGCAAAAGAAGAGCTATAACTAATAGAATTCAACTTGATGATGATAACAGTCCAAAATCAGAAAGATATGGAGGACAAGCTCCTATAATACAATCTGGAATAAAACATTTGGGGGCAGATAAAAAAACTAGATTATTATCTACTATGTTTGACGATAAAGGCGATATGATTATAAGAGGTCAAATGTTATTACCCTATAAAGAAAAAGATACAATTTTATCCGAATTAAGTAAGTCTGGTAAAAATATTAGAATTGTTCAAAATGAAAAAATATTATCTTTAAAAGATTTTATAAAAGATATTAAAGAATCATCAGATAAAGATAAAATTAAATTAACAAAAGAAGAAATTGAAAAAATAGATTTACTTGAAGATAATTTAAAAGATTTTACCTTAGAAGGAACTCATGATTTAATTCAAGAGATTTCTAAAAAAATGAATAAAAGATATGAATTGGGAATTATATCAAGAAGAAATCCAAGAACAAGACCAAATGACATATCATTATTAGGTTTAAAAGGATTTTTACCAGAAGAACTTGGATTAGCTGTAGAAATAAATTCTTTTGATATTGTGAATGTTTATGAAGGCGATTATGATGCTGATAAAGTAGATTACTTTTTTGCTCATAGTGATTATATGTTTGATTATATAAAAAGAAATCAAGCGTTTGCAGTACAAAGTTTAGATCCATCTAGTATGGAAACTCCCTCTACTTTTACTTTTCAATTAGATAAAAAAAGTTCTAGAAATAGTACACTTTCTAAAATAGGTAATTCAATAGCTTATAAACAAGGCATAGGAATAGTAGCTAAAGCATCAAGAAAAATTAATTATCTTCAAAATTTAGGGAATGAAGATCATTTGTTTGATCCTACTTTAAGAGAAAGATGGAGTGAGGAAGTAAAATTAAACAATAATAATGAATATGACGGGCCTGCTTTATTGTATAAAAGTGGTGAAAATGAATATGTATCTATAGACACAAGAGTTTTAAGTTTTTATCAAAGATATGCTATAGAAGCCCAATATATTTTAGATGGATCTAATGAATTAAATAAAAACATAGCATCTAATATATATGAATGGGCTGATAAATTTTTATTTCCAGAGTACAATAGATCTATTTCAGCTAAAGAAGCTAGAGCTCAAGACTTTAAAGATATTATATCTAATGGACAGACAGCGGAAGGTAATAGAATAAGGATATTTCAAAAATACAAATTAGATGAAAATGATAATAAATATAAAGCAAGTGAAAAATTAAATAGCGCAGATAAATTAATAATAAGAGAATTTTTAAATCAACAAAATAAATTATTAACTGCATTTGGCGATGAAACTTATGTAGATGGTTCTAGTAGAAAATCTAGTTTTTATGATTTACAAATGGGATCTAAAATATTTAGAAATTTTCATAAAGATATATATGAATCTTTAAAAAAACAACTTTTTTATAAAAGAAAAAATATAAATGCATCTGATCAAGATTATTTAGATAAATTAATTGATGTTAAAAATGGAGCATTTGAACCTATACAAGACAAAACAAATGATATTTATAATGGAGAAGGAGGAGGTTATTTAGATAGAGTAGCTGTCAATATAGCAAAAAGAGAATTTTCAGAATCTTCTAAAGAATATAATTTAGATCCTTCTAATTATGAAAATATTGAAAATTGGTTTAATGATTTATTATCAGAAACATCTACATATAGGGATGCTAAAAGTGAAATTGATTTTGAAAAAATTGATAATAAAGCTTTAGATAATTTTACTCAAAAAATAAAAACAGATACTCAAAATTTTAATTCATTAATATCTTCTATAAGAAGATTAGATAAAAAAATAGATTTTATTCAAAAAAGTAGTTATTCTATTAAATGGAAAATAAATAAAATAAAAAGTCTTAAATATGTTATTAATAAATTAAAAAATGAAGTCAATGATAATTATAACAAAGATATATCAAAGTTATCTCCAAAGAAATTAAAATTTAAAGAATATATACCTATTGAAACTAGCGATCTTAAAAGATCTATAATGCATGCTAATACTTTAAATGCTATTTTAAAAAATACTCCTAAAGGTTTTAAATATGATAATTGGTATGAAACTTTAACAGATAAAGCTAGAAAAGATTTAAAAGATATAAAAGAATTTAATAAGCAAACATATGGTGGGAATACTTTATTAGATGAATTATTACCTTATAATGAAAAAAGTTTAATTACTAATAAAAATATGTTTGAATATATAAAACAACATAGAGTTAATAGTTTAAATGCTTGGCAATTAAGGGAAAAGTTTTTATTAGAAAAAATGAATGAACATGGTATTAATTTTCTTTATGCTTATATGGAGCCAATTAGGAACAGAGATGCTATTGGAGTATTTAATAATAGACCAGTTGCAATTCCATACAAAGAATCAAAAAGATATTCTCATGGAATACAAGTTTTAGCTGGTATTGGTAATGGAAGTAAAGTTTTAACTGAAAATATTTCTGAAAATAAACAAAGTAGAGAAGCTGTTGATTCTATTTTAAGAGATATTGTTAATTCAAATGAAACGTATAGAAGATTTTTTAATAAAGAAACAAATTTAAGAATTTACAATTCAGAAGATATTAATTCAGAAAAATTTAAATTAATGGATTTTGATAAAAATACAATGCAAAGATTAAAAGATAATTCTGATTTTGATTGGTTAAATAAAATGTTACCTCGTAATGAATTATCAACAATAAATAAATCTGTTATAAATTATTATAGAGATTATGCAGATAGAATTCCAAATAGGACATCAGAAGATTATCAAGAATTTTTAAAACAATTAGATAGTATGGAAAGTGCATTAGCTTCAAAAGATTATGTTAATCCTATGAAATATATGGAGTTAAGACTTTCATTAGATGAAACATTTGAAAAATTAACGAAGCAAGATATTTATTCTCAAGAAGGTGATGATGGTATGCCTATGAACATAAAAAATAATCCTATGTTTAAACATAATAAATTTTTAAAATTTAAACCAAAACAAGTAAAATCATCAAAAAAATTAATAGGTATGTTAAAATCTGTAAATGATTTACAAAATTCTTTAATAAGATCTTCTGAACAAAATCCTATGAAGGATACTGATTATGAAAGATTTAATACTCTCGGGCAAATACTAGCATGCAAGTAGATTGTAATAAAATAAGAAATGAAAAAGCTATTAGATTATGGACTGATATTGACGAATGGACTAAAAAAGATTCTGTAAGAAAAAATATTAAATCTCCTCATTCAGCTGCTATGATAATGTTTGAATCTAGATTTCATATGCCAATTGAAGCTGCTGCTTTTTTAAGTAAAGAACAAGGTGGGTTATTAACTAAGGGTAACATTAATGCTTTTATTAAAGATTTAAATAAATACGCAGATCAAGTAAGTAGTGGTAAATTTACTTCTTTTTCAGCTGCTGAAGGATTTATGACTGGAACTATTTTAGGAAAAAAAGATCCATTATTAGGTTCTGCTTTAAAAGATATTAGAAATATAGTTGAAAATGATAGTAAAAGATCTAGGGATTTAAATAAAACATTTAATTCAATTATTAAAGATATAAAATCATCTGGTGGTATAACAGGCCCTTTTAGTAAAGCTAAATTAAGTTTAGCTATAAATAAACATAGAAAATTAGAATTAAATTATACAAAAGCTCTTGATTCTGGCGATAGAAAACTAATAAATGAAACTAAAAAAGAATTAACAGATTTTGAAAATACTGGTAGTGTAAAAGATTTTACTGGTTTTATTAAAATAATAGAAAAAACAATGCCAGATGCTTTAAAATTTAAATATAACGAAGAAGTTGAATTAGCTAATTCTGGAAATAAAGAAGCTAAAAATAGAATTAAAGAATATGATAATGGTACTAAACTTTTAAGATTATCAGATGCAGATTATACAAGAATATTGCCAAAAGTTGGGGTCCCTCAAGATTTAATAAATCCAGTTTTAAATTATAATGAATTAATGACTCAATCTTATAGACAAATAAGAAATGGTATAAATAAAGTTATTGATTCTCAATTAATTAGAATAAAAAATAGACCTACTTTTAAAGAGACTTCAGAAAATTTAGATAAAATAAGAGAAAAATTATTATCTGAATTAATGCCTAAGTATAAAGAAGATGGTTATTTTCCTCATTTTACAAGTGAATTAAACGCTAGTATGATGCAAGGATTAATGAAACCTATAGATGATTTAACAAAATCAAATATTGATATGCTACATCAAAAACAAAGTATAGATGAAATTATTGATGGTATGGATTTATGGATTACTAATCACGCTAAAGCAAGAAGTCAAGGAAGTGATTATGATTATAGTAAAAATTTTGTAGATGTTATTGATACTTATATAAATAACGTAAATAGTTTTAATACAACTGCTTTTTTAAATAATTCATTTATGGACAATCTTATAAAAGCTAAAGATATGTATAATGAAGAAAGTGAATATTCTGGTAAAATTATAGAAATAATGGATGGATTATATGGATCTATTAATGGAGATAGCAGAAATTCAGGCACATTACATGAAATTAAAAAATCTTTATTAGCTTATCAATTTATAAATAAATTAGGTATAAGTCCTAGATCTGCTCTTAGGAATTCAACACAATTTTTAATGAATCTTCCTACTTTTACTATGTCTGGAATAAGATCATCTTTAAAATATTTAAAAGAAAATCCAAAAGATAGAAATGTAGAACAATTTTTAAAGGATGCTAATTTATGGATGGATACTTCTGAAGCTGCTGTTGAATCTGGAGTAGGAAGCAAGTCTTCTTCTCCTTATAAAATAAGAAAAATAGATGAAAATGGTAATATACAATACGTTGATGAGGAAAATTATATATATAAAGGTGTTAAAATATTTTCTAAAGGAGTAAGTAAAATTGCTACTAAAACATCTGGTATTCATAGATATACAGAAAATGTAAATAGATCTTTTACAGCTAAAATTGCTTTTGGTCAAATAAATAAATTAATGGATGAAAGTATTCCTTATAAAAATTATTTAAATAAATTAGAATCAGAAGGCAAAATTACAAGTGCTACTGATGAAAGAAATATTTTAGCTAAAAATTATGCTAAAAATATGGTTATATTAAATCATTTTGATTATGAATCTTATGCTAAAGCTAAAAATTTAAGAAAAGGAATTGGTCAATTTTTATTTCAATTTCAACATTATGGTATGGAATTTTTAGAAAGAAATTGGTCTATATACAAAGAAGCTAAAGGTGATTATAGAGAATTAAAAAAAGGTGAAGATAAATTTGCTGATTGGTTTAGAGATGCTAGGGGATTTCACAAATCAATGAATATGGGATTTGCATATTTTTTAGCTCCAGCTCTTATAAGTTATATATCTGGTTATAATCAAACATTAGTTGAGCATGTAGGTGCTGAAATACTTGAAGATTTATATTTATTAATGTTTTCAGATTATGACAATGAAGATGAAATAGAAAAAATAAATAGACAATTTTATGGTAAAGGTATTATAGGATCTAAACTCGGCCCAACTGTTGGTACTATATTTGATATTGGAATAGCAACAGAATTAATAAATGGTGATGATGAATTTTTTGATAATATATTAGTAAATACTGGTGATTTTACTAATGATGATAATACTGATGTTTCTGTTAGGAATATAAAATTCTTTAATCAATTTCTTGGAAGAACTTACGATAGATATATACCAATGAGTGTAAAACAACCTTATGGCCCTTTTAGTTCTTTAGGTCAAGAATCTACTTTTTATCCTAAAAAACAATCAGATAGATCTTTATATAGAGATATAAAACCTTTTATAGAAAATACTTCTTATTATTTTGATAGACTTGAAAAGAAATCTAAAACTAATAAATACTATGGAATGTCTCCAGAGATGAAAAGATCTTTAATGAAATTAGAAAAAGCAGGCAAAAGATAGATTACCTGCTTGTTCTTAGTCAGCATTGGAGATTATGCTATAAACTTATGTTTCTGTTCTTCTTTTAATAAACTACTAAAAGCTGATGAAGCTTCTATAAAACTATCTAATAATTTTATTATAAAATCAATATCTTGTCTTTCATTATTTATTTTAATTATACTAGATAAATTTGTTAAAGTATTTGAATAATCATTAATTTTTTTATTCATTTTTGTTTCTCCATTTGTGCTCCATAAAGAGCGATTAATATAGCATCTGCATTATACAGAGTTATTTTATCTATGTTAGACATTTCATCTGCCCATAGCTTTAACATATGTTTTCTTTCTTTTTTTATTTTTGGTAACTTAGTTTGTTTTTTATTTTGCCAATAA
>CENH01015288.1_pt1 | contig 21957 bp, 13 predicted proteins | sample 530171 | NCBI WGS metagenome assembly CENH01 (sample SAMEA2591132, study PRJEB7988) | marine metagenome | biome: marine biome (ENVO:00000447); feature: deep chlorophyll maximum layer (ENVO:xxxxxxxx); material: saline water (ENVO:00002010), including plankton (ENVO:xxxxxxxx) | depth 70 m | reverse complement strand
CCCTTCCCAGACCTAGAGAAAGTCCCCACATTAATTTTGCGAAAACCCTTAGATTCTCTAAAAAACCCAATAATCAACTGTTATTTATATATATTGACTATATTCCCCTATTAAGTCCCCTAAACTTCGTCCCATTAGTCCCTTAGTCCACCCTAAAGGGTGGACATAAGTGGACTAACTTTGGCTTTTTAAAAAACCTTATAATCATTGGACTAAATGGAAATCCCAATGATCTCAATTCGAGAGTTAGTCCAGCCCCTTTGGACTAACTTTTAGTCCAATATCGTTGGACTAAAAATGAACTTTGTGTAATATAAAAATACAAATATGGAGGAAGATGATAGTACCAGAGAAACTAAAGCTTTTATTAAAGCATCATAGATTACAAGAAAATTACAAACCACTTTCATACATCAAGGGCGAAGATGTAACTAACTTAAAACCGCCTGATTGGTTAATTGAGGATTTTATTATGGAAGAGGGATTTACCGTACTTCACTCTGACGCAGGAGTTGGTAAAACATTTTTAGCTCTTGATTGGGCAAACACAATATCAAATGGTTGGTCTTGGTTTGGTAGAGAAACTGAGAAAACTACTGTATTATACGTACTTGCTGAAGGTGTAGGGTACTTAGGTGCTCGTGTAACCGCTTGGAAGAACAGAAGAAATGCCTCCATATTTCCTCCTGTCTTCTATTACACGAGCGCTGTACCCTTATTTGCTCCTCCAGGAAAACTTCCTACCGCAGAACAATTAGATTTTTTAGATATGGTTGAATCTGTGGATCCAGGGCTTATAGTCTTTGATACTTTACAACGTTGTACCGTAGGTGCTAATGAAAACTTACAACAAGATATGGGACAGGTTGTAGCTATGGTTGATACCATTAGACAAAACTTTAATTGCGCAGTTTTGGCCGTACACCACGATACAAAGAGTGGAGAATCTATGAGAGGATCTAGTGTTATTAGAGCATCTGCTGATACGACTATACACCTTACTGCACGTGGGGAAAATGACGGATTTATTGAAATGGAATGTACAAAACAAAAAGATGCCGAGCCATTTAAACCTTGGAGTCTAATGCTTGTATCTGATCCTGAAAGTAACTCTGCCTCGCTGACGGCGTACCAAGAAGGTGTTAAAGCTAGGGACTATACCTTACTCAAAGCTTTGGCTGATATTACTACTCATAGAGGAGAGAAATTTTACAATAAAGCTTGGAGAGAAGCTGCTGATATGGAAGGTGGACGTTTTGAAAGACCAAAGGCTCAGCTTATCAGGGAAGAACTTGTGGAGCAAACTGGAGAAGGAAGACAAAAACAATATAGTGTTTCTAAAGCAGGTTGGGATATAATAGAAAGTGAGAGTTCTAGACCTGTTCCTAGAATTGAGCACGTCCAGGACGATTTGCTAGATGAGGAGGGCAAATAGTAACTGTAGAAAGGTGCAGAAATTGCGGCGTACGAGCAAAAGATGTGTTCGGTATGCCTACTGAGATAGAAGAAGGATTTTGTAAATCCTGTAGGGAGATATTGTCTCAGATTTTACCAAAAGTTAACAGTTAGTGTTATAGTACGACTATGACTAAAGATGTTAAGGCAGGAAGGCCTAAACGTTCTGACGCAGATTTATTGTCTGATAGAGCGAAAGTTAAAGCACAAATCTTTGGAGCAAATAATGAAGTTTTTCAATTCGATCAAGATGCCGAAATTTATTTACCTCCACCGCCAGCAAAAAAAGGTACAAGTCTCTGGAAAGCGTGGGCTATGGAGTCTTTCCTGGAATGTATTAGGTACGGACTTACCTACACCGAAGCTTGTAAACGTATCGGTGTTACAAGAAAATGGTGGGAAGAAAACTCGCAGCGACATAAGGACTGGGCTGCTGAAGCAAGACAAATTAGATCTGGTGATGCAGTTAAAGATTCCTACCCTGATTTATCGAATATGTCCTTTTCTGAATTTTGCAAATTATATTTTAACGTTGACTTTGCTCCGCATCAATTTGAAATAGAAAAAAATTTAGCTGATCCTACAGGCCGACTTGTTTTAGTATTAGGCCACCCTGAATCTGGAAAGTCCACTTTATCTGCATTGTGGTACCCAGTATATAAAATGTGTCAGAATCCAGACATACGTATTGCTTTGGTAACTAAGTCTGGAGAAAAAGCACAAGACTTGCTTGGAAGAATTAAAAGATATTTAACTGATCCGCATTTGTATAAGGACTGCGAAAGAAATCTAATAGAAGATTTTAATGGATTTAAGTCACAAAAATCTGACGGTTTTGGTTGGTCTAAAGACCAAATAACCATACGACAAAGAGAGTCTGGTGAGAGAGATCCAACTGTTCAGGCCTTATCAGTAGGTAAGCAGATTTATGGGTCAAGACTTGACTTATTAATTCTTGATGACGCTTTGACATTAGAAAATCAACAAACTGATGTTAGACGAAGAAGAATTGACGAGTGGTTTACGCAGGAAGCTAGGTCTAGGGCTCAAAGAGGTCAGACCTTAGTTAACGGAACAAGAATTCACCCATTAGATAATTATGGACAATGGAAAGATTCTTGGAAAGAACATAAAATATTTAAACACGTATCTATACCTGCAATTTTAGAAGAACATACAGATAACGAAAAACCTAATTGGAAAGAGTATTGGTCCTTAGACGGTAAATGGGAAGAAGATGAATCAATTGGTACAGAAGTTTTTATACCTGGGCTTAGAGACATACGAGATGAAATATGTTCTAGAGATCCGCTAAGGTGGAAACTTGTGTATCAACAAGAAGATGTTCAAAACGAAGAGGGGATATTTAAACAAGAACTTATAGATAATGCTTTAGAACTAGGTGCTTCTAGAAGTATTGGTCAGGTATATCCTGAAGAAATTTTAATACTTGGAATTGATCCTGCTACTACTGGTAGAGCTGCATCAGTTTTGCTTGCGTACAATCCTGAAACAGGAGTTAGAACAATTGTTGATATTTTTGTGGGATTTAGATTAGGTGCGACTGGCGTACGAAATAAATTAATGTATGAGTTTTGGGAAAAATACAAAGACCATAGAGTTGCTTATACAGTTATTGAAACAAACTTTGCTCCTACGATACTTGGAGATGATACTGTAAAGAATCGTGCTGAGTGGGCAGGAACTCGTATGATTGAGCATAAAACAACTGGTGCTGGTAAAAAACGAGGATCTAAATGGGACGAAGAGTATGGAGTTGGCGCTATGCAGGCTTTATTTTATAGCGGCCTTATTGCGTTCCCTTCAGCAACAATTTCTGATAAACAAAAGCTTGAGCCTTTGATAGATGATATGCTAGTATTTCCTTGGGCGAAACAACAGGACGCTTTGATCGCTTTGTGGATTGCAAATGGAGAGTGTAAGAACTCTTCATTATTTAGTGTTGATTTAACAAAAGTCGTGTCAAGACGAAATATTCCGCCTATTATAAGAGATAGAATGTTTACAAGGAACAAATGAGTAATAATTTAAATTTTGGTACACCATTAGAAAATGCAAGTTCAGCAGGTAGAAATCTTTCTCCTTCTCAAAAATATTGGGATAGAAGAAATCAATTAATAGAAACTCACTCTGAGCATAAAGCTAGAGTAAAAGAAATTACTTCCATTGTTAATGGAGAATGGCATATGCTTTGGGCTAATTTAACTGCTACCGCAGAAGCTCCTTCAGTTGCAAATATTATTGAAATGGGCATACATCATTGGTCTGCTATCGGTGGTGCCGTTATACCTTCAGTCAGAATTCCTGTTCCTGTTAATGCAGATTTAAAAGGCGGCGAAAGAGCTGCAAGAAAAAGAGAACGTAGAGTAAAAGAATTATGGAGTGGCTCAAACATAAATGAGCTAATGGCTCAATGGTGGGGTGATTATGCAGGAGCTGGTGCAGCATATTGTGGCGTATGGGCAGACTTTTCCGAAGATCCCGCTAAAAGAAATCCATATCTACAAAGGTTAGATCCTAGATATTGTTATCCAATTAAAGATACAAAAGGAAATCTTATTGAGCTATTAGTTGCTAAAAGAGTATCTACTGATGTTATCTTAAAACAATATCCAGTAGCTAGAGGTGTGTTAGATCCTAGAGTTACCGAAGTAGAAGAATGGTTTTGGTTTTTTCCAGACAAATATATTCATATGATTGCTGATGCTTCAAAAACAGGTATGCAAAAAAGAACAGGAATTATCCTAACTGAAGAAAAAAACAAGTTAGGTAAAGTGCCTGTTGTTGAAGTTACAGTACCGTCATTTGACGGACAACCAAGAGGAATTTTTGATCAAACAAGACACATACTCAGAACAATGCACAGGTTAATGACATTAACAATTACAAGTTCAGAAGAAGAAGTCTATCCACCTGTGTTCGAGTATGATGTTATGAATCCAGACGACTTTGGTCCTGGAGCCGTTATACACGGAAGAAGTCCAGAAGCTCGTATGGAGCGTATGCAATCTAGAAGTCATTTTGACGCAAAAGATTTAATCGGTAGATTAGCTTCTGAAGCAAGAGCTCAAGCATCTTTCCCTGGACAACTTTCAGGAGATCCAGGTGCAAGTATTGTTTCTGCTGCTGGTATAGACGCTTCTATGGGACAGATTGACGCAAGACTTGCTTTAGCTCATAAACAATTTGAAACTTTCTTAGAAAAAGGAACAGAAATATTGTTGGCTTTTGATGAGAAGTATTGTGACGGAGAGAAAACAATTCACGGAGATGCTGCTGACAAAAAGAAACCAGAAATTTTTATACCTTCAAGAGATATAGCAGGACATTATGAAAATAACGTAAGATACGGTATTGGTGCAGGAACAGATCCTTCTCAAAGAGAAATGAGACTTGCTATGAACTTAAATCAAAATTTAATTTCAAGAGAAACTGCAAGAGACGAAATGGATTTCTTGGAAGATCCTACAAGAGAAGAAGTAAGGATTGTGAAACAAAGAGTAACAGACTCATTAATGGAAGGTATTTATCAACAAGCTGCTCAAGGTAATATTGAAATAGCAGCAGAACTTCTTAACAATATGAGCAAAGAAAGTGTCGATTTAAATGAAGTAGTAAGTAAACTTTTAGAAAATTTGCAACAAGAACAACAAGTTCCAGAACAACCTGGTTTACCTCAACAACAAGGAGGATTACCACCTGAAGCTGCGAACTTGCCTTCTCTTGGTGCATTAGGCATAGGAGGATAAATGAGTGACGGCATAAGTCAAATTACTGATTTAGGTGGATTACCTTACGGCGAAAAAGAAAATATGGAAGGTCTAGCATCTGAAAGTGGTGTGTCTCTTGGTATGCAAGGAGATACAAGTGTTCCAGGAACACCTGCAAGAATTGCACCTCAACCTCAAGAAAGTTTAAGTATAGGAAATGTATCTGATTATGTAGCTAATGCTGGTAATCAAGGTGGGTTAGCAAGTGACGGATTGCCTTTTGGTCAAGGTATGGGACCAGAAGCTCCTCAAATAACAGAATTAGATCAGCAAAGAAAAAGTGCATTAGATAATGCTCTAGAAATTTATGCTAATACAAAAATCCCAGCAGCAAGAGTTGCCGCCGCCAAAATAATTCAAGGCGTGGTTATATCTCAAATGCAGGGTGACGATGAGTGATTTAGAAAAAAGATTAGAAGAAGATTCAGAATATAAACCAGAGGAACAAGAGTATGACGGTGCATTGTCTTACAACTTACCTACACCAAAAGATTTAACAAATTATTATCCTTCTTCTGAAAATGTAAATGTAGAACGATACGAAAAAGCAATTTTAAATACTAATGGAGAAGTTCCTTCATCTTGGGTGTTAAGTTTAACTCCTGAGCAAATAGATGAACTAAATTCTTATAGTCCAGATTTTGTGAATGAACTTTCTAGTGTAGCAAATTACTATGACGATTTGTTTGATGTAGAAAATGATATTCAAGAAACTGCTATGCGAAGAGCTAACAGTAGAGTCAATAGTATAAATTGGGGAGCAGCTTTAGGTGCTGGAGCTGGAATAGTTGTTCCAGGAGAAAAACCAAAAGATTTACAAGAAGAGTATGACCAAGCTTTAGATGAAGTAAGACAAGAAAAATTAGGAGCTGAACTTTCTTTATTTGAAACTTCAGACAAAACTATGGAAAATGTAACTAATGAAAAAATTCCTAATAATGTTCAAGAAGGAGCAATGGGAAATCTTTGGCAAAAAGTTAAGAGTAATTTTAGCGATAGCTATAGAACAGGAGTTTTTCTAGGAAATGCAATTTTTAGACCTAAATCTCTTAATCCTGCTGATGCTCCTGAAGAATTTAAACCAGAATCATTTAGAAATCCTATTTCAACAATAGTACTTGCAGGTAAAGCAACTAGTTGGGCAGGAACAAAAATTTTAAGTTTATTGCCTGGAGTAGATTTTAATGATGAAGATATTAGTAAAGGTGAGCAAAACAATATTTCAACTGTTGAAGCAGCTAGAGATTTAAGTATTAAAAGATTTAGAGCAGTTTCAGCAGCTAATACTTTTGAAGCGGCTATGCAGTCTGATCCTTGGCTTGCTAATGAAATACTTAATCTTCCTATTGTGCAAGGTGACGTTATGAAAGCTCAAGCCATTTTTCAAGTTATGACTGAAGCAAACAATCCTGAATTTATGGACGCAAACAATCAGTACGTAGAAGCGGTATATGATGCAACAAATGATCAAATTAAAAAAATTGTATCAGGAGAAGATACCGTAGGTGAAGCTTTAGTCAATGGATTAGGTTGGTATAGCAAACACATTGTAGGAGGTTTTTCTACTGGAGTTTTTCTTTTATCTACTGAAGACGGTAGACAAATGGCTAATGAATTTGGTTTAAGAGATGCAGTTAAAAAAATGGATTACAAACCTTCAGAAGTTCTTGGTTATAGCGATACCTTTACAGGAAATATGATTGACTTAGCAACACAGTTTGGATTTGATCCGACTATATGGTTGTTTACTCCTGCTACTGGAATTAGAGGTGGAGCAGTAACACAATTTGCTAAAGCAAAATATGTTAAGGGTTTTATGAGTACTGGAATAGGAAAACAATTTGCAGATGATTTATATAAAGTTTTAAGAGACGGAAGTAAATTACAAAAACAAACATTACTTAGAAATTTTGGTGACAGGAATCAAGCTAGATTAAGAAACATTGTTAAGGACGATGTTGCTAGAGGTGCTTCTGAAACAACAAGTGAGCGTTTTTATAAAATATATACAGACTCTTTGTTAATGGGAGATAATCCGTATGTATTTCATAAAACTGCTTGGAATAGACTTAAATCTCAAAGAACTGCAAAGATTATAGAGAAAGCTTCTGAGGGAGACGGTAAATCAATAAAAGCTTTTGCAAAACTTTTAACAAGTAAAAATATTTCAACCAAAGTAAATTTAGCAGGTCCAAATCCTAAACGTTCAATTATGGAAGCTATTGAATCTATGATTCACGGAACTAAGTTACCTGAAGAAGATATTGTAAATATTTTAAATGGTTTAGAAAATAATCTAGATGAATTGTTTGAAGCTACTTTAGGTGGAGGAACAAATTTTGCTGGAGATGCTATTGCAGCAGCAAGACTTTCAATAATAAATCAATCTGATCTAATTAATTATTTTGAAATGGCTTTAGGAAGAAGACCTAGAAACATAATTAAAAATTTAGATAATAATACTACTGCCTCTGGTCAAAGCATTAGAAATTTAGAATTAGATGAGATTGGTGAAGGTGTTAAAAATCTTGATATGCCTGTGTTTAGTTTTAAAGGAATAAGTGAAATTATTAAAAAAGCAGAAAAAAAATTAAAAACATTAAATAAAAATAATGCTGCTCAAGAACTTATTGATAAACAAGTTGCTTACATAGCAAGATTAAAAGAACAAAGAAAAGCTGGAATTGTAAAACCTGTCAAAGGAACTAAACAAGGAGAGTTGCAAACTTACGATAGATTTGATGTAGACAGTATTTTTAATCAAGATGATTTTTGGAGAGGTAGTGCTAACAAAGAATATATGCAGCAATTACTAGATGATGCAAATGAACTAGCTGGACTTGTTCCTGGATCTAAAGAATCTGTTAAAGCATCAGCTCAGTTCAATAAATTATTAGATGATTTTTATGTTCAATTAGATGATGTTTTAAGTGGAGCTGCAAAAGGTAGAGACTTTAATGCAGTAAGTGCTTTGATTCAAAAAACACATTATCAACTTATGAACAAATTAGATAATTTAATGATGGATTATGACAAATTATTAAATACGTCAGTTAGAAGTTTACAACAAAACGCTATGTTAGATTCCTTAAACAATCTTGTTGTGAAACTTGGTTGGCATAATTACAAAAGATTTAAAGGTGGTTGGTACGAGTTAGTAAGTGTCGGAGATAAAATGTACGATCAAGCTAAAGCAGTTGCTAAAGGTGCTCAGAAAAAAGATAAAGCAGCAGTTCTTAAAGATCACCCAAATGCAGTTTGGGTAGAAAATCCAATTAAAATTACACGAAATAAAAAAGGCGATATTACAAGAATAGATATCGATTGGGCAACTCTTAAAATAATGATGAATTATAGAGATGAGGTTGGTGCAGCTTCAGCAGTTTTAAGAGGTCAATCTAAAATTTTTGATAGACCGCAAGGTTCAAGATTTATGTACAACGAAACAGAAGAAGCTTTTATGGCTGCTGGAAGAAAGTATGATGATCAATTAGTTCGTGATCTTAAAAAGAATTTTAAATTACCAAAAGATTTACCTGATGAAGAAGTAATAGCTTATGTGGAACAAGTTAGAGATTTAAAGAGAACTACTAATCAAGTTGTTGAAGGAGAGCTACCAATTAGTCCTTTAGAATTTGCTCTTATCAATTCAGCAGTTGAAGGAAAAAATGTTACTAATGTGTTTAGACAATTAAACGCAAAAGGTTGGTATCAAAGAGCAGAGCAATTTCAAAGAGCTTGGTCTTTTGAAAAAGTTATGAGACCTGGTACTGCTTTCGTTGCAGCTTTTGACGAATTATTTTTTTACAAATCTATATTTGGTTGGAAAGGAACAGGTAAAGATTATATCTTTAACAGAGGTGTAAGAAAAACACTTAGAGAAATTAAAAAACGTGGTGGTATCAACAAAGCTATGAATGATCCAGCATTAGCAGATGAAATAAACAAATGGGTTTATGAAGCTTTAGAAAGACAACAAAAATTACCAATAGAAGTTGCACAGAGGTATAAAATTGGTTTTGATAAAAATGCCCCTGTGGAATTGCTATCTAATACAGATGCAGGATTTTTTCAATTTGCCCAGCAACATATAGACGGATTGCTTAAAGATTATGGTTTTCAGCAATATGCTCAAATAATTGACAAACTTAGAAAATTAAAACCAAGTAAAGATTTAACTCAAAAACAAATAGATGATATGTTTCTTAAGGGCGAAGAAGATTGGGCCAAATGGTTTTCATCATCAGATGCAGATTATATTAAAGGATTAAAACTTTACGGCTACAAACAAGGAGGAGGCCCTATAAGTTCTGTGTATGTAAGTTTAGGAAAGAAAGCGGTACCTCATCAACATTATTTAACTAATTCAGAAGAAGCTTGGAAGTATTATGAATCTCTTAAAAAATGGTACACAATGGGAGTTCCTGCTAAACACGTAGACGATGTTTGGAATTCTTTTATTAAATCAGCTTTAGAAAGAACTAAAAAAGGTGGAAATGTAAATGCTTTACCAGATCAAAAATGGATAGGGAGAATTAAAGTTCCTGGAGTCAAGAAACAAAATGGTTGGTTAGGTCAAAAAAATCCTCTTATGGCTAGAGACTCTACTTTAATGGAGCAAATGTTTGGTAATCCTGCTTGGAATAGGGCAAACTTGTTTGCTAATAAAGCTCACGCAACTAGAGTTGCACAATTAGAATCTTTATTTAAATCTCAAGGAAAACAGATTATTAGAGCAGAAGACATAGGTAGTGGATTTGGTATTGCTACTGATGCAGTAGATCCTAGATTTATGTCAGATGCGTGGGGTATGTCTTATTTTGATGATCAATTATTTAATGCTGGATATGTTACTGATAACTATATAAATGCTTTAGCTGCTGATTATGCAACAAGTGAAATAGATGATCTAATGTTAAAGTTTCATTTGTCTACACCAATAGGTAGAGATTTTAGATTTTTAGCTCCTTTCGGTGGTCCTTGGGCTGACTTCTGGGGAAGATACTTAAAAGATTTATCTAGACGTAGCCAACTTAGAGGTAACTGGTGGGCGTTTACAGATGAAAAAACTGCTGGTAATTTTGCAAAAAAACGTATAGCAGACGTGTTAAATCATCTTCCTAATATGAGAAGATTTAGCTATATGTCTAGGGTTGCTAATGCAGATTTAGCTGGAACTGCTGCTAATCCATTTCACTCATTTGGACTTGGAGAAGAACGTATGCAATATGACTTTTCTCCAGTAACTTTCTTGCCTAATGGAGACAGTCCAATGTTTGCAGTTAATCCAATTGGAGGTTTTATTCCATTGATACTAATAGGTACTGCTATGAACACATTAGACGATGACGCTTACTTTGAGTTACAAGATACCATAGAAGATTTATTTCCAGCTACTAATTTTTTTCCTCCAGAAGAAAAATGGAAGAATGACGGCTTAGGAACTCTTGGGAGTTATCTTGCTGGCGGCGGTGTTTTAAATCAAACAATGAGATCATTAGATTTTGTGCAAGAAGCTTTAGGTATGCACGAAGCTCCTCAATCAATAGGAGATGTTTCTACTCAATTAAAATACGGAAGAACAGAAAACAACTACTTTCATAACAATACAAATATTGTTTTAAATATGGAAACTAATTGGGAGACAATTGGAGATTTTCAAGAATATGTAAATACAGTTGCTAAAGATGCTAGAAATAATGCTGCTATGTCTGCTGGTGCTCAAGGAGTAGTTAGGTTAGGCGTTCCTGTAAATGTTAAATTTACAACAAGATATACAGATGTTGCAGATAACTGGATTGATTTTAGTAAAGCAACAGGAGTTTTTGAAGATGTTGTGAGACCAGCAACAAGAAAACTTTTAAAAGATAATCCTTATAACGAAGATAACAAAGTACAAGCATTAAATGACATAAGAAGATGGTGGTTTAATTTAGGAGATACTACTGAAGGTAGAGCAAAACAATTAGTTTTATCTAAGAAACACCCTCAAATTTATTCATTGACTATTCCTGGCTATACAGTAACAGAGTTAGGAGCAAGAATACTTCCTAAAAGAGAAGGAAAAATTTATAGTGAAGGAGATGTCTTTAGAACTGGAACACAAGATAATTCAAGTCAGTATGCTGATTATTTATCAGAAGGATTAATACAAGTTAGATTACCTGATGAAAAAGTAAAACATATAATTCACGAAAACGCAGCTTGGGTAGTAGATGCAGTTCCAGTAGTTTATGATCGTATGGCTGAAATTCTTAATGAACCAGAAGTACAAGCAGCAGAAGCTATGGCTTTTGGTGGAAGGACTGCCGCAGAAATATTGTCTAATGCTGATATGAGAGAGATATATGGAATATCTCTTGCTTCTTCAGATGTTAAAAATATAGAAGATATATCTGCTGATTTCCTTAAAGTTATATTTACACCAGAACAATTAGGTCCAGAGGTTTCTAATCTAATACAAGAAATATTACAAGGTACTGGATATGAAGATCCAATTAATGGATTTTATTCTCCAATAGATATAATTCCTTATTTATATGCTGCTCAAAAAGCAGGTAAAGCAAATCCTTCTTATGTGTTTTCTTCTCAAAATCCAGATGATCAACAACTTAATAAAGGTTTACAATTACTTACAGGTTTAACTAAAGCTTCAATTTTCTGGGACGAAGATGAAGACGGATATGAACAATTACAATTCCTAACTAATTTTGAAAACAAGATATGGGCTTTAAATGAGTTGTGGGAAAACAATGACGGACAGATTGCTAACAATGATGAAATACAAAATTTGGTAGATGATGTGTATGAATCATTTACAATCTTTAACCACATTATGGGAGACATAGAAACTTTTAGTAAAAAGAATGTTTTAAGTGGCGAACAATGGTGGAACTTTTATGTTAAACCTAAATTTAAATCTTTAAGTTTAGATTGGAAGATGCCTGTTCCTTCTGAAGGTTCAATTGAAAATCAAACTTTTAATGTTGTTTTATCTGACAAAAATGTAACTGCTGAGTTTCAAACAATTGCAGCAGCTAAACCGTTTAAGGCAGTAAAAATTAATGCAACATCTTCACAAGTTCCTGACGGTGACACAATTAACTCAATGTATAGTGCAAAGGATTCAGAAGCTATTCGTGTTATAGGAATTATGGCTTATGAAATGTCTACTGATCCAGTAGTTGATCCAGAAGAAAGAGAAATTGCTATAACACAGAAAGCATTTTTACAACAATTAGTTGATAGATACGAAGGAAGACTTTATTATGTCACCGATGCTAGATTTGGAAACGACAACAGAAAAGATCCATACAACAGAGTCTTGGGTTGGTTGTTTGTGGAAAATGGTATTAATGGGGATTTAGCTGACGGTCAAGGAGAATATATATTTTTCGGAGATCACTTCAGTCCAGCAGATAACTATTACAATATAAATAGAGGCGGAGCTTCTAGTGAAAAAGAATTTGAAACTAAAGATGATGAAAAAGGAATTTACGATTTGAGCACTTTTGAAGATACAATAGAGATTGATGAATAATGGCTGATAAAAGAAAAAATCCATATGAAAATTATGCGCAAGAGATAATATCTCCTGATGTTATAGCTGGATATACAAAAAAATATTTAGACAAGTATATGAACACTAAAGTTGAAGGTAAAGCTTTTATGCCTTTGTTGTTCTCTGTGATACATCACGAATCAGCTGGTATGAACAAATGGATAAAAGCTAGAGGAACTGAAGGATCTTTTGGATTATTTCAAATTAATTGGAGAGTTCATTCAGAAAATATTATAAAAAATTATCCTCAATTTGCAGCAGCTGGTATTCAAGATATGGATATTAGTGAAATGGACGAAACTATGTATGCAAGTTTAGTAGAACTAATGGGTGATTTAGATTTCCAATTTTCTTATGCAAGAACATTAATGGACAATAGAGATGCTAATAGTGATAATATATTTGCAGATTGGAACGCTTATAACGGCGGTGGCTATGCTCAACATTTTAATAATTATGTAAGTGTTGTTCAACCTTACGAAAATATGAACGATGCAGATTTAATAAATCTTGCTAACAGTTATACACCTCTTGGTGGTCCAACAGGTTTAGAGGACGCTATTACAGATACAGATCCAGCAGATTCAAATCTTGTTAGTGGAGCTCCAACTCAAAATCAAGAAAAATGGAAACAAATTAAACAATCTTATGGTGGTGAATTCTATGATTATGAAAATGATGTATGGATAGGAGATTACGAAAATCAACCTGGTTTTAAAGCTTGGGAATTTGCATTTCAAGGAGGTTTACGAGGTGATGAAAATAAAGGTTATGTCGATTGGTTTACAGATTCTGCTCAAGATAGAGCAGGAGTTTTAGATAAAGAGTGGAATGCTATATCTAATCAAGACGGATATTTTAATCCATTTCAAATAAGTGCTTTATCAGGACCTCCAACAATGGCTGATACTGTAAAGATAGCTGTATATAACAGATTCTTACGTTCAGCATCTAACGCAGGTTTTAACGCTAGTGTTGCCCAATCTATGGCTTTACAACATCTATCAAATCCAATTGCAATAAATCGTATGGACAGAGCAGTTGGATTAGGTATGGAAAGAGGATTTACAGTTGAAGATATAATAAATATTGTTTCTAAAGATATTCAAAATTATCAACACGATCAACAATATAAAGAGTGGTCTTTTAGATTACCTACTTATCAAGAAACTTCTTATAGAGAAACTCAAAGTTTAAACGAAAAAATAAATAAGAAGGTTAGTTCTGTGCTACTTCAAGATGCACCGTATCTAACTGATGAAATTAGAAATGCTTATACAGATTACAAAATTATAAATCCTAATACACAAGTTTCAATAGAAGATTTTGCTATGCCTTTCATTAAGCAGACAAGTAGATACAAAAGAATATATCATCAAAAACCTGCAATGTTTACACCAGAACAATACATTAATCAATATGTTCAAGGTGTAGGAAGTGTTATGGCCCCTGGAGATCCAAACTATCAACAAATGATTGCTAGTCAGGCATCTATGGGTGGAACTGCACAAGAAGCGCAAACAGGTGCTTTCTTTGGAAGTTCTAATGTAGGATTAGGAGATACATTTAGAAATAAAGTATCTTCTTTAGGAGAAAGAATAGGAGCGTTGTTTAATAGATAATGGTTAGAAATTTTAGAAGATCAATTACTTTTGACTTTGCACCAGGAAGACCTGCTAGTGAAGTCATAAAAGAAATACGAGAAAAAGCAGTTAAAGAAGTTGTGAAAGCAAAAGTAGAGGAAGCTCCTAAAGGAACTTCTGTTGCAAATATTGTACAAGAAATAAAAAATGATCCAGTAGTTCAAAGTTTTATTCCTGATCCAGCTCCAGCACCAGCTTCAGCACCAGCTTCAGCTCCAGATCCTGAGCCAGCACAAGCTTCAGCTCCAGATCCTGAGCCAACACCTGCACCTGATTATGGAAGTGATTATAGATCACAAGTTCCTCAAATAGCTCAAGACATAATTGAAAGTCAAGTAGGTAGTTCAACTGAAGCAGAAGTAAATGCAGTTTTAAGTAATATAGGTCAAGATTTAGAAGTACCTGAAGTTGCAACAGGATATGATGAAAGGAAAGTTTTTCAAGAAGCTTTAGATCAAGCAATGGAAACAAGTATTATAAATACTTTAGCTGAAAGTGGAGAACAAGAAAGAAATACATTTTTAAATGCTTTAGGTTATGAAGATTTAGCAACAGGACCAGGAATGCCTACACAAGCTACGGAAGGTGTTCCAACAACAGGAGGATTTGATAACAATATAGATACTGGTAATGGTAATGAGGACAATCAAGGCGGTGGTGAAGAAGTAGTTATTCCAACTATTGAAACTTCTGAACCATTAAAAGAATTAACTCCTTATGCTCAAGGTGGAGTTTGGTATGCAGTAACAGGTTATCCTGGATTGCCAGTAGCTTATTTTGTGGAATATACACTTCCAGGTGGAAACAAGATTTATTACTACGCAGATAGAAAAGATTTAGATACATTACAAGGTATTGGTGCAGGCAAAGAGCCGCCAATTGTTGCAACTGTATCTTATAACGAATTTAAACAAGGAAGAATATCTGGAGGAAGTATTTCAGATGTTGTGGGAACTGAAGAACATTACTCAACAAGAGTAGAAAGAACATTAATGGCTCCTACTGGTGATTTATTATTACCAACTTGGGCTAATGATGATCCAGAAATAAAAGATTTATTTTATGTCGCAATAGCAGAAAATTGGAGTGATACTAAATTTTTAAGAGAAATGGCTAAGAAAAATTCTTTTAAAGAAAGATTTCCTGCTTTTCAAGATATGCTTTCTTTAACAGGAGGAAATCATCAACAAGCTTTAGTTAACTATCAAGAGTATGAAACTAGAGTCAGAGAATTAAATAACAGGTATGGAGAGTCTTCTGATTCTCAAGCTTTAGCTGCTGAAGCAATTAAAAACGGTTTTACTCTTGACGACCTATCAGCAACATACGATATTTTTGAAAGAGCAGAACAAAACTCTTCTACTTTACTTGCTTTTCAAAAAGTAATTAATGCAGAAGGACTATCTTTTTCTGTAACTGATCCTCAAGGAATTGTACAATTTTTTAAAGGAACTGCTCCAACTCAAATTTACGATCTATACGAAGCAAGCTCTATTACTGAACAAGCTTCTAAATTACAGTTGAATGATTTGTCTGTGGACGAAGCTTTAGAAATAGCTAAAAATACTCCTGGACAATTAACTAATCAACAAGTTTCTAGTGCTTTACAATCAGCAGCACAAACACTTTTAAGATATAGAGAGTATGTTGATTTAGGTAGTTATGGTTTAGATGCAGATCAAATTATAAATCTATCTCTAGGATATAGAGAACCAGGCGGTATGACTGAAACAGAACTAGCTACTTCTTTATCAAGAATTTATCAAACAGATGATAATTTACAAAACTTAGCTTCAGGTATTACTGCAAGTAAAAGTTTTCAGCAGAAAGATAGACAAATCCGATCTATTGGTTAAAATTGGTAATAACAAGAGATTACTCAAACCTCTTGTTTGAAATAACTGGCTTTGAGTTAAGACAAGTATAAGAATACCACTCGATCCCTATAAGAGTGTGTAGACATAATAGGAGTAATAATGTCAAATGAACAAGGAGCTGGTTTGTCTAACGAAGAATCAATCCCAAATTTACGTGAAGCTTTAGATAAAGCTAAAGCGGATAATAGTACGTTGCAAGATCAATTTAACGTAGTATCTGGAGAACTAAAAGGTATGAAAGCTAAAGAAGCTTTTAGAGCTGGCGGTTATCAAGATTCTCACGCTGAATTATTTCTTAAAGCAAATCCTGATGCTGAGATCACTAATGAGACAGTTTCAGAATTTGTAACTTCGTATAATTTATCCCCTCAAAGTGCACCAGTAGAACAATCTGCTGGCTTAAACGATATGGGTCAAGTTGCTGATAATGCAAGTCCTTCTGTTGTTGGAACACCTGAAGGTGGAAAAATGACAAAAGCAGACTACAAAAAATTACAAGTAAGTGATCCAACCGCAGCACACGAAGCGTTAATCCAGGGCAAAGTAGAGATGAGAGACGATAATTACGTAGCTAACCAGACTTTTAATCAATAAAAGAAGGGAAAGTGACAAATGGTCGACTTTACAAGTAACGATACAAATACCACTACGTATAATGATACAGTTTATGCTGCTATCATTAACGATGATATTTTAGATGCTTTACAAGCAGCCGTTGTGACACCTCCACTTCTAGCAATGTTCGATTTATCAGGACAACCGTCTAAAGCAGTAGATATTCCAATAGCTGATGCTGAATCAGCTGCTGCAGTTTCAGAAGGTGCGGAGCTTTCAAACACAGCTCTCTCAACTTCTAAAGCTACTCTTACTGCTTCTGAGGTCGGAATTATGGCTACAATTACAGACGTCTTAGACGTATCTTCTATTGCCGCAACTCGTGGTGCTCAAATGAGACAAATGGGTAACGCAGTAGCTCAAAAGATTGACGTTGACATCTGTGCTTTGTTAGCTGGATTCAGTACCGCAGTAGGTGCTTCTGGATCTAATCTATCACTCGCTAACTTATTCTCAGCAATTTATACTCTAGAAGCAGCTAATGCTCCTGGACCGTATGTTGGTGTATTACACCCAGTTCAAATTGCTGACTTAAGAACTGCTATTGAGGCTTCCTCTTCAGGAATCTTTACTGGCGGCGGTGTTAGATCAGGTGCTGGAGAAATTGGAACAAACACCGATACAGGTTACTTCGGTAACTTTATGGGTATTGACTTTTATCAGTCAACAAACGTTCCAACTGCAAACTCTGCTGCTGACCGTGCTGGTGGCGTATTCGCAAAAGATTACGCACTCGGTATGGTACAGAAATGGCCTGCAAAGACAGAAATTATGCGTTGGGCTCCAATTCGTGGTTTCGTAGTTGTTGTGTCATCTATGTATGGTGTCGGAGAAATCGTTGATAGTGCTGGTGTGGAAATCACAACAGACGCTTAAGCGTTTTAAGTCTGGGTAGGCAGAGTATTTTATTGTCGTGTGTTCCTACTAACACACACGACAAAGGAGAGATATGGCTGAAAAGAAAAAAACAAGAGCTAAAAATGACAAAGGTCAATTTATAGCTGATGACCCTAGCACTCCTGATGTTAATGAAGCTTATGTCCAGGAAAAAAAAGAAGACGAAGGTTATGTAAAAACTAAAAAGTTTAAAGGCCTAGTCTTAAAATTTACCGAACAAGGTAAATATCCTGACGGAAGAAAAGTGCCTTTCAAAAATATGAAAACTATGAAAGCGCTGCAAGTTGATTCTGACGGTATGGTAACTGGAAATGTAGTTCAATTACCGTGGGAACAAACTGTTAACAATGGTGTAGCTGGAAATCCTGAAGACCAGATTGGTCTTAAAAAGTATGAAAGAAAAGGTTTTATATTCTGCGTAGATAACGACGGAACACCTTTATTTTCAACTCTTTGGGACGATTGGTCTGAGTATGATGCTAAATATGAGCACAAACTTAGACAACAAAACTTAGGTGAGTCTGGTAAGTTTGCATCTAACGCAACAACTTCAAGGACAATGGGTGGCTAAAAAAGATAAGAAAAAAAAAGACAAAGATAATTTAGGCGATGCGTCTAAATTAATGGAAGATTCTTTTGGTTTGGACAAACACCTGAAACCTAAAGCTTCTGATTTAGGAGAAGAAGAATTAGGCGACGGTGTTTTCCAAAAAAAAGTTCGTGTTCATAGAGATGCTGCAGGAGAAATATCTCAATTAATAGATGCAGATGATCCTTTAACTAAAGAAGAAGAATTAGCTATGATGAAAGTTTATTCTAAAGTAGCTGAACAACCTCCTGTTATAAAAAAACCTCCTATAACTGATAAAGGAAAAGTAATTCATATACTTGCAACTCGTCTCTTTCAAGACTATGTTAAGAATGCAAGCAATATGACTAGACCGAATCCACTTAGAGACGGTATACCTGGTTGTGCGTGCCCTGTTAAGAGTAAGATAGGTTGCGTGGATTGGTGTGGTAAAGATAAGCTTGGTCCTAGGATATGGACGGCATCAGCACAAGAGGTATACGATTGGATAGTAGAAGTAGTGAAAAGACGAGCTAATATAGTAGACTCGAGTAAGAAGAGTAAATAGTGGCTACCGCAGCTGCAGTTAGACAACGTATTAAAGATTACCTTTATGGATCTGATTACCTCAAAAGACCATTTACAGATTTTTTAAATCAATCTGGTAATGTTTCATCAACAGACACAGTAATAACAGTTACTAACATTAATAGTTGGGCTGCTGGAGACATTGTTGAATTTATTACTGGAGAACAAGCTTACATTAAAAGTGTTGATGTAGATAATAGTAGATTTACTGTGGCTAGAGCTTGGAACGGAACAACCGCAGCAGTTGTAACTGATTTAACTGCAATAGAAAAAAATCCTAAATTTACAATGTCTAAAATAGATAATGCAGTAGATGCAATTTTAGAAGAATTATATCCTGAAGTTTATGTTTTTAATACTGGTAGTGCTACTGCTAATAAAAACAGTTGGTATTACACAACTAACGATACAGGTTTAAAAGAAATTTTATCGTGTTATTATCCTCGTTCAGGATCTATTGGAAATGATGAGCCGTGGGTTATTAACACTTGGCGTATGACAAAACATATGCACACTTCAGGTTTTGCAAATGGAATAGGTATAACAATGTGGGATTATGGAGAACTATCTCACGGAGATACTTTCTACTATACGTTTAAAAAGAAAATCGCTGCAACAACAGACTTACTTGATAGACAAGTAGAGCTTGTGGTTTTAGGTGCAGTATTTAAATTAATGGGATCTACTGTTCCTGCTAGCACTAACGATAGCAAGGACCAAAGACAATTAGTTCAACCAGGTCAAGAAGCTAGAGATTCAAATTGGTTTTACGGAGAATATCTTAGATCTAGAAAAGAAGAAAATATGCGTCTAAAGGAGGAAGAGCGATTTGTCTTAACTAGCAGGCAAACTAGAAGAAATAGAAATTATCGTGATTGACGGATATTTTCACATTAAGCTAGGAACTTATAAATATCGTTTAGCAACTAATGCAGCAGACGATCACTACAAAGCTCGTTTACTTCCTTTAAATATATCTAATGCACAAATTGTGCAATCATCTGATCCTAAATATGATTTAAGGCCTGATACTGCCGTATGGGAATTAACTGATTGGTCTGCTGGTGAAGGATTTAAAAAATGGGATAGAGAAAAAGCAAATGGTTATGATTTTTCTACAAACATAGATGCTTTACATACTCCTGGAAGTATTCGTTTATCTCACGCAGTAGAATCTGCTGGAACAAATGTAAACAAAACAGGAACATTAGTAAAAGCTTCTGATAAATTATTACACTTTTCTTCTTCTGATGATTCAGTAGCAACTTATTCTGGAACATTAGCTAACACAACTTGGGATATTCAAGATGCTGGTAGCTCAGATATAGCAGATGACGACTACTTTGGAGTAAGAGGAGACGGAGACGGTAAATATGTATTTATACCAGTTAGCGGAGGACTAAGTGATATATATAGATTTGAAGTTCAAAGTACTTATACTGATGATTTTGCAGATACAGACAAATGGGTAGATACAGATAGTCAAGATGTTTTTGAAAGACCTTTGGTTAAAATTGGTAGTCATTTGTATGTAGTTCATTTAACAGGAGAAAAAATATCTGTTATAGAATACAATGCTTTTACTACTTCTTCTCCTCCAGTTACAGGATCAGAAATTTTTGTAGTGCACGAAGGAAACTTAGATGCAGGTAAAAATCAAGGAATTGTAGCTAGAGGAGATAACGAACTATTTGTTTGTGTAAGGACTAAAGCTGGTGAAAGTGTTTTATATAGAATTGTTCCTGGTACTGCTTTAGGTGATAGTTATGGAGTTGAAGTAGCACGTATGCCTGGATTTTCAGTAGATTGTATTTGGTATGCTTCAGGAGTATTACTTATGGCTGGAACTTCTACTACAACTGGAGTAGATGAACGAGTAGTTTACTACGTTAAAGGAACTGAATTTGGAACATTTGGTTTGTTAAGACAAGATGCAGACTTTACTGCTGGTAAATTAATAACAAGTACAGATGCTTCTCGTATGGATAGAAGTTTTTTCTTAGCTCCTACTGGATCATCGGCTGATACTTGGACATTATTTACAATAGATTTATTAACTGGTGCTATATTTGGTGGACCAGAGTTTAGTGCAGTAGTAAATCCAAATTCAGTTGTAGATTTTTTAGGTAGAGTTTTCGTTTCTGAAAACAAAGGCAGCAGCAATACACAAACTTATAGAACTGCTAGCACTTACGCTGCAAGTGGATCTTTATATAGTTCAGTTCATAACTTTGACATTGGAGAAGAAAAAACTTTAATGTCTATTAGATTAGCTACTGAACCATTACCAGCTAACACTTCAGTTCAAGTACATTACCAGAAAGACCAGGACGGAAGTTGGACTTCTGCTGGAACATACGATACAGATAGCGGAACAGGAACAACATTTAAAATATCTACAAGTGCCTCTTCTGTGAAATTTAAAAACTTACAATTAAAAATTACATTAAACACTAGTAACTCTGCAGTAACTCCAGTAGTTAGATCAGTTCAAGTTAGATGTACTCCTTCAGAATACGTTAAAGAGTGGGATTTAATTTTAGACATTACTGATGAAGATGCTCAAGCTCAAAGCAGAGCTTTTACTGGATCACAACTTATAGATTATATTAAAGCTGAGGCAGATACAGAAAATATTTTGACGTTTCAAAATGGATATGAAATTTCTGCAAGTGGATCATACGATACACACAATGTAATGATTAGGGAGTACAACTTACAATTAGATACTCCTGGTCAAGGTATAGCTACTATTAAAGTTAGAGAAGTAGAATAATGAAAACTTATAAGGTAAAATAGCAATATGTATCAACCGATTAGTGATTTTTTTGATTTAAGACCTTCAAGAGAAGCTAGATTCGACGTATCTCGTTCTTTAGTATTTACTAAAGCAGACGGTAGTACTAATCTTATAGCTTTGATAACTCAAGATAATCAGTCTAAACTTCCTTTTATAAAAACG
>CENH01006724.1_pt1 | contig 22475 bp, 40 predicted proteins | sample 530171 | NCBI WGS metagenome assembly CENH01 (sample SAMEA2591132, study PRJEB7988) | marine metagenome | biome: marine biome (ENVO:00000447); feature: deep chlorophyll maximum layer (ENVO:xxxxxxxx); material: saline water (ENVO:00002010), including plankton (ENVO:xxxxxxxx) | depth 70 m | reverse complement strand
ACATTTTCTGGAAGTTCTCTTTGTAAGTTTGGGGCATCTGCAATACTAAAAGCCTTTGTCCCATCTTCAAGCTCTGCCATTTGACAAAGTAATTGAGTTGAAACAATAAGGGCTTCATCTGTACCAGTAGCACTTTGGGCTTTCTGTCTATCGTATCTTGTTAAAGGTTTAAAATATAAATCAACAATCTTTTCACCTTTTGAATTTTTAAATTCATACTTTCTTCTGGCTGACATTTCATCACCATATGATGAAGTCAACAGGTCAATTGTTCTTTTTGTTGCCATAAAATAAAAAAAGTCTTAACCTAATTTACTATATAGCTGAAGTAATGGTACCGCTAGTCGTAAAACTAATGTTAATTATTTGAACTTCACCAAGTGTTGCTCCATATTCTGCATTAGTAATAATTCCTGCAAAACTAATTTTTTTTGCTGATTGTGCAGAATCAGGAAACAGTTCAAACAATGCGTCAGCGTTATCGCCTGTGGTTAAAACATCATCAATAAATGTTGTATAACCAGCGCCACTCTCGCTTGGAGCATATAAAAGTTCTGCTGAACCCTCACCGGCAATTAAGCCTCCAATATTTGTTTTAAAGGTATCGCCTTGTTTGGTTGTCTCCATAATATCTTTTGAGATAGACAAAGACCAAGACCTTGTTTGACCAACGTCAGCTTCAGTACCGCCAGCGTTTTCAAACATAATTTTTCCTACATCACCCTTAATAGCCATAACAAAAGAAAGTATTTATTTAAGTTTAACCTTTTTTGAGTTTTTTCACATCTTTTTTTAAATTTTCTTGGTTTTCCATATATCTTTTGCAACGTCCGTCCCAATATGCAGGGTCACGCCTACCTTTTACAGCCTCGATAGCATCTAACATTTTTTCAGTAATTTCCATTTAAAGGTCCTCGTATATTTCAAAAGTTATTCTTAATTGTGTTTGAAACTTGCCTTCTGGACTAGATGCCAAAACTTCAGGTCCAACTGGCGAATCAAAAATAACATTTGAAACTGTAAGGTTATTGTAAAGGTCACGCAGTCTTTTGCCAATTACATAGTTTGTCCCTGCTCCAATACCTTCATCTGTAAAAATATTTAGAAGAACTAAACCAACAACACTATTAGTAGAGTTTGCAGATCCGCCTAGAGTTAAATAACCTCCAGTTCCAAAACTAACTTCGCATTGTACAAAAGAATCTGTATTAGATGAGTTATAAGGCATATTACTAAAAACAACAGGTATAGCCGGACTATTAGCTAGTTCCGTAGCTAACCTACCTTCTATAGTTGCTCTTACCGTATTTAAGTCGGTTGCTGCCATTAACTTTTTCTTATAATTTTACTTAACTCTTTAGGAATATAATCTGTTACTAATTGTTTTGCAATAAGTTCGGGATAGCCTTTTATCGTTCCTTTTCTAGTTCTATAAATCCCTTGCCAACTAGGTGGTAAATTAACGCCATAAACTACGGGTTCAGAATATTCAACAGGGTTAACAATAGTTCCCTCCATAGGTTTTATTTCAGTTTGCCAACCTCTAAATAAATTACCGGTTACTTGCGGAGTAGCTTTTTTTACTCTTGCCGTCCACTCTAAAGTTGTTTTTCTAACTAATTTAGAAACCGCTTCTTTCATAACTTCATCTATCTGATCTAATCTAATCTGCCTAGTCATTACGACCTCAAAAATAGTTCTAAAGTTATAGGAGTATTATTTTGTTCATTTATAGTTACGCTAACTATTTTATAAACAATAGAACTAATTAATACTTTATCTTTAGGAGTAGGCGTAAAAGTTAAGTCGCCCGCCGCTATAGTTAGCTTTTTATCTTCTGATTGTATTAAATCATTTACCTCATTATTATTTACTTTATCTAAAAAACCTTTAACTACAGTATCGCTATTACTTTCACTAACTGCTCCGGTAGATGTATTATAACTACCGTTTGTTATCTGCCTAATAGTTACGTTACCGCCAAGTTTTAATAAACTTTTCGAAGCAGCTTTTTTAAGTGAAGAAGCTAGACTCATTAGACTCGATATGCGATCACAGTACCGCTATCTAATTTAACGCTAGTAATAATTCCTTCTATAGCGGTATTACTTTTAAATTGTAAAGCAGTTAAATCGCCCGTAATATTTTCGGCAACTAACGTATTTATTACAGAATCCTGTAATGCTTTAATGCAACCAAAACGCCCAGTATGTGCGGCGGTGTCATTAATAATCAATGCTGCGGGATAATAACCCATAATTAACTCCTTTTAATAGCGACGTTACTAGGTCCACTAATACGCAAACCAGTAAAATACCGTTCGAATAGTGGCGGTACTCTATCGGCACCAACCGAGCCAAAGAAATTAGGCTCTACGTCTAGATTACCAAGTTTTACTTTTTTGTAATCCTCTAAACCTGATAATCCTAACCCATCTCTGTTGTTATTTAAGTAAACCGCTAATATAACTTGAGCTTTTTGTACTTGTTCGGGTATTTCCGTTTCCGCAAAATAATCTGTAGAAATACGAAAAGGAAAGCCGACAGAATAAGTATTTATATAAGTATCAGGTTTTCTAACCCCCTGACGAGGCCATTGGAGAGCTTGTGTATTAGTAACTCTTGCTCCTATAAATCTTTCTCGGTCTATCCTTACGGTAGCCGTATATAAAGCTCTATTTTTATTATCATCATTAGAACCGTCCCAAGCCGAAACATCATCATCTAATATTAGCCCTTCAACAATAGCGTTAGCTTCCCCAAGCGTAACGTAACTATTTGCTGATGCTGACCCTACCGTTGCTGTTATCGTTATTGCCATTTTTAGACTTAGATTTGCGTTTACGTTTTTTAGGTAGGATAGAAGCCACCTTTATGGCAGCTTCTTCTTCCCTTTTACGCCTAAAGGCGAACATACCCATTAACTAGATGAAGCTTTAGAAACAACAAAGTTAATGACGATAGCTTCACTTAAAGAACCTCCAGATACGTTAGAAATAGAAATCTTAAATGAACCTGCCGCTACAGCACTAACCGTCGCTAAATAAGAACCGGCAGTTCCGCCCGATGCAATAGCAACTTGAGGAACGTCGGTAGCTGTTACTTTATCATTATTAACTTGAAAAGTAATTTCAGCTGCGGCAGCTAAAGCTGCGTTGTTAGTAGTAATAACTCCGGACTCCGTGTTCAGAGTTACAGCCGTAGTTTTGTTAGTAGCTTGAGTAACAGACCCACCATTAGTAGGTCCGATAAGCTTACCGGCTGTGGCTTCAAAAACAGATGGCATAATAATTTACCTCTAATCTTGAGTAGATACGTTAGTTGCCCTAACGATACCAATGTTCTTTGTTTCGTAGACTTTCGACCAGTTAGCTACGGTTCCCAAAACTGTTCTATTTGGGTTTACTGTTGTTACAGCCCACTTTGCTCCAACGGGGTGGTAGCAGTAATGAAGGTCAATAGCCATAGCGTCAGATTTAGCCAGAATATCTCTGTCTGTTTCTGTCGTTAGACCGGCTTGCTCTCCACTAGCAACAGCTCCTTGAGTAAAGAAGTAAGTACTGTATTCGGTAGATGCTCCGCTTCCTGTAGTGGAAACGTCATCAGAAACGATAACTGTTAAACCGCAATAAGTAGGTACAGTTCCGTCTCCGCCGTAAGCAGGGGAAATAGTACCGCCGGAAGCAGTAGCAGAACCGCCGTTACCATCAGTCGCAAGTACATAATCAACCATTTTTCTCTCAACGAGATCATAGTAAACCTTACTATGCATACAGACGGCAGTAAGCTTATCGCCTTGATCTCCTAAAATTGATCTTGCTTTAGCAACGTGTTTAGGACTTAAACCTGTTGGACTATCGCCAGACTCGGAATCTATTGTTAAACCAAAGAAAGCAGAGTTGCTATCGTTAGCATTAATAGAACCAAATACGCCGTCTAGACAAGCAAGTAAATCTTTTTGCCTTTGGTTAGCTATATAAGCTCCTATTTTTTGACCTATCGCTGCCATAGGGTCTGCACCCGAAGCTAACGCAGCCAAATCACGAGATTCAAACGCACGACCTCGATGTAAAATTACTCCAACTTGTTTGTCGGTTGTAATTTTTCCCGGTGTAAGTGAACTTGAATCTGATAAAACCTCAAAATCTCCGCTTAAGTTAGCCGAGAAAAAAGGCACATTAATAAAATCTCCACCCTCAGTAGCATTTAGCTCAGTCATAGGAGCAACCACACCACTTGCAAGAAAAGAATCTCTTTGTGTTGTTTGCTCTATGACATAAGGCGTAAATATCTCTGGAATGATGATGTCACTCCTAAGAACTCCCATTTGTTCAAGAAATAAATTTTACGGTGTGGGCGTAACCCTATTTGGATAAGCGTAACTTTTCCTTTGCCTTATACTAGCGTGATTTCGCAACATCTCTCAACTTTTGCCAAAGTTCTTTATCCTTTAGCCAAATTTGTTTTTGTTCTACTAGACTTTCAGAACCTTTTAAAAATGGTTTTAGCATTTCTTCCGAATAACTATCAGAGGTTGGTCTAGATATAGGTGCCCCTCCTCCCGATATAGTTTTATTTTTTAAAAGATAAGGTTTTTCTTTCTCTAACTTATTTTTTACAAATTCAGCTACGGGAAGTTGTTCATATCCGTCAACTACTACGGGAACTCCTTCTTTAATTTGTATTTTTTCTTTAGGTACTAAATTATTTAAAACAAGTTCGGGGTCATAGGTTATTTCAGATAAAGCTTGTATAGCCGGAGCTATAAGTTCTAATTCTTTATTTCGAGCTTCTAAAAGTTCTATTCGTTTTTTATCTTCAGAAGAGCGATCTCTATATTGTTGTTCTAGAGCTTGCGTTGCTTCGGTATATTTACCTTCGCTTTCTAGTTTTTCTTGATCTGCTTTTTGTTTAAACGCTAACAAACTATCGTAATCCTCCGGAACTACTTTTTCATCTTTTTTTTGTAATTTACCTATTAGTTCGAAGTTTTTAGCCTCTAATTTTTTTACAGATTCTTTAAGTTGTTCGATTTCGTTGTTATTAACGGGGGGCGTAGCCACCTCTTTTGTTTCGTCAGCCATAAAATAGTCGTAAACTAAGTATTTATATAAGTTATACTACCATTTCACTTTATCCGCCCAAAAAGCCGCTGAAGTTTTTCCTTTAGCAATATTTTTTGCGTGTCTAGCCTTAAAACTTTTTCTTTTTGCTTTATCTGCATCTGACTCTCCTTTTCTAGGAGGTTTAGTTTTAGCACCTTGCATACCAAATCTAATAAGTTTAAATCCGTCTCCTTGTTTTATAACTACGGCGTGTGACTTACCACTTTTATGGTTAGGCGTTCTTATCGGTTTATCTACACCCGAAAAAGTATGCCCTCCCCTCGTAATAGCCATTATTTTTTCTTAGCTTTTACTGCTTTTAACTCACTTCTTTTTTTTAATACGGAGTTGCCGGTAGATTCGGAAATAATTTTAACAATAGGGTCAGTTTTACTTCCAACTCTAGTTACTTCCCCTCCTCCGGCGGTTTTTATTTTCGCTTTAGTACCGGCGTTAGGATTTACTACTTTTCCGAAAGTAGTTTTACCGGCATAAACCCAACTAACTCTAGAACCTTTTCTCATTTTAGTTTTTCTTAGTTTTTTTCTTAGTAGTTTTAGGCTTTACCTCGCAGTTTACAGCCTTCGGTTTAGGTTCTGACTCGTCGTAAGTCTGAACTTTAAATGTATAACCCATTATTTTTTACCTCCCTTTTTTTTAGGCTTTTTTTTAATAGTAGTCTTACCGCCTTTACCTTTACCGTAACCCATTCCCATGATAAAAAAGTGATAACTAAACTTATTATATCTTTTAAATAGCTTTTGGATATTTATCTATTAAATCTTTTAAACTTAATTCACTTCCGTCTGTACTTATAATTGCCCGTAAAGCTTCTCTAGGACTTTTATTCTTAGTACTAATTAAGTAATTAAAAAAAGGTTTTTTATTGCCTAAAGCTATTCCTTGCATACTAGGATTATCTCTTAACCAATTAGGATAACTTACATCTTGGGGAACTCTTCCTATTTCGCTAGGTCGAGTATCGGGAAACCTTCTCCGCAAATCTTCATCATCTATAACCGGAACGGTAGAAGAACGGCAGTTAAAATGTTGGGGAGGTTCGGGTCCTTTTCCGTAAGGGAAATGTTGCCCGTCTAAACTTCCGCATAAAGCCGTAGTTCTACCATCTAAAATTGCGACATATTCATATTTTTTAGTAACGTCTTGGTTTGCGGCATAAACCGCTTGGCTTGCCATATTTTGTACTTGGTTAACGGAAGTTCTTACAATAGTAGTAACTTGATTATTAGCTAATTTAGTTCCGGTTCCTCCCGCTAAAGTTTGAGCTTTTGCCGTCATTACTTGGTTTTCGCCGAATTGTAATTTACCTCTTAAACGCCTTGCAATTTTACTAATACTTTCTCCTTCCGTTATACCTACTCTTATTTCTCTAGATATAAACTCTGCTTGTTCTGCCGCTATACCTCTAAAAGCTTTTTCTACTACTTGCCCGTTAGGTAAAGTTATTGCCGAACCTTTAGCCGCCGTTAAGTTAAAAGTTCTCTTTACTTGGCTTTCTAAATCAGAAGGTAAAGTTAATATATTTATTTCGGTAGGGTCGGTATAAACTATACTCCGAGCAAAATCTCCTGATATTTGTACGCTATTTACATTTGCAGCTCCTATCGGTAAAGCTTTTTGTAATTCATTAACAACAAAATCGTTTTGAAATAAAGCTAAACTTTGCATTTGATCGGTTAAATATGCCGTTCCTTCTACTGACCAACCTTCTAAGCTTTCTTTCATTTGTAATAGCATACTTCTAATTCGAGCTACGGTAGCCGGAGCGGTTACTTCATCTATAGTTGCTAATTTATTAGTTAAATCTAAAATTACGTTGTTGTAATTCGTTACAATTTCTCTAGCAACCCGATTAGTATATCTATTTAAATCTATAGCTTCTCTATAAAAACTTTCGGGAATAGACATATTTTATGCCGCATCTTCTACAGGTACTTCGGTTTCTTCTTCCGGTACTGCTTCTACTTTGGGTTGTGCCATTTCTATAAGTCCGCCTGTTTGGGTAGCTTCTATTTCTTCTTCTACGTCAAACTCATCTCCTAAAACTTCGCCTTCGGTTAACTGGTCTAATAAAGTTTTTTGAGTAATAGAACCGGAAGTATATAAAGTAAGTAAAGCTTGTATTTCTTGAGGTTCTAATCTTTGTGATAAGAAATCTCTATTAACAAAACAGGTTCCCGCATCAGAACCTAAAAACTGTCCATGAAATTTAAGGCAGTTATCTATCATATCTTGTACTTGTTGAGCGACGACCATCATAGTCGAGTCGCCTTGCGACCTATCTATTCTTTTAGCTTCGGCTGTTTCGGCTGATAATTTTTGCCCTAATACTGCTGCTAAACCTAATTCATTTATTTGCCCCTCTAATCTTTCTAATCTTTTAAATTGTGCTTCATAACTTTTTCCTTCTGGTTCTATATATTCCGCTCTACCATCGGGGGGAAAAGCGATAGCTTCACCTGGTCCCGCCGATACTTCTTCGGCGTTTTGAGGAAAACCATAAAAAGCCAACATAGGTACGGCAGATATATGAAGTTGGTTATCTAAATCGCTTTGTATTTGGTAAGCTTTTAAATTAAGTTCGGCTATATCAGCCATAGGCGGTCTAGATTCTAATAAATTTAAACGGTTAGAATAGGCGACAGAAAAAGGAATTTTGCCTAAAGTCATAGAGCCTTCGTCAAATTTTACATATTTTCCTTTACTATTTTTTCTATGTATTTCAAAAGTTGTTGGAGTTAAAAGTCTTACTTGGTCTACTATCTTTTCGCCATATAATCCGTCGGGTTCTGATACTTTTTCTGATAATCTAAGTTGTGTAAATTCTAGTCTGCCTTCTGACATTTCGGTTCTATAACCCAATATGTCTCTAGGGGTATAAGTAACCCAATAAGGTCTAGCGGCTGTTCCTCCATTAGGGGCGTCTACTAAAACTCCAACGTGTCCGTAACGAATCATTTTTCGGGCTGTTTCGTAAGTCCATACGTTTAAATCATTACCTTGTAAATCAACGTCAAATAATTCTTCTCTTATATTATCGGCGGTATCATTAAGTCTTACAGGTTTTCTTGTAAGCATACCGGCTAACATTCTTTCTAATCTAATGTAATAAGGCGGGCAGACAGATCGGGCAAGCCTATTATCGTAAGCTTCGTCTAACTCTCTAGGTTCTTGTCCTAAGTAACGTCTATGCTTACTTCTCATCTGATATGTGCCGCCTAGTAAATCTTCTATTAATGTCCAATGTGGCTCTTGTTGATACCAAGTAAAATTAGGGTCTTCAATATCATTACCTTGCCTTGCTGTTTGTCTATTGTAGTGGCTGTAACCTGAATACACTTTTTACTCCGGTAGTTGTTTTAAGTTTAACAATAATCTTAATAAAGCCTAACACCAGTTCTACGACCCGCACCTATGTGTAAGGGATTAAATAAACGCCAAGTAATATATCCCAAAGCGTCGTTCATGTGATCGTAACCGGCGTCTTTATCCGGTTCTCCTTTTTCGTTATAGCTTTGTAATTCTAAACATTCGATTAATTTTACTGCTTTTTTAGAAATCATTAACCTGTTTTCCCCCTTACCGTTTAAAAACATACCTTGTACTGAGTTTACTCTATCTCTAATAGGAGGGTTGGATAATGCTGATTGGTTTACAAAACCATAACTTTCTAAAATTTGGATGTCGGTTTTCGTAGCATTCGTGCTTCGGTTTCCGCCTGAAGCGTCAGGATAGATATATATTTTATTAAATGGATATCGCCCCTTAATTTCTTTAGCGATAGTATCGGTGTCGTGACTTTTAGCGATTTCATCTATAACCATAAATTTATTACCTACAGCCACGCCTATAACAGCATTCATATTACCAATATTGAAATCAATCCCGACTCTTAGAGGTTCATTATCATCAACGTAGGGATTAGATTGTAAAACATGATTATTGCGATCAAACTTATCGTAGACTTGTCCGGTAGTTAAATTGCAGAAGTTACCGTTTAGATAAGCTTGTATAAGTTGTGGAGGGTAGTTTTCGAGTAATGAATCAATAAATCCGTCGGGTAAATAAGGATTATCAGCGGTTTTTGCTTTTATAAGCCTTGTATCTTCTTTAGCGTTTTTTTCGAAAGTATCGAACGCCCAAGAATGTCCTTCGGGAGTAGTAGTAGCGTAAAATTGTTGAACATTACCTGATCTAAGTCTAGCAAGAGCCATATTCATAGCTTGTTCGGCATCACGTTTATTAACAGTATCGGCTTCATCAAAACCAACGGCACATAAATTTTGTCCTCGTAATCTTTGGTAAGTTAAAATCGTACGCAATAAAATCGTATGAATACCCTCTTTAAATTGTATTTGGTACTCCGGTAAAGGACTCGCCCTAAAAGTAAAAGGTATTTCCCATTCTTCCAAAAGTTCATTCATAGTTCGCATTAAAATATCACGAAGCATTGGGGCGGTAGGTTCGAATATTGCACTAATACAACCAACATTCATAGAAGCCAAAATTATACTTTTACTAACTAGAGCGTAAGTTTTACCGGCTCCAAAACCACAAACTAAAGCTAATTTTCTATGTGTTATATCTTCACAAAATTTAGATTGATGAGGAAGTAAATCTTTATTTATTTTATTTTGTATTTCTTTAATAGTAGGAGGCTCAAACATACCTTCGCTACTTAAAATATGACCTTTTTTAACGGTTTCTAAAATACTCATGAGCAAAGTTGTGCTAATTTAGCCGCTGCATTTATAGCTCCTAAAGCAATATGATATTGCCCGCTTCTTCTAGCTTCCATCTGTAACGTGCTGCATTGGGCTAATAAATCGGCAACCATTTGGGGTCGTTCTATATCCCAATCTGCCTTAATTTGCTCTCTAGCCTTCTTTAAGTAAACATCTACTGTTCTTTCCCCTACCCCCCAATTTTCCGCAGCAAATCGTACGCAATCCGAACGCCTTCCCCCGTTAGCTATTATCCTTCCAAATCTAGCTACTCTTAATTCAACTTCTGCTTGTGTTTTTCTGCTTGCAGCCAAAGTAAAACTTATATTTATTACTAGAGTAGCTTATTAAATTAAATTTCTACATCTTCCTCTTTAAATTCTTCTGGATTAGCAAACTCACATAGCCCACATTTTTCGGTAGCTATAGCGGGGTCGCCTTTAACAAAAACCAATAAATTTTGATGAGTTTTTCCTAATTTACGACTACTTGTAAAAGCTTTCCCGCAACGTAACGGTAAGCTGCCAACCATAGTAATAAGAATAGCTTCGTTGTAATATTTTAAACCGGCTTTTAAAAAGGCGTTTATAGTTTCGGGTACAAAATTATGATAAATACCTTTTTTATCTCTTACTTCTCCTACTACTATTGCGGCAAAACTATTATCTTCTAATAAATGACAACTATTATCTATTATTTCGTCATAATTTTTTTTAAAGTTTTCGAAATCCATATTAGAAAGATCGTTTGGGTCATCACTATAAACTTCTAAATCAACGTAAGGAGGGCAAGTAAATAATAAATTAGCTTTTTCTTTTACTAAATTTTTAACATTTTTACTATCGCCAGTTTTCCAAGTAGGAAGATTAGTTTGTACCGGTAAGGAGGTTTGCCTTATTCCAACAACCCATAATAAATCGCCTTCTATTAAAAATTTAATGCACTTAGCTTCGTAAACAGGGTCTAAAGTTAGTCCAAAAAAGTCATTATTAGTTTCATGCTGATGATAGTCAAGTTCGCTAGAAACTAATGTAACCATTTTTTTCCAGTTACTAGGAGCGTATTTGTTAAGCCTTTCGGTTGGGTCTGCTCCAACTCTAACTCCCAAAACCGGTATATTTAAGTTGTTTTCTATAAGTCCATGTAATAAACCGGATAATGACATACCGGAACCAACGGGAATAACTATTCGTTTTGTATCGGGAGGAATATTTTTAACTTGGTTTTTTGTAGCTTCTACAGCTTCACAACATTCCATGCCAAAAGGTATTTCTGTAAAACCATTCTCTAAAGCATCATCTTTGGCTCTTTTTATTATTACGCTGTTATAACCCGCTTTATGTTGTATTACTTCCGCACCTATATTTTTAGCGGCTTCTACTTCCGGACTAAGTTTTCCTTCGGGAGTATGAACTCTACAAGGAATGTTAAGTTCTTTAGCTATATGAGCAACGATATTAACTTGTGGACTTTCTCTACTACCGGCGGTTACTAAACCTTTAGCATTTTGGGCTAAATAAAAACAGGTTCTAACTTTTCCTCCGTTTACTCCGTTAACTGCAAATAAATCATCTCTTTTTACAGTAAAGTTTCCTATTTTTTCTATAGGAGTTAGATCGTTGTAATTAGAAAAGGTAATCGGAAAATAATCTTTTTTAAAATTTAAAAGTTCTTTTGCCTGTACTATATTTGCTTCTACTTGCTCTCTTCTAAGATCGACGCCAATATATTTTCTACCTAATATAGCGGCTACGATACCTCGAACACTACCTCCGGCAAACGGGTCTAATATTACCGAATTAGGGGCAGAAAACCATCTATAAACTAACTCAGTTATAACGGGGTCAAAAATAGAAGTTGCCCCACCTGCGGCTAATATTCTTTTTCCAACATCTCCTTTACTAATATTATAAGTAAGCTCTTCTCCCCTTCCAACTTCTGACTTTATTCCTAAATCTAACCATTGTTTTTTCCGTTTTTGCCACCAACCCTCTCTTGCGTTTAAAACCGAAAAAGGCGGTATTCCAAATCTATCGGCTAATATACCGTTTTGTTTAGGTTGTTCTTCAGTATCTATAATATCGTTCATTTCTTTTATATCGAACCAATCACTAATATCATGCTCTTCGGATAGAGCTTGCAACATTTCGTTATCCCATTCGGAAAGATCACTAGAACGGTTATCGGCTAAAGCTAAACCAACTTTTTCATCTTCAGTTAAACCGGTTCTTTTTACGGCAATTATTTCGTTGCCATCGGTTTCTATTACTCTTACATTTTTTAAACCGGCTTTTTTAGCCCCTTCAATAGTACCGTTACCGGCTAATATTCTATTTTCTTCATCTATAACAATAGAACGTGCAGCCCCAAATTTTTCTAAAGACCTTTGTATTAATGAAGCAGAACGGTCTGTTCTTTTTCGAGCGTTTTTATGATCGCTTTTTAAATCATTAATTTTAGTCATTTAGGAAAGTTAAACATACTATTTATATTACCTAATTCTTCTTTAACGACTTGTATGTAATAAGGCGTTTCTACTTTTTCGCCTTTAGCTCTTTTACTTCTTAATGTATTTATTTCTTTAGCGGTAGCTTCCCAACTTGCTTTTCTATCTATATGAATTTGGCGTATTTTATCTTTTTCTAATGAAAAACCAAGACATTGCATCTCCCCTCTAAAATTTTGTACTTGCCTAATATTTCCGTTATTTTCCCGTAAACCGGAAGTATCATCTTTACCATAAGCAGCATCACAATGGCATATAACGGCTAAATCTTGCCCTCCATTTATTTTTCCGTTAGAAGTTTTATCGTAATCGGGTATATATTTATTAATAGCATTATCGCCGTTAGCTACTATTCCGGAATCATTACAAGCAAAACAAGTAACTTTAGGAACGTAAAAAGTTGTATCTCTATCAAGAGAAGTTCTTCTATAAAAAAGTGTCATTGGGGTTAGAAAGGTAATTTATTCGGATTATCTTTTTCCGAATGTTTATTAACAATAGCGTCTTTTTTAAGAAGTGCCAACTCTAAAAACTGTTCATATTGCCCGTTTTTAATCCATCTAAAACAATCAGGAAACATTGGAACCCAATCTCCTTTTTTATCTTTTCGTATTCTTTGTTTTATATCGGCTAATAAACAAGTATTTAATTTTTCTTTTACATCATTAGAAAGCTTTTTCCATTCCGTATATGCAAGCTTTTTAGATTGCGAAACAGATTTTTCAGTACTCATTTTTTGGTAGGAAAACCAAAAGTCATTAAAAGCATCTGAATATTCTTTTTTATTTTTTTTATCTAGTTTATTTGTATCTAGTTTAACTGTATCTTGTTTGGGTGCAGCATTTGCTATGGGGGGGTGCATATTTTGCATAGGGGGTATGGCATTTGGTGCAGGGGTGCAGGATTTGCTACGCCGATTAATACTGGGTTCCGGAACATTTGCGAGATGCCAAACGGTTACTTTATATAAATTAGAACTTTGCTCTCCGTTTCTTCCTTTTTGGTGTAGCCGTTCTAAATAACCTAAAGCGACTAATTGGTTTACAACATATTGGGCAGTTCTTTTACTAATGCAAGCAAACTTAGCTATAGAAGCCAAAGAAGGGTAGCAAGTTTGATCGTCTTTACTGGCATAACTTTGTATAACCCATAAAACGGCTAGTTGATTCGGTTGTAATTTACCTCTAAGATTAGTTGGCAAAGCTGTGAAGGGATAACCCTGTGGATTAAATGACATCTTATAGTTTCAACGTTGATGGAATAGAACCCGCTCCGCAAGGGAGTAAAAGTTATATGGGCAAAAGTCGTTTTGGAAAAGCTCTCTTAATAGAGAGTTGTTCGAGAGTAAAAACATGGCGGGGGCTGGTCAATAAAGTTGCTCGGAAATTTATTAAAACTCCTATCGAGGGTGCTTGCGAGGTTAAGTTAGTATTCAAACTTATACGGCGGAAATCTGATTTTAACAGTAAAGGAGAGGTAAAAAAGAACGCTCCCAAGCATTACTTAGTAAAAAGAAACGATTTAGATAAGTTAGTTCGCTCTACTCTAGACGCACTTAGCGGGGTTGCCTACTTAGATGATTGCCAAGTAATAAAAGTATTAGCTTCTAAACAATACGCAGATTATGAAGAAACGGGAGCGGAAATATTTATACAAACAATAGATTAATCAGGGTATAGATCAGCCCCCTGCGGTATGACCTCCGCAAACTGCCCTGCCTTTCGACTTTCAGCCCTCGTGTTGCAACGGGCGTCAGGCTCCCTGATTATTTTAATTATACTACTTGGTAAAAAAAAAGCTGCCCCGTTAAGAGCAGCCTTGGTTTATCGCTTAATGTAATAGCCATAAACGCAGCGAGTACTTTCTCTACTGCAATCATAAGTGTCATTAATAACGCCATCTATAACGGCAGTACAATGTCGGCTTACGTTACAAATTAATCTACCTTTAGGAAGTTCTTCTTCATCTAGGTGTACTTTACAGCCGGAGCCGATAAACATAGTTGGAACCCAATCAAAACCAAGTTCTTTCATGTAATCCTTAAACCATTTTCGGGTTATGTTGATTCCATTCGAAGCGGTTTTAACTCCGTTCTTTTTTAACCCTCGAGTTCTTTTAGTAACTCTTTGGGTTGCGTTACCTTCGGCCAGCCGATTGTAAACTTCTTTATAAGGAAGTTCGGAAGCTATAGCAACGGCTCTAGCAACGCAATCTTTAGTGCGGCCAGTATAACCGGCTTCGGCTCTACCGCCGTCATTAAAATTAAATTCGATCATAATATTTGGGGTTAAGGGAAGCCCCCCGAAGGGGGCAAAGTTTAATCGTTAAGTATCGTATCTATGAATACTTGAACGTTTCCGGATGTTAATGTATCCATAATAGAATCCATAAAACCAGATTCCGGAAAAGCTAACATTAAGAAATCTTTACCAGATTTACTTTTTACGTCACGATAACGAATGTTAAAGTGATCGCAAGTTGCTTTGCATTTGGCATAAACTACCAAGTGCGAGTCTTTAAACTCTTTCATAGTATTTAGTTGTCAATGTTCAGGGGTGAAGCTCTCGCTTCCATTCAACAATAACATACTTTAGCTTAATTACTACCCCTACTGTACCACTTTACGAAGAGGCTACTTTTACTGGCGGTAGCATATAGGCTAAGTTATTGTATGTACATACGAGGCGGAGACGCCCACCCTTTAAAAAACAAATGACTGAAATTTACGAACAAGTAAAGACTTATGCAGCTAAATGCGACCAAGCTTTAGTTAACTGGCAAGATGGCCAGCCTATAGAAAACGAAGAGATCTGTAAAATACTTACAGGCCGTAAATACTATGAAGTTATAAGAGGCCGCAAAGGAAATTGTTGCCACATGGGTTACATAGAGATCGCAACCGGAAACCTTTGTAAAGAGCAAAGGCAAGCAGCACGTTGGAACCTTTTAGATAGTAAAGATGCTGATTTACTTTTTGCTAACGTAAAACCTTTTGGCCACCATCTTTACGCCGACGTTGTAAAAAAAATAAGGGAGGCAAATTAATATGACGCAAAAGGAGTACCACGAGGCGTTAGGTAGGTTAAGCGATCAATACATGTTCGACGAAACTATGACCAACGCCGAGTATCTCCGCAAAAAAAATTTAATCGAAACAACTTATTTAAAAACAATTTACAAAAAACAATGAAACTTTTTACAAAAGAAATCTTAAAAAAACTCCCTGCTTTGTACACACAAACAGCACATGAAAACCCCGAAGAAGAAATGGTTTTCCATGTAAAACTATTCACTCCGGATAGTAACTGGACTTGGTTTATTGCCGAATACGACCCCGAAAAAGAAATAGCTTTTGGATACGTAATGGGCTTGGAAAACGAGTTTGGAACTATAGATATTAAAGAACTTAAAGAAGTTCGAGGACCCTTTGGTTTACCTATAGAGCGAGACATTTCTTTTGACTCTATTAAGGAAAAGCAACTTATGGAAGAAATAGAAAAGGGGGTTGCGTAAATATATGACTTTTTACAATACTATCGGCGAAAATTTAGACGAGCTTTCTAACTCGATAGCTAAATGTAAAACCCAAGAAGCCAAAATTTTAAAATGCTTTCACTATTACGAAACTAGCCTAAGTCCTTCTATGGTTTTAAATATGACCAAACTTAGATGCCCTATTACATCTATTAGGCGAGCGATGACTAACTTAAGTAATGAAGGCAAACTAGAAAAAACTGATAAGAAAGTAAAAGGTTTATATGGCAAGCAAGAACATTTATGGAGTTTACCTAAAGAACCCGAAATATTTAAACAAAATAATCTTCCTTTTTAATGTTAACGTCTCTTAATAAAGGGGTAGTATTTAGGCTAACTATCCTCTATAATATGTATACAGCCGAGAGGCACTACCCCCGCTAAAAATGCAAACTATTAGAGAACAACTCGACACCGCCAAAGAGCAATTACAAGAAGCTCAGACGGCATACCTACACGCTTTTGCTGCTGACCGTATGCAAGACATCGCAAAGCACAAACGCCAAGTAGCAAAACTAACTAGAGAAATAGGGCAGTTAGTTAGATACAAATTAGACACAGGTATCGAATAATGAAACACTTTCTTTTATACATAGCGGTTGGAGGCATACTTCTTACCGCTTTCGATAACTCATTTACTAAGATGACTATCGCAGATTGTAACGCCGGTATCGAAGCCGCCTGTAAGGAGCTAAAGAAATGAAATATCAATTCGACGGACACATTTACAAAAGCATTATTAATAATGTTTTGGAAGACCAATACCTCACTGCAATGTGCGTAGAAGATTATCTTAGTTCAATGAATAAAGAAGAACTTGACGATTTTATTAAAAACTTTATTAATACAAAAACTATTACTTTATGACTTTCACAATGCCTTTTTCCAAAAACGAAACGCAGCATCTAATCTATTTACTTAACTGCGAATACAAAAAGAAAAGAGAGCTAAGAGAAAAAATGCTTTCTAATATTTATAAAAGCTTTAAATATCCAAAAGTTATACATTTAGAGCAAGAGTTAGATCATTTAAAAGATGAGCTAGTAGCAAACCAACTATTAGTACATAAACTAGACGACCACCTTACCGATTTAGGTAGGGGAAGGACTTTAGATTTACCGGAAGAAATACCAGAATTTTCCGGCGAAAACAACCCCTTAAACCACTTTAAAAAATTAACTATCGTACCTGACAATGAAACAGACTAAAGGAGCTATTATTCCGGCGGAAACTTATCACGCCGACCCCGCATATTCCGCTTCGGATATAAAAGTATTTCATAAAGCTTGCCCCGAAGTTTTTTATAAATATAAATACGGAGACGAAGCATTCGAACACCCAACCGCCGTTAAAACTGCATTTAGAAACGGCGAACTTTGCCACGCTTTTACGCTAGAACCCGATAGAGCCAAAGTTGCTTATGGCGTATGCGGCAAACAAAATACTAAAGCCGGTAAAATACAAGCCGAAGAAATGATTGCTAAAGGTATAGAACCAATTACGGCTTCTGAATATGACTTAGCTTCTAACGTAGCTAACGCCGTTCGCAAACATTCCGTAGCAGCAAAACTTCTAAGCGGCGGACAAGCCGAACTAAGTTTTTGGAATGATGACCCCAAAACAGGTTTATCTTGTAAAGCTAGAGCCGATTATATTAACGGCGACACTTTAGTTGACTTAAAAACTACGGGAGAAGGAGGAGCCGAACCCGATACTTTTTCTAGATCCGTTGCCCGCTTTTTATACCATATACAAGCGGCACATTATTTAGAAGTTACCGGAGCTAAAAAGTTTGTTTTCGTAGCAGTAGAGAAAGTATTTCCTTTCGCCGTTAGCGTAACCGAACTAGATGCCCGTTCTCTTGCTTTAGGTTTAGAGCTACGCAACCAAGCCTTACAAGGCATAAGCCTATGCCATACCGATAGCTACTGGCCGAGCTATACCGAAAAAATTACAACCATAAGCCTTCCTAAATGGGCAACTTATTAAAATCATGACTTTTACAGAAAAACAAATCGAGATGCTCAACGAGCCTATACTCGCAAAAAACGTCAAAGAAAGAGACGGAAATAGAGCCGGTACTTTCCAATTATCTTATGTAGAAGGTTGGCACGTTATAGACGAAGCTAATCGCATATTTGGTTTTGGCGGATGGAGTTGCGAAACCTTAGAAACTCTTTGCGTTAATAACGAACCCGACGCCGTTACTTATATAGCTAAAGTAAGAGTAACCGTTGGAGAAGTAATAAGGGAAGGCACCGGAGCGGGACATGGTAATACTCGACAAGGTTTAGGAAATAACCATGAAGCGGCTATAAAAGAAGCCGAAACCGACGCTCGTAAAAGAGCATTTATGCAGTTTGGTAACCAGTTTGGCTTATCACTTTATAACGGTAAGGATAAAAGTTGGAAAAATAATAAACCTAAACCTCAAATTAATAAAGGGGAGGTTATAGAAACTTTGCGTGAGCAAGTAACTACCGAAACTACCGCTCCCGATACCGAAGCAACTTACGAGTTAGCCGTTACCGCTATTAAAAAAGCTAGAAACGTAGATACGTTAGAAGGCTATAAAAAAGATATAGCGGAAAGGTTTAAAAACGGCAAAATAACCCAATACCAAAAAGTAGAGTTAGAACGTCTACTTATTACAAAACAAATGAACCTTAAATGACCGACCAACCTTATTTATCTACAAAAGACCTAGCCCATAGATACGGTATTTGTATCGCCACTATAAAAAAATGGCGGACTAATACTAGGCGAGGCAAAACCGAAGGACCCGAGTGGTATGAAGTACCACGACTAGCTACGGAAAGGAAAATTAATACTCCTTACGTTCGCTATGCTTTACCCCAAGTTTTGGCTTGGGAAGAAGCAAACTCTATTACACCTATTAAATCTTTTTAAAATCATGGCTTACGAATCAAACTTTGAACCCGCTTTACAAGTTCCCGTTAATTTTTCCGTTTCGGATAATAAATACGAGCCTACAAAAGCAAAATATTCTAAAAAAATATCTTTATTTATACCGCTAGAAACAGCAGTAGACTTTGCCCAACATATATTAAATGTTGCCGATAAACCCGAAAACCACGCAAAAGGTAAAGTATTTGACTTGCGTACCGGAAGTAGAGAAGAAGTTGACGGTATTTATATATATGGCAACGGTAATGTAAGTAATTTTGACGAAGATGACTTTGGGGCATACGGAACTATTAACCCAAGAAAAGTAGTAATAGAAACTACTAACGAAGAGGAAGTACCATTTTGAAAAATAAACTTCCCGTACAAGCCGAAATATTTATAGATCATTTAGAAATTGGTTTAGATTGTTTCGACCTTAACTTTGCTGACTTTGAACCTTTTTATTTACATCATGAAAAGTTTGGCGTTGGTTGTTCTTTTTCACAAGTAAAACCGGAAGGACATTCTACAAATTGCATCGTAAAAAACTCTCTTATAATTTCGGGGGAGGGTTTACATTTTACCGATGAAAAACTTTTACCGTTTAGTAATGAGCAACCTCCTACTCATTTAGCTTTATTAGTACTTTCGGCAATAGTAAAAGATAGTCCTTTGCAATTTATATGCGAGGAATGCGATGCCTAAGCAAAAACCAAATAAGTTTAAAAATGACGATTATTTATTAGATAAAATAAAAGGTAAAAGATATGTAAAAGATTTAGAAGAGGATTATCTAAAACGGTTTAATAATTTTATGCCTTTAAATCGTCTAGTTCTTATTCATAAAAACTATGATCATATAAATCATTTAAGAGACTTTTTAATTTGTAAAGCAGCAAAAGGCGAAAGAAATATTATTACTAATAAAGAAGAAGCTAAACTAGGCGATTTATATGTAGATAAAAAAGGAAAATTAGAATGTTTTTTAGGATATAAATGGTTGACTATAAGTGATATTAATAATAAAGAATTTATTCCCGAAAAAAAATTAGTAGAAAAATTAGAAAATTTTAAAAGTAGCGATTTATTTAAAGCTAGAAAATATAAACTTCCTAAGGATATTATGACTATTTTAAAAGAAAAAGCATACGAAATAAATACATTATTAAACCGTAAAAAAAATGAAAGGAATAGATTTATAGATCAAGGTATATGTAACGTTCTTAAGCAAACTTTTCAATATTCACAAATAATATTTTTTGAAAAATATGAAGAAAAAATAGTTCCAATTAATGATGATCGGAAGGAAAGAAGTAAATTTGGACGAGAAATGAAGGTTTTTTGTTTAGAAGAAGTAGATAAAAAATGCGAAAAATTAAAACTAAAAATAAAACAAAACTATTTTGAAAATAAAAAAATACAAGATAAAAAAGACGCAAAAATATTTAATTTAAAAAATGCTTTTAAGCCTAAACTTCCGGAATACGAAAATAAAAATTATACCCTAACGGAAAAAGCTTTTTTATTAAAATATATAGCTCCTAAAGGTTATTATCCATGGCATAGATTAGCTTCTAATATTATAGAAAAAAGTAAAACTTGGTCAGGAAAACAAATATTTCAAGTATTTTCCGCTCCCGCCTACTACTTAACAGACGAACTTACTAATGCTTTTCTTCTTACATCTGTAAAAAACCTTAAGTTAGATAAAAAACCTAAAATAATTAATAATCAGTTTTTTGTTTTTAACTCTGAAAAAATAAATTTAATAAATTATCTTTATATAGATACCGCTTCATTATTTCATGACGTAGAAGTTTTATGTTGGCATAAAAAAGGACATAATGAAACTCGTTTTATGTTTGGTTTTAACTGGAATGATCTAGATAATATTAAAGTAAATGATATTTCTAAAGCAGCTAACTCCCCTTTATGGATAAATAAAGAAAATAAATATAATTTAGAGGATTTACCGGCGTTAAATAAAGAAGCTTTTTTTATAGTAGTAAATTTAATATTATTTATGAATCAAGAACCGGATATTACTTTAGAATATTTATCCCCTAGCGTTATTGCTAAACCGGAAAATAATAAAGAAAATAACGCAACTTATAAACCAAGAGCTATTACTTGGATAGGAAAAGAATTTACGAAAAGAACTATTAAAATAGCTTCTAATAACGGCGAAATAGCGATTAAACAAGGTTGTAGACCAGTTAGAAGCCATTGGAGGCGAGGACATTGGCATACGGTTTTACAAGGCTTTAAACGTCAGCAAAGAAAAATGAAATGGTATCAGCCTGTATTTGTTAGAGGTAATAAATTATGACTATAAGTCGTAGCTCTTTAAGTTTTAATACAAATACCAATACCGTAACTACTACAGGAACTAACGATTTATGTATTTATCATGAAGAAAAAAACGATCTTAAAAAACATGAAAGATTTTTTGGAATGACCGAAGATGAAATACATAAAGAGTATGGATTATGTTTTACAAAAACGAATATATCTATAAACGGGGAAATACAATACAAAATAAGTAGCGATTTCGAAGCCAAATTATGGTTAATAAAAAAAGGTTTTGTTAGATACGTTAGAGGTAAAGAAGTCTGGAATGATGAAGCTTTAAACGAAGGTTGGGATAACGGTTGGAGTCCACCTAATAAAACTAAAGCAAAAAATAATCAAGGGAAAGGACACGTTTATTTTATTAAAAGTAAAACATTTCACAAAATAGGCTCTAGTTCAGAAGGGAATATAAAACGCCGAATAAAATATCAAAAACCTATGAAAGTATTAGCTGTAAGTCCAAAAATAACAGATTATAGAAAATTAGAAAAAGAATTACATCATCATTTTGCCGAAAAAAGAGTTTTAAAATATGAAGTATTCGAAAACCTAGACGAAGCAGATATAAAATATATAATGAATAAACTAGGAAACGGAATAGCGGTAGATGTATGACGAGTAATAAAAAACCTCATTCAACTTTTAAATTACAAAAATTAAAAGAATTAAGGCAAAAAAAACTAGAAAAAGACTTATTAGATATACATTTAAGAGGTTACGACCATTATGTTTTCTTAGATGACCGAAATAAAGCTAATTTAGTAGCCAAAGACGGGAGTTGGATAGTAGAACATGTAAGAACGGCTATTCTTAAATATAATTACGAAATAGATAAAATCCCTAAGTTATTAATTAAAGATTTTAGTGATAAAGAAATTATTGCCTACGAAAAAATTTACGCCAGTTCCTAGTTTTAGGTTTGTTTTTTCTTATTTCGAATACAGCATTAATAGCTTCTAATTCTACTAATCTACCTAATACCGAAGCTAAAAATACATCTTGTTTCATCTGATGTCTTACTAAATGAGTGCAATATCTTTTAATACTATGTATATCATCACTTTCCATAATATCCCTACAACGTAACTCTACCGATAGTTGCAGTTCCGGAGGGGCTTCCTCTATAGGTATATTAAGAAAGTTTTTTATAGTCATTTAAGGAAAAAGTTGTTTTTCTAAAACTTCTACTGCTTTATCATCTAAAGTATTAGTTGTTTGTTTAGCAATACTTTTAAGTAAATCAACTATTAATCTTTTTACCGCCGTTGTTGTTAAAAACGTAAGCAAGATTGGTTTTAAGATTTTATACATAAAAAAATATGTGTTA